>JABUBN010000698.1_pt1 | contig 9950 bp, 9 predicted proteins | sample 7240341 | NCBI WGS metagenome assembly JABUBN01 (sample SAMN07256345, study PRJNA390944) | subsurface metagenome | isolation source: Methane hydrate marine sediment | place: Pacific Ocean: Eastern North Pacific, ODP site | reverse complement strand
GCAGCAAAAAAAAGCGATGGAGGTGGTGAAAAGTTGAGTATACTGGTTGATTCTAATACGCGTTTATTAGTTCAAGGAATAACCGGAAGAGAGGGAAGTTTTCATACACGGCAAATGTTAGATTATGGAACAAAGGTGATTGCAGGGGTCACTCCAGGCAAAGGAGGGCAACAAATAGAAGGGGTTCCTGTTTATAATACGGTTAAAGAAGCTGTTGGAGATACGGCGGTAAATACTTCCATTATTTATGTTCCTCCTCGATTTGCTACTGAGGCTATCTACGAAGCAACAGATGCCGGAATAAAACTGATAGTTTGTATTACAGAAGGTATCCCTACTTTGGATATGGTGAAAGCCTGTTATTACGTGAAGCAAAAGGGTTCAAAGTTAATTGGCCCTAATTGTGCTGGAGTAATTAGCCCGGGGAAGGCAAAAGTAGGGATTATGCCCGGTTCTATCCATAAAGAGGGAAATTTAGGGGTAGTCTCCAGAAGTGGCACTCTTACTTATGAGGTGGTTTATAATTTGACTAAAAATGATTTTGGCCAGTCAACCTGTGTAAGTATTGGAGGGGATCCGGTAATCGGTTCTTCTTTTATTGATATTCTTGAACTTTTTGAAGAAGATTCTCAAACTAAAGCTATTGTTTTAATTGGCGAAATTGGGGGAACTGATGAGGAAGAAGCAGCAAAATTTATCCATTTAAAAATGAGAAAACCCGTCATTGCTTTAATTGCAGGGAGAACAGCTCCTCCAGGAAAAAGAATGGGGCATGCAGGAGCTATAATCTCTGGAGGAACAGGTACAGCCGAAGAAAAGATAAAGACTTTTCAGAAGTTTTCTATTCCTGTAGCTGAAAGTCCTCTACAGGTTGTAGATTTAGTCTCAGCAGTTTTAGATGAAAGGAATTAAAGATGAGTGGCGAGAAATATGGCCATCTTCTTCTTTAGAGAGAATAGTGCTGTTAGTTACACTTTAAAAGTGAACTCTTTAAAGAGTAAAAATATATTATTTTTTTACTCTTTGATAGCCATCAGATATCAATAGAACCCGAAGGAACAAATATCAAAAATATTAAAGGAGGTAAATTTCCCAAAGGATAAAGATTATATAAAAAATGAAATGACTAACCCCATAAGAGTATCTACCAGGTCTGTTTTGGTGGAAAAATAGGAGAAATTACTCATCACATTAAAGTAGAAGCTCCTATTAAGATTGGTCAGGTAGTAGCCAAAAATTCATTAGATGAAAAGATTGATCTAATTGCTACCCGGAAAGTGAACATAATAAGTAAGTAAATTAAATAAAGAATTCATTTCGATTTAATACGGAGGAAAATACATATGAGATTACATGAATTTGAGGCAGAAGAAATATTTTCTAAATATGGCATTAATATTCCACTGGGGGGATTAGCCAAAACACCTCAGGAAGCAAAACAAATTACTGAGAGCATTGGTGTACCAGTAGTGCTTAAATCTCAAGTTTTAGTAGGAGGAAGAGGAAAGGCCGGTGGAGTAAAGATTGTAGATAACTTGGATGAGGTAGATATAGTAGCTGATAAAATGTTAAAAACTGAGATAAAAGGATATAAACCCGAAGGATTATTAGTCTTAAAAAAAGTAGATATTAAGAAAGAAATATATTTGGGGATAACTATTGATCGAACTTTAGGAATTCCTATCATTATGATATCTTCTGAAGGCGGCATTAATATAGAAGAGGTTAATAGAAAAAATCCAGAAAAAATATTTAAGTTTCCAGTTGATTCTTTGCAAAATATATACCCTTATCAAGTTATTAGTGTCGTGAAAAAAATTGGATTAGCAGGGGAACCTTTAATGGAGACCGCAAATATAATAGTAAAATTGTGTAAAATATTTAGGGAATATGATGGTCTGATAGCAGAAATAAATCCTTTAGTGCTTACCGAAGAGGGAAAAGTGCTTTGTGTAGATGCAGTTTTAGAGATAGATGATTCGGCTCTTTTTCGACATCCTGAATTAAATAAAAGAAGATTAGATGCTATGATCGAAAGAGATAAGAGATTAATGAAAAAAGGAGCTACTTTTGTTAATTTAAATGGAAACATCGGATTAATCTGTAGTGGAGCTGGGTTAGCTATGGCTACTATGGATATGATTAGTGATTATCCTGGTTTATCTCCCGCTAATTTTTTAGAAACTGGTGGTGGTATAACTTCTGACTTAATGGTTGATTGTATGGAGCTTGTTTTAGAGCAACCTAAATTAAAAGCAATATTTATAAATCTATATGGAGGAATAAATCCTATTCACGAAGGAGCCAAAGGAATAGTCAAGGTTATTAGAGAAAAAAAAGTAACCATTCCCATAGTCGCTAAAGCCTTAGGGAATCACCAAGAAGAAACTTGGAATACGTTAGAAGAAGCAGGAGTTTATGTGATTAAGGAATCCGAAACTCAAAAGGCTGTAAAATTTCTAAGCGAATTATTGGGGGTGAAAAAATAATGAGTATTTTAATTAATAGAAATACAAAAGTATTAGTACAGGGTATTACGGGAAATGTTGGCAAAACTCAAACAAAACTAATGTTAAAAGAAGGCACCAAAATAGTTGCAGGAGTAACTCCTGGAAAGGGTGGATTAAAAGTTGAAGGTGTTCCTGTATTTGATACAGTAGAGGAAGCGGTTAATAATTTTTCAATCGATGTGTCACTTTTGTTTGTTCCTGCAAGAGTAGCTAAAGATTCAGTTCTTGAGGCGATTGATGCAGGGATTAAAACAGTGGTTCTAATAACCGAACATACACCTGTACATGATGTAATGGAGATGAAAGTATATGCTTTGCAGCAAAATGCTATTTTAATTGGCCCTACTACCCCAGGTATTATTACTCCCGGTGAATGCAAGATAGGAATTTTACCGGCAAATATGTTTTGCCAAGGTCAGATTGGTGTTATTTCACGAAGTGGTACATTGGCTTACGAAGTGGCAGCAAATTTATGTGACATAGGGATAGGACAGAGTACCGTGGTTGGTATGGGTGCTGATAGGGTTGCCGGGGCTAATTTAGTAGATATTTTAAAATTATTTAATCAAGATAAGGATACGAAAATCGTAGTTATAGTAGGGGAAGTAGGGGGAACTCAAGAAGAAGATGCTGCTGAATTTATTAAGAAAGAAATGTCTAAACCGGTCATAGCTTATATTGCCGGAACATCGGTACCTCCAGGGAAGAGAATGGGACACGCAGGGGCAATTATCGAAGGAGGTAAAGGAAGTGCTAAAAGCAAAATTAAACCCTTAATGGCTGCTGATGTAAAGATAGCCAATAGACTTTACGAGATTCCTTCTTTAGTGAAAAATTTATTGCATTATATTGAAAAGAGTAAAAAGTAAATTGAAAACGATGTGGAGGTATAAAATAAAAGAATGGTTCAAATAAATAAAGATGCATGTAAGGGATGTGGAATCTGTATTGCCATGTGTCCGGTTAAAATATTAGAATTTTCCGATGAGTTAAACAATCGGGGAGTTCATTTTCCTAGAATAACTGATGAAGAAAAATGTACAGAATGTGAAAATTGTATGATCTATTGTCCAGATTTTGCAATGGTGGTGATTAAAAATGAAAAATAAAAAAAATAATATTAGAAAAACTGATTTTCTCCAAGGAAATATAGCTTGTGCCGAAGGAGCTATTGCCGCAGGATGTAAATTTTTTGCGGGTTATCCAATTACTCCCGCTTCGGAAATTGCTCATCATATGTCTAAAAGAATGTTTGAAGAGGAAGGGACCTTCATCCAGACTGAAGATGAAATTGCGGCTATTGCTAATATTATCGGTGCTTCCTGGGGTGGAGTAAAGTCAATGACCGCAACCTCTGGACCAGGTATAAGTTTGATGTTGGAAAATATTGGTTTGGCAGTTGTTACAGAAACTCCTTGTGTTATAGTCAATGTACAACGAGGAGGTCCATCTACTGGAAGCCCAACTGTAGCATTCCAAGGAGACATGCTACAACCAAAGTTTGGTTCACATGGGGACTATCAGATTATTGCCTTAGTTCCTTCTTCTCCACAAGAAATGTTTGATTTTACTATCACAGCTTTTAATAAAGCAGAAAAATACCGTGTTCCTGTCTTTATATTAGCTGATTCTTTGGTTGGTCATATGAGAGAAAGAGTTGATTTTCCTTTTAAGGATGAGATAATTTTAAACGAAAGAAAAAAATTGGAAACCTATCAAGGAATCCATCAAAAGATTTTTTTGGATGAAGAAGTAGCACCTATGCCAATTTTTGGGAAAGGCCTTAAAGCAAATATTACTGGCTCTACCCATAAAGAGGATGGTTTTAGGAATGTATCTGATCCAAAAATTATGGATAATGCCATAAGAAGGCTAAGTAATAAGATACTAAGGCATAAAGAAGATATTATAGATGTAGAAGAAAAGTATCTTGAGGATGCAGAAGTAGCGATATTTTCTTACGGATTAGTATACAGAGCAGTATTGGAAACCGTAATTACAGCAAGAAACGAAGGATTAAAGGTTGGTAGTTTTAGACCGATTACTATATGGCCTTTTCCTCAAGATCAAGTTGAAGAATTGTCTAAAAAGGTTAAAACCATTATTGTATGTGAAAATAATTTAGGGCAAATATATCCATTTGTTAAAGCTGCGGTAAATGGTAATGCTAAAGTAATATTTTTACCTCCGAAAATCTTAGGCGCTCTTTATAAGAAAGAAGAAATATTGAATAAAATTAAGGAGGTTATCTAATGAAAAATACAGCTGAACATTCTTTAAAAAAATATTTTAGAGGAGAGATAAATTATACCACCTGTTCTGGTTGTGGAAATGGTATTATCTCTCAAAGTATTTTAAGAGCAATAGATGAAATAGCCATAAATTTTGATCAAGTTGCTTTTGTTTCCGGTATAGGTTGCTCGGGTTGGATTCCCAGCCCTTCATTTAATACAGATTTATTGCATGTCACTCATGGTCGTTCTATTGCTTTTGCTACCGGACTAAAATTGGCTGCGCCTCAAATGAAAGTAATTATTTGTGCTGGTGATGGAGATACGGGTTCCATTGGAGGTAATCATCTGATTCATGCAGCAAGAAAAAACATTGATCTAACGGTAATTTGTGTCAATAATCAAATCTTTGGAATGACTGGGGGACAAGTGGCACCAACTACTCCTTATAATTCTAAGACAACAACAACTCCCTATGGAAGTATTGAAAGACCTTTTGACTTAAGTAATTTAGCAATAGCTGCCGGTGCGACTTTTGTAGCGCGGTGGACTACTTATCACGCTCGCCCTCTTAAAAACAGTATAAAGAAAGCAATTTTGCACCAGGGATTTTCATTTATTGAGGTTATTTCCCAGTGCCCTGTTCAGTATGGTAAAGTCATTGGCATGAGAAATGATTCAGTAAGCATGTTAATGCATTATAAGGAGTGTGCAGTGAATATTAAAAAAGCTAAAAATATGAATGAAGATGAATTAAAAGATAAAATAATCGTAGGAGAACTATTAGAAAAGAAAGACATTCCCGAATTAACTGATGAAGTAAAAAGACTACGCAGGGAGGCTTCAAGAAAATGAAGAAAATTGAAATAAGATTAACCGGTATTGGTGGTCAAGGTGTTGTATTAGCAAGTGTTGTATTGGGAAGAGCGGCCTCAGTATATGATAAGATTAATGCTGTTCAAACAGAAACATATGGTTCAGATATGAGAGGTGGAGAGGTATGTACCGAAGTAATAATTGCCGAAGAAAGGATTATTTATCCGACCGTTAATAATCCGGATATCCTGGTTGCACTGTCTCAGAAAGCATGTGATGATAATATAAAAGACCTTAAATCCAATGGAATTGTCGTTACTGATTCTGATTTAGCGAATGTTTCCTCTTTAAAAGACAGAATCATTCATTGTCATGGATCGTTTAATAAAATTGCCATTGAAGAATTAAAGAAAAAAGCAGTTGCTAATATGGTTATGTTAGGGTTTCTTCAGGAGAAAACTAAAATCGTTAGTCTTGATGCTTTGGAAAAAGCGATTGCCGATTTAGTTCCTTCGAAAACATTGGATCTAAATTTAAAAGCATTACAAATAGGGGCAAATATTGCGAAAAAAAAATGAATAGCGGTATAAATAGTTACATTATTCCAATAACTCTTTTATTGCATTGTTAAACTAATTTTAAAAAATGAGGTGATTTTAATGGTGGATTCATATATAAGTAACAGGGTAAAAGGTATTTATCCTTCCAAGATTAGAGAAGTTATGGATAAAACAAAATGCTTAAAAAATCAAGGCATCGATATTATCGACTTTTCAATAGGTCGGCCTGATTTTGATACCCCAAAACATATAAAAGAAGCAACAAAAATTGCATTAGATAAAGGATTGGTTCATTATGCTTCCAGTGCCGGCGTTTTAGATTTAAGAGAGGCCATTGTTTATAGACTAAAGGAAGATTTTCAATTAACGGTAAATCCGGATGAAATTATTGTTACTGCAGGTGCAACTGAGGCAAATTATATCGCCACACAAACTATTCTGAATCCTGGTGATGAAGTTTTAGTTCCAGAACCAATGTATGTTTATTATGGTGGGTGGTCATTTTTAGGTGGTGCAACGATGGTAAATTTCCCTTTGGATATCATTTTTAAAGAGCCCGAAAATTTAGAAAAATACATTACCAAAAAAACAAAATTAATCATCCTAACTTCTCCTCATAATCCAACTGGAAGAGTAATTAATGGTCAATCATTAAAAAAAATAGCCGATTTAGCAAAAAAGTATAATTTTTTAGTAATATCTGACGATATATATAACAAGATGATTTATGGAAACGTAGAATATGCTAATATTGCTAATTTTGAAGGGATGAAAGAAAGGACTCTAATAATCGGGAGTTTCTCCAAAACATATGCTATGGATGGATGGAGAGTAGGTTATTTAATTGCGCCAAAACCTATTATAATTCAGGCATTAAAAATGCACCAACATATTACAAGTTGTATTAATACCTTTGCCCAAGAGGGAGCAAAAGCAGCTTTACTCTCTTCACAAGAGTGCGTAGAGGAAATGGTTAATGAATTTAACCGAAGACGGAAGTTAATGATGTCTTGTTTAGATGATTTAAAATGTCCTTATAATCCCCCAGAAGGCGCCTTTTATCTTTTCCCTTGTATTAAAAAATACGGATTAAGTTCAAAAGAATTTTGCGATTATTTACTTGATGAAGCTAGAGTAGCTACTGTACCTGGAGATGCCTTTGGACAATTGGGCGAAGGATACGTTAGATTCGCTTACACTACTTCCTATGAGAATATTGAAAAAGGTATGGAAAGAGTAAGAAGTGCATTAGAAAAACTATAAATATAAAAAAGCACAAAGTTCTCCAGAAATTATTAAGAAACTGAATTGGGGGAGAGTATCAAGATGGAAAATATCAAGTTAATAAAAGTATATCAAAAGTATGATAATAAAAAAATAAATGATATCGCTGAAGTTATTTCTAATGAATTTAAGAGAATTCAATTAGATCAAAAAATTATACCTGGAATGACAATTGGCATTACTGTGGGAAGTAGAGGGATTGATAATCTTCAATTAATTATAAAAAGCATTGTTAGTGAAGTTAAAAAAAGAAAGGGTATACCCTTTATCGTAACCGCCATGGGATCTCATGGTGGAGCTACTGCAGAAGGGCAGAAAGATATATTAGCTAATTATGGAATTACAGAAGAAAGTATGGGTGTACCAATAAAAGCTTCTATGGAGACAGTGGAATTGGGTCAACTTGAAAATGGTTTACCAGTATATTTCGATAAAATTGCTTACAATGCGGATGGAATTATCGTTGTAAATCGTGTAAAAGTTCATACTGCCTTTAAGGCAGAAATTGAAAGCGGTTTGCACAAAATGTTATCAGTTGGATTAGGTAATCATCAAGGTGCAAAGTTAGTACATTCTTTGGGGGTAAAAGGAATTCGTGATTATATGGTCGAATTTGCTAAAGTAATCCTTAAAAAAGCACCTATTTTAGCAGGTTTTGGTATTTTAGAAAATGGTTATGATCAAACCCTTAAAATTGTGGCAGCTAGACCAGAAGAATTTGTCCGAGTAGATAAAGAATTGCTAAGGGAATGCAAACAAATATTACCTAAACTTCCGGTAAAAAATATAGATATTCTTGTTATTCAAGAAATGGGTAAAAATATAAGTGGCACAGGGATGGATACTAATGTAATTGGTGGGATAAAAGATTTTAAGGCAGGGGAATACGAGCCTTCTATAATTAAAAAGATATTGGTTTTAGATTTAACCCCAGAAACTCACGGAAATGCTTTGGGGATAGGAATGGCTGATATGATAACGAGGAGATTATATGAAAAAATAGATTTAAAAGCAACGAATATGAATACAATTACTACAACTTTCCTCGATAGAGCAAGAATCCCAATTGTCCTTGAAACAGATAGAGATGCAATTGGAGTAGGTTTAAAAACTATATGGAACTTACCAGGAATATCTCCCAGAATTATTATCACAAAAAATACACTAAAACTTGACGAGATGTATGTATCAGAGCCGATATGGGAAGAAATAAAAGATAAACAGAATATTTCTTATGAATTATATTGGGGAAAATTAGAATTTGATCATGGAGGAAATCTAAAATTTAAAATATAGGAAATGGAGAAAAAAATTAAACGAAGGAGAGACAAAGTTAAAAGATACGGCACACCTAATTAGTGATTTAAAAAAGTGGATGAGGAAATTAAAGGGAATGTATTTAAAAAATATCTGTTAGCAAATCTATTTTTTAGACACACTAATATATTTTGGAGAATTGAGGTAAAAAGTATTTTTTATTTAGAGAGCAAGAGTTAGGAAAGGTGAAATCAATCGATATTTCTAATTTAATTAAAATGCCTTTTAAATCTTATTTTCTTATAAGTAAAGATAAAGAATTAATGGCAAAGAATGTATTTGTGAAAATAGAAGAAATATTAATTAATGAAGAAATAGAAGATAAATTACAAATTAATAATAACTTGCCTTATAATTTTTATCAGAAGTGCAGATAGCGTTTTCTTCTTAGTTTTAACTGCAGTATTTTACTATTTCTTAATTATTCGCCGACCGGTTAAATAAATATAAAAATATAAAAATGTATTGAGAAAATAAGATTCTTTCTACAATTAATTAAATATATTAGATTGTTTTATAAAGAGGAGATAATTAAGATGATAAAAAAATTTAAGGTTCTATTATTAGAAAATATTAATCAAAAAGGAATCGAATTTCTTTCGGAAAAAGCAGATATTTTTTATGTGGACAAACATGATGAAGAAACGATTACCAAAGCATTGTCTGGTAAAGATGCAGTGATTAAAAGAGATCTTGGATTTATCACCAGGAAAATGTTGAAACAATGTCCATCGGTAAAAGCTGTGGGAAGACATGGAGTTGGTTTAGATACCATTGATGTGAAAGGTGCAGAAGAATTAGGAATCTATGTTGTAAATACACCCTATGCCAATGTTGAAGCAGTGGCGGAACATAACATTGGGCTAATGTTGGCTGTTGCAAAACCTATAGTAAAAGTTGACAAAGCGTTGAGAGATAGTAAATGGGATTATGGGCATTATTTCGTCGGGCAAGAATTATTTGGGAAAAAAGCGGGAATAATCGGTTTGGGGAAGATAGGTTATAGGACTGCTGAGATTTGTAAAAAAGGATTTGATATGGAAGTTTCTTATTTTAGTAGAACAAGAAAGGATAAAGCTGAAAAAGAATTAGGAATCAAGTTTGGCACAGTTGAAGAAATTTGTCGGAACAGCGATTATGTTATATTGACTTTACTCCTAAATAAGGATACTAAGAATTTTTTTAATAAGAAAAAATTAGATTTGATGAAAAAAACCGCTTATTTTATTTCA
>JABUBN010000697.1_pt1 | contig 9955 bp, 12 predicted proteins | sample 7240341 | NCBI WGS metagenome assembly JABUBN01 (sample SAMN07256345, study PRJNA390944) | subsurface metagenome | isolation source: Methane hydrate marine sediment | place: Pacific Ocean: Eastern North Pacific, ODP site | reverse complement strand
AGAGACTAGTGCTTCCAAACAGCCGGTATTGCCACAACTACATCTTGGCCCATTAACATCGATGGTTGTATGTCCTATTTCACCGGCGCTACCGCTGGCTCCGGAGTATAACCTACCATTGATGATAATGCCACCGCCGATGCCAGTGCCCACTGTAAGCAGAATAAGATTATTCACTCCCTGTCCGGCACCAAAGTGATGTTCGCCCAAGGCAGCGGCACTCGCATCATTAATTAAGAAGGTATTAACTCTATATTTTTCCTTCACAATATCCCTGAGTGGGACATCATGCCAGCCGGGAAGGTGTGGCGACGAGGTTATTAGCCCCTTATCAAAATCTATAGCTCCAGCAGCAGCAATGCTTATGCTGTCCAGTTGAGACGAGTCTATACTTCTTTGACTAAGGAGATGGTCTATAGCTGAAAGTATCCGATTAATTACTGACTGTGGTTCCTCATCGGCTAAGGTGAGATGGTATCCCCTTGCCAGTACTTGCCCCTTGTTGGAAATGATAGCGGTAAATATTTTAGTACCGCCCAGGTCTATAGCTAAAACCGGCAATTCAGTCTTTTTAGTTTCCTGCATCTGAAACATCACTCTACCTTATCACCGCCGATTTGTCCAGCTTGAGGTTGACGCCAAGCATACCTCCTGCTAAATTTAGCCTGTGCCATATATCTTTAACCATTTGGATGTAATTAAAGAAGCCCTCAGGCGGTCACCCTTTGGGCTTATTACTGATATTGATGGCACGATAAGTCAAAGTGCTCCCACTCCGCAACAAGCTGAAGTTTCTCCACTATGCCGCCAGTATCTTTCCGCCCTCTGTAATCATCTAGCCCTGGTAGCAGCTATCTCAGGTAGGCCGGTTGCTGAAGTCAAAAGTATGATAAACATTGATGGGATGGTCTACATCGGTAATCATGGTCTGGAGCGGTGGATTGAGGGTCATTCTGAGTTTACCCAAGATGCTCAGGATTATTCCAAGGTAATTAGGGCTGCAATCGAAGAATTAACCCCATTACTGGCTATAAAGGGTATTAGTATTGACAATAAGGAGGTAACCGCCTCTATTCACTATCGTCTTTGCCATGACCCTCAATCAGCAGAACGACATATCCTGGCTACGATAGAGAACTCACCTCATGCCAGAGGCTTGCGGACTATACGGGAGAGGATGGCAATCGACCTTATACCACCGGTAAAAGTGAACAAAGGCACAGCTACACTGGACTTAATACAGGAGTATAACTTGCAAGGCGGGGTCTATCTGGGCGATGACCTTACTGATGTTGACGCTTTTAGAGCTATACATAGTGCTTGCCACGATTTGGATTTTCAGGGTTTTGCCATTGGCATCACCAGCCAGGAAATGCCTGAGAAGCTGGCTAAAGAAGCCGATTTTACCCTGAACAGCGTAGATGATGTAGAGCGCTTTCTCAAGTGGCTCTCTCAGACTGCTGTTGAGTTAAATTAACTGCATCCTGTAATAAGTGCCAAAGCCAGTGGGTAATGTCCTCTTCTTCAATTGGGTGCGTTCTTTATGTCGGCTGAACTAGGTACCAATTACTCTCTGCGGATGACTAGCTTTGGCCCCTCAGGAGTATCCTCAGTGCCCAACGTCAGCTCGTCAACCACATCGGCCAACTCCTTCCCTATTAGCAGCACCCTCGCCTCCTCTTGTTCCACTACATAGTCGCCGGGTGCCTCCCTGTCGAGCACTAAGCCAAGTTGCCCACCGGGCTCTCCTTTTAGCCTCAGGACAAGCTCTGAGTCATCGGTATTAGTTAGTAATTTCTCCTTCAATATTTGTTTAGCTTCTTCAGTTACTGTTAGCATTTTTACCTCCTTTTGTGTGCTTTTCTTAAATATTTGTTTTGTCTACTACCTTTGCCTACGGCGTTAGTAGAACTAACTCTGGGCCATCAGCAGTATCTTCATTTGATTAAAAAGCTACACAGAAACTCTAACACCCTGCCAACAAGCCTGTCAATTTTAGCTGGGGTGAATTACCTACATCTTGCCTCGCTGGCATAGTTCAGCAATCAGGATATTAAGTGCCAGTTCACCCTCATATTTTCCCGTCTTAATAGAGAGGTCAGTTTCTAAAAGTTTAGGATAAACCTCCTTAATCCGCCCCAGAGGATACCTCTCAGCCTGTTCTATTGTCTTATGCCAAGCAAACTCTGAAGTCAAACCCAACTTATTCCGAATCTCTATTTCGGACTTTCTCTGGTTCCTTAGCTCCTTTACTCGGACTATCATCCGAACCTGCCGTGATAGCATAACCAGAAGATAGGCTGAGCTAGCGCCTCTTTGTAGTAACTGGTGCAATGATTGTTCGGCTAGTCCAACTTTGAATTCAAGGATAGCATCAACCATAGCAAAAACACTAGCCTGTTGAGCGTAGCTTACTACCGTCTTAACATCCCCTTCCTCGATGCGGCGACCTGAAGTAAATAGGGTGAGCTTATTAATTTCATTTGTCATAATCCATAGATTGCCACCCACCAGTTTAGCCAGTAAGTCTATTGCCTGGGCAGATATGGTGCCGCCTTCCTCCATTACATGCTTTTGAATCCACTGACGCAGCCTAGTACCTCTCAGCAGGGGAAAAGATTTTACCTTTGCTTTGGCGGAAAGTTCACTGAATAGAGGATTTTTGCTGGTTACTCTATTACCTATTAATACTAATATTGTGCTATCAGGAAGCTGGCTAATATAGGCACCTAATGATTTATACTCGTTTTGGTGGTTAGTTACACGTGTGATTTTCTTCCGGCGGCTGGATTTGCCTTTGGGTTCAAAGCGCTCCAGCAGTCCCTTAACAATGACTAGGCGTCTTTCAGCTAGAAAGGGTAGCGTCTCACAGACGGTTCTTAATTGGTCTAAGGTCATTTGTTGGCCATCAAGTGTAGTGGTATTAGCCGCTAAAAGTGCTTGATTACCTATGCCTCTTTTTATCTCCTCAAGCGACTCGCTAAGGGAATAATCATCCTGACCTAACAGTATATACAACAAGGTTTGCCTTCCCTATTTAATTTTAATTTATAGGTCTCCTATTTTATCACACTGAAGATGAAACCGTTTAATTTTAATAAAGTAGGTTGAAGAGGTTGACAGGAGCACCTCTGATGAGCGAAGCTTCTCTTACATAACTGATTCTCCCTACTTATAAAGGGGGCAGGTTGCTAAATAAAACCTAAATGGGTAAGGTTGGTAAATAGCCTCTATTGAAGAATGGCCGTATAAGGGGTAGAATAAACATAAGTAGTAATACTTTGTCTGGCTAACATTGCCGGCGCTAAGAGGAGAGATATAAATGGCAGAACAATCTAATGAACTAAAGAAACTAGCCACTATTGCCAGTGACTTAGGGCTTTCGGCTCCGTTGAGGACTAAATCTATCGAATTGATTGGTAGCATTGGCACCCATGACGCACTTCTTATCTTATTGGATTTAGCCGCCAATAAAGCGTTAATTAAAGAGGAAAGAGACCTTGCCCTTGAGCATGCCAGAGAAATAATACAATCAGGCCGTTAATAAAATGGTTAGTATTGGCATCATAGGGCTGGCTAAAAGCGGCCGGACAACCGTTTTTAACGCTCTAACTAAAGGTAAAGCTAGTGCAGAGAGCTTAGCCTCGCATGCCCGAATAGCCAAGGTTCCAGAGCCCCGCCTGAAAATGCTGGCTGATATGCTTCACCCTAAGAGGGTGGTTCCCGCTGAGGTAACATACCATGATATAGGTGCTTCAGTTAAGGGTTTGGTTAAGGAAAAGGGTATAAGTGGTCAATTCCTGGCTCAACTTAGCAATGTAGACGCTCTCATTAATGTAGTCCGAGCCTTCACCGATGAAAGCATACCCCATATTGAGGGCAGTGTGGATGTGGAGCGGGATATTGCCACTATAGATTTAGAGCTTGCCTTCTCCGACTTAGCGTTACTAGAGAGAAGGTTGCAGAGAATAGATATATCCTTAAAAGGGGCTAAGCAACCTGAGCGCCAGGGTCTTCTCCGGGAGCAAGAGATGCTAATGAAGGTGAAGGCTGATTTAGAAAAAGATATGCCCATCCGGGAACTAAAACTAGCCACTGGTGAGGCCAGAGTTATGGCTAACTACCAGTTTCTTAGTGCCAAGCCACTACTAATAGTGGTCAACATTGGGGAAAACCAGCTACCTCAGGCGGTATCCTTAGAAGCTGAACTGAACTCGCATTATTCACGACCAAAATGTCGTATTATTACCCTCTGTGGCAAGCTAGAAATGGAGCTGGCTCAATTAGATAATAGTGCTGCTGAGGGATTTCGGGCTGAGTTTGGTATAAGGGAATCCGGGCTTGACCGCACCATCAAACTATCCTACGAATTATTAGGGCTAATCTCATTCTTCACTACAGCCTCGGATGAAGTTAAGGCTTGGTCTATTCAAAATGGCACCAATGCCCTTAAAGCCGCCGGCAAAATCCATTCTGATATGGAAAGAGGCTTCATTTGGGCAGAGGTAATCAGTTATGCCGACCTGATGAAGTGTAGTAATGTAGCTGAGGCTCGCAAAAGGGGGCTTTTACGGTTGGAGGGCAAGGAGTATATAGTCCAGGATGGAGATGTAATCACCTTCTTGTTCAATGTCTAGCCGGCGAATCAGTGGTGATGAAGCAATATACTGTCGTCAGCAAATTTCTTACCGCTAGCTCGCTCAAATGAATTGGTGGAAAACTGGGGAAGGGGGGATTTGAACCCCCACGCCTTGCGGCACATGATCCTAAGTCATGCTCGTCTACCAATTCCGACACTCCCCCATAAAGCGACCTAATATTTTACCACATTGCTTATCACTTTAGCACTGGGAGGAATATCTGGCATATTAAGCCTAGGGATACACTAGGTCAGTGAGGTTTGAGGATAGCCTGAAGCTTTATTCTGCTATTGTAAGCTGAAAGTAATAGTGAATGCGGAATGTGGTTACAGCCTCTATCCTTGGGTGAACTATTCCGAAGTCAGCTTGCCCCCTCCAAATCCATTTGGCTGGGCTTACTATGCAGCCTCACCGCCGCCTTCAGTCTCAGTGTCAGTGCTGCCCACTTCAGCCTCAGCTTGGCTATTCTCAGTTCCCGCAAGCTTCACCTTAACTGCACACGGACGACCATCACGTCCCTGTCCCTTCTCAAATTCCACTTCCTGCCCTTCACGAAGGCTATTAAATTCCACTCCTTCAAGCTCGTTGCGATGGAAGAAGAGGTCTCCTTCCTGCCCTGTCTTGATAAACCCAAAACCACGGTCCATGAGCCGTGCGATTGTGCCCTTAGCCATATGATACTCCTTTTTAGACTTGAGTCTAATCCTCTCCTGAGGATTTGTCAATAACTCTGCAGATTGGGAATCCGTTGTGCCTAGCTAGAATGGTAAGCTTGGTCAGTGAGGTTTGAGGATGCCCTAAAGTTCTATGATGCACCACTCTCCTAAGAACGGTTCTAAGAGCGTGATTTCCCGTAGCAGGAATCACATAGAGGTCTTTTCATAGTGGTTGCTTCATTGGGTGTACCACACTTGTGACAATATTCTTCTTCGTAATTAGAATCTTTGAACTTTGACCACACCCTATAACAACGAGAACAATAGGGAGATTTTAGGTCGTATGGTATGCTTTTCTCGCATCTTATACAGTAACCCTTTGTGCTTGCCCTACTTGATGTTTTCGCTTTCCTCACATCACCTACAGTAGGTAAAGCTACTACCGCCTTAGCTTCTTTGACTGCCTCTCTAATAATATTTCTTATCGGACTATCTTTTTTCGCACTATCAACGATGAAGTTTGCTTCACGAAGAGCTTCTTTGAAAGTATCGGGGTCTTCATCTGAGCTAAGTAAAATCCCCATCTCTCTATTGTTCTGTTGGGAATGTTCATGTAAATTTAAAGATGTGATTACCATAGACTTTTCATTGTGGAAACATTTGGCATGCAAGACATCATCAAAGCGAAGGTCCAAGTATTTTAACTGTTTCAGGTTACTTCTCGCCTCGTCATTTAAGTTTTTTTCTCTGCAAACTACCACTGTTTGAAAACCTTGTTTATCTCTGTATTTCAAGCGTTCTAGAAAATCGGCTGGGAGTTTAATATAGGGGGATATCAAGACCAGCTTGCTATCCGCATTAATTACTATTTGCACTATCTCGGCATAGGCTTTGTCTTTGTTTAGAAATTCTACCATTTTGGATTGCCCCCTGATTAGGATTTCACGACTAGCATCATACACACTTACAACTTCAGTGTCAATGCTTACCACCAGAGGACTAGGAATCCGCTGTTCCTAGCTGGAATTATAGGCAGTATGATAGCTCTTTGTGTGCTATTTTCGCTCTCAGAAATCGGTTTTAGTTGATAAGACCTAAAGGATAGGGATAGAATAGAAGTGAGTTACCACAATGATTAAACAAAATGTCGCCCGGATACTGAGTGAACTACCTGATGGGGTTCAACTGGTAGCTGCCGTGAAAGCAAGAGCGCCCGAAGAAATTCTGGAGGCAGTCGAATCTGGCGTAAAAATTCTGGGGGAAAACTATGTCCAGGAAGCCGAAGGAATTTATGAAGTAGTAGGCAACAAAGCAGAATGGCATTTTATAGGACACCTTCAAAAAAATAAGGTGAAAAAGGCGGTAAAACTCTTTGATATGATAGAAACCGTTGATTCCCTGGAGATAGCCAGGGAGATTGATAAGAGATGCGCTCAAATTGGCAAAGTAATGCCGGTATTAGTTGAGATAAATAGTGGTCGTGAGGAACAAAAATCAGGCGTATTCCCGGAGGAGACCGAACAATTAGTAAGAGACATTTCAAGCCTAAACAACATAAGAGTAATGGGTCTTATGACTATGGGACCTCGCTTTGGCAACCCTGAAGATTCAAGACCTTATTTTGTGGAAACGAAAAAGATATTTGAAAGAATCAAAAAACTCAATTTGCCTGATATACAGATGAAGTATCTCTCTATGGGGATGACAAATTCCTATAAAATTGCCCTGGACGAGGGGGCTAATATGGTGAGAATAGGCAGTAAGATATTTGGTGAGAGGGATTATGGGGCTACGGCAAAAGCTCCAAGCCCCTGACTACATCACTGAGGTCAACAAAGGGTGTACAATCAAGATTCGTCTGCTTGCAATAGGCAAGCAGCTCACCGGTAGCAAAAATATGATGGGCTTGCTTGGCTGGTGAGGTATCAGAGATACCATTCCCGATATATACTACACGATAACCGCTTCTCAAGAATAACCTGATATACGCCTCTTTAAAACCATCCTGTATCTGGTTGCCCTCCGGTCCTATATACTTGGCCTCAATACCTTCAGGACCGAAATTAGTCTGAGCCGCCAATATGTCAATATTATCTATGCCAATATCCCCTAAAATCGCTTCTATATAGAAATCCAGACCATTGCTTACGATAACAAACCTGAAGCCCTTTCTACGGCAACAGTCCAGTAATTCGTGAAACCCGGCTCGTATCTTAACTTTACTCCTCACAAATTTGAGCAGGGTTTGCCTATCAGCTTTAACCATGGCAAAAGCCTTGGTATTGAAACGGCCAACAGACATTCTGCCTTCTCTATATTCGGTTAACAATCGTCTCCAATCATCACTGGCAAAGGAATCCAGCAACAGGAAACCCATATCCTCCTCGGTGATTGTGCCATCAAAATCACATTGAACCAGGGTTTTCATTGCTTCACATCCTCCCATCCTCAGCTTCAGGCTCAATCTTATGTAATTTATCCTGGCTCTCTATATGGTCGATATAAAGTATCCCCTTTAGATGGTCAAGCTCATGTTCCAGGGCCTGAGCCATGAGACCAGTGCCTTTGAGCCTAATTGCTTTCCCTTGCCGGTCTTGCCCCTTGACTGTAACCGAAATCGACCGTTTTATCTCACCGGCGTAGCCATGAACACTAAGGCAACCCTCTGTCACCTCCCGCTCCCCAGCGCGTTTTACCATTTTGGGGTTAATAATGACGATAGGCTCCTCACCTGGTATCTGGAGTACCACAACTCGCAGAGATACCCCTACCTGAGGAGCAGCTAGCCCCACACCATTTGCCTGCTGCATTGTCTCTACCATATCATCAATAAGCTGCTGAATCGAGTTATCGATGGCCGACACCCTTTTGGCCTTTTGCCTCAGCACCGGGTCAGGAAGATGACGCATTATCCGCATTGCCATTGCACTGACTACTCCTTTTTCACATTAACTCGCAGTAGAATCTCCCAGGCAACCCAGTCCAAGGCATAATGTTAACATACTTGAGATATGCCGTCCATAGTTGGTTTTGCTGGCGTATTCTTTGTTTGCCCGTAGAAATAGATTATGCTAATATGTTTGAAAGCAAGTCGGGGTGTAGCGCAGCCAGGTAGCGCACCTGAATGGGGTTCAGGTGGTCGTCGGTTCGAATCCGACCACCCCGACCATAGGCGTGAAAAACCTTTATTCTTGACGGCTAGTAAAGAAAATAATGGAAAGTGGGGAGCTGAAATGCTCCCCCTTATTAGTAAACATTTGATTTGTAAGGTGGTTTCGTGTGAAGTATTATCTAGAAGTCCAATTCCAATTGATTGCCGTATTTTTCATCGTTGAGTAGTTTAAGATATTTTATTTCGTCATTCTCTACCACAAATATATGTGACTGCTTACATTTCCAACAGCGAAAAAGACCGTCATAACTTAAATCGGCTAGGGACAGTCTAGTTTCAGCATCACATTTTTTACATCTAACTGTGATTATCACAATTACATATAACGCTTATTCGTGTTAGCTTGCCTTGTATCTATTGAAATCCTATCCTTTATAATCAGCATTGTCAATGACACAAAGTACATATAGGTGATGCTTTTGCAGGATTGATATATTTTCATAAGGGATTTATACTGAATTATTATAAGGAGGCAAGGGGTTCCCGCCTTTTATCCGCGGTGCCTTCCAAGCAGGTTGTCGCGAGTTCGAGTCCCGTCTCCCGCTCCAAGAACGCTAGTTTAGCTACAATTCAAGGCTATCTTATCCCCAATCCCTGGGTAAAGAACCAGGGATTTTTGCTAAAAGACAAACTGCTTCGACAAAAAGGGGGACAAGATGGTAACTAATTTCGAAGAACAATTCATCCAGACGTTTAAAAGTGGTCAAGATTGTGGATAAAGAGGTTGTAGTTGTTCCGCTTTGACATAGAGTTTTCCCGGCGCACTTTCAAAATACCGGAGTAAAGCAGGACATAACCAGCCTTCCATTAGTTGGCCTTCTACCCTATACCAATTCCCATCATACTCTTCCTTCACCCATGTCAACTCTCTCTGATAGCCGGGAAAGGGTGCTGAAGAGAATATTAGCCTGAATCCACTCCTGGCATTCGGTATGCCCTTGGTCAGGTTATCAATCATCTCCGGAACACCCGCCACAAATGGTTCCTTATTCAATCCAGCGGATTCATCATCAAAGACCCAAGTACCCTGATACCAGTAGGGTGCGATTACCATAAGAGTATTAGCCATTTGCACTTACCTCATAGATCTGAATTGTGTTTAACATCCATCAAAAATAGGAATCCCAGCAGTTTCTAACGACTTCGCTGTCTAAGACGATTTTCATGGTCATTGCCTTTTCATTTTCTCCATCGCCTATGGCTACAACCTCAGCTAAGGATATTCCCAAATGTGAGGCTAGTGCCCGCAAGGCTTTCCCCTCGGATACCTCAGGAGCAAGAACATTAATAAAATCAACCTCTGGGTAAGCCGGCGTTTTTGTCTAAGAGAAGCTAAGGCCATCCTTGAATTGAAGGTAAAGAATCTCGGCCTTAGCTCTCTCTTCTGGAGAGCGGAGGTGACAGAGGGTTGCCTTAGTGTTCATGGCTACGCCGGTGAGATAAAACGGTCGATTTCGGTTACAGTCAAGGGGCAAGACCGGCAAGGG
>JABUBN010000696.1_pt1 | contig 9960 bp, 5 predicted proteins | sample 7240341 | NCBI WGS metagenome assembly JABUBN01 (sample SAMN07256345, study PRJNA390944) | subsurface metagenome | isolation source: Methane hydrate marine sediment | place: Pacific Ocean: Eastern North Pacific, ODP site | reverse complement strand
TCGTTTACTCTTTTTTTTCTTAAGAATTACAGCCGGAATTAGTTCAAAAAAGAATTCTTCCAGTGTCGGGAGTTTAACGTAATCTTTGGTTTTTATTGTAATGAGTGGACTGCCAAAAAAACCAATGAAAGTGGAGTCTTTTTTTTCAATCGTTTCAGTATTTGTAAGAGACTGTTTGAATATTTTTTCAACCTGCATGTTGAACATTATTTCACGGATAACCTCTGATTGTTTTGATGATAAAATAAAAGGTTGCTGAGGCAATTGTATAAAATCTGTTGAAAAGTTATTATCTATTAGAATCTCAACCGGAAGGTCATTGCTGGTTTCAACAGTAATAAATACATCCTGAACACCTGTATGGTGAGGTAAAAAAAACCGGAACCTGCCGGTCTTGTCAACCGGAGTGCCAATATATTCCGGATTATTACCTAATACTGCCAGATGAATTCTTGCATATGTTACAGGAGTTTTTCCTTTATCTGTAACAATCCTGCCAGACAATGATAATTCTTTGGTTTCGGGAAAATAATTTACAAATTCCGGATGACCGGTATTATTATCAGCAGGAATTTTTTCCCTGTACATGTTTGTGTCAAGAGCGCCTGTTTTAACTACTGTAAGGCAATATCCATCGGGCGAGAATTCATTCCTTTCAGGTAAAGATATGCTTATGGTAGCACTTTCACGCTTTGCATATATTTTCTTATCGGTATTACACCGGATGGTTTTTCTTTGGATTTCAGAATAATTCTGTATGGAATCTGCATTTGTGACAGTCAGATTCTTTCCGGTTTGTAATTCATTGCTATTTGGGTTAATAATTGTAATACTATTATGAAAATAATTTGTTGGAGGGAAATTCCGCATCCATTTTGTATAAGCCCTGATGTAATAAATTCCTGTTGGAGTAGCTTCAGGTATTTCAATATATCCCCACGTCCCACGTTCGTTTAATAAGTATTTGCCTTGCGCAACAGGGGTATTTGTCTGGCTGATAATCTCGATATATAGTATTTCGCTCCAGTTTGTTGTTCTTAAAAGGGGATAACTAAGGTTAAAAGCCCTGAAAAATATCTTCTCGTTCACGGCATAAATATTCCGGTCTGTAAACAATTGGAATTTTTCCTTAAAAACAGGTAATTTCAATAGCGCCGAATCATTGATCAATGACTGGGCATTCGTTCTGACCTGTGCCTGGGAGACTATAAAAACAGCAATAATATATAAAATTATTTTTCTCACGTTTTATTCTTTGTTTATTCCCAGAAATAAGGTTTTTCAGTTTTTCCACCACCTTTCCTGCAATCGAAGCAAGTACCAAAACCTACTCCATAAGGCAGCCCTACTCCCATTGATGACAGTGATATCAGATAAACCGGGTATAATGTATATTTACGCAGCTGACTAGTACGATTAATAATTTCGAGATAACAATTTGCACTGAAGATTCTAAAATTAAATGGTTCGGAGACAAAAATACGTTTTTGGGTTACAGAAGAAGCATTAAAAAATCCTAACACCACTTCTTCAGGATCATTTACATTGGAAATATTTCCGCGAATACGTGCAGGCTGGGTTTCATATAGTCCGCCACTTTCCTGGCTCTGCTTTTGTAGCTGAAACCAATAATCATATGCTGTATTGCTCAACGAATATTGTTTTACAAGAAGGCTATATTTTATTTTCAACCTGTTGCTCTTGTTAGAGACATAATGTAATGGAAATTTATTGATTGTATTACTAGTTGAATACCGGGTTGTAGAAGTATATATTTTGCGAATTGGTTCCGTACTCCAGCAGCGGAAAAGAAAAAAAGGATCGTCAATTTCATGTATGGTACCATCATAATAATATTGAATCCTATACCCTGCTTCATACTCCCATGTTTCTTCAAGTTCCCAGCGGTAATTCCTGGCAAAATCATCGGGTGCATCAAGATCAATATAGAACTGAATGCCATATATTGGGTTGTCAGGGTCGAAAGTTTCCCTAACCTCTATCTCGTAATAAATGCTACCGAAAGGAGGGCTGGGAGATAACAGTTCATCAAAATCCGACTCATAAATATTCCCGTCAGCAGTTATTACTTTTACTTTGTACTGAGTGCCAATATTTAAAAAATCTTTGGGTATCCACTGCATATACACTCCGGAGTCACTTTCATAGAATTCGAAAATATTCCCATAGTTATCAACAACTTCAACCTGACAGTCTGGTTCGGGAATTTTATGAGGATCATTATAGGGTGCAGTGCGTGAAATATGGATATAATGATTACCAGCCTGGTCAGTAATCTGTCCTTCTATTACAAGTGATTCCTCACTTTCATCAATCAGTGGTGTAAACGGTTCAATACACCCTGCTAACGTGATGAAAATGAATACAGATATAATTATGTTCTTACTCACTGGCATAATTTCCAAATTTAAAATTCCACGAAAGAGTAACTATCTGGGTTCCGAATATAGACATCTTATACCCGTTAATTTTCCCCCCTTCTGATTTAAAGTAAATCGAGTATGCATTTTTCCTTCCAGTCAGATTATAAATGTTTAACATCCAGAAACTGTGGATCTTTTTCCTTGATTTGAGGTTTCCTTCCAGGTTAAAAGAAAAGTCTATCCTGAAATAGTCAGGTATACGGTATTTATTTCGTGAAGAATAATTTAAGATTTCCTGTCCATTAATATAATAAACCGATACGGGATAAGTAACGGGTCTGCCCGTGTTATATATCATATTAGACGAAAGACTTAACCTGCGGTTTATCCTGTAATTTACTATCAGATTTACCGCGTGCGGCTTAGAATAATTTGCCGGGTAGCTGTTTCCATTGTTAATTTTCTCCCATGAATTAATTCCATTAACAAGCACATTAGATTTGGAATAACAATATGAAAGCCAGCCGTTTAATTTGCCTGTTCTTTTCTCAAGCATCAGTTCAACTCCATATGCAGTCTGGGTTCCCTGTAAAACATCGTCTTCAATGCGCGGGCTTAAAATAAAGTCAGCGCCATCTTTATATTCCACAACGTTTTGAGTTCGTTTATAATAGGTTTCTATGGATGTTCTGAGACCTGTCCGGAGAAAATCTTTATAAAAACCGGCTGACACCTGATCGCAATAGGGAGGATTGATATGGTAATCACTTAATTTCCATTGATCAACAGGTGAGATGGCAATGGTATTGCTAAGCATAAAAAGATATTGTCTGTTCCGGTTGTAGGAGACCTTCAGGGAACTGCTTGTGCCGGTACTTAGGTTTAAAGCAGCCCTGAGTTCCGGACCGGAATATGTCTTTACTATTTCTCCGGCGGAAAACACAATAGTATCTCTTATATTCTGACTATTTTTAGGCGCTTCCTGATTATATTCAAAAACTTTATCTGGCCCCAGAAAACTGTAAAAGCTATACCGGATTCCTCCATAGAAAGTGAGTTGTTCTGAGATTTCGAGTTTGTCACTAAAATAAACCGCACCTTCAATTCCATTTTCATTACCCAGGTAAACCGGCAGCCTGTTTGATTCCAGTCCGAAAGGTACAACATTGCCCCGTTCGAGGTCATAATAAATTAAACTTCCGCCAAAAGAAATTATGTGCTTTTGATCCGGAACCCAATGCAGATCAGATTTCAGTTCATAATGACCAATTTTGTATTCATGCCGGTATGCTGAAAAAGAATATTCCTTGTTTATCGTGTTGAATGAATAATTTCCGAAAACAGCAGCAAAGTCAGATGAAATTGAGGACGAAATACGACGCCTCCAGATTAATGATGCCCCCGAGTTGGAATAATCATAATTATTGAGATCGGCCAGGTTAAAACGGTCAGAAGAAAAATATCCGAATATTTTGAACAGGTTATGTTCATTTGGTTCGATATTGATATTGGCCGAGATATCGTAAAAAGAAGCATTGCTGTTTCTTAAATCGAGATTTTGAAGTCTTGATAACAACCAATCAGAATATGTCGACCGTGCACTTATAACAAAGGAGCTATATTCTTTTTTCAATGGCCCTTCCATTGCAATATGACCTGTAATTGGACTGACCCCACCACGGGCAGTAAACTTATTTTTATTTCCCTGCCTGGTGGAAATATCGAAGAACGAAGCTAATCTTCCGCCATATTCAACAGGAATATTGCTTTTATACAAACTGAAATCTTTAACAATATCAGGACTGAATGAGGAGAAGAACCCAAACATGTGAGAAGTATTATAGACCGGAATTTTGTTGATATAAAACATATTCTGATCGGCAGGGCTTCCGCGTACGTTGAATCCTGCCGAACCTTCTCCTACACTTTGAATCCCGGGCAACATCTGTGCTACTTTTAACAAGTCTTTTTCACCCAACACAAGTGGTATTTCTTTAATTGACTTCATATTCAAACGTTCGAACCCCATTTGCATGCCGCGTACATTATGAAACCGGTCAGCTTTGATAACCACTTCGTTTATTGGAATGATCGTTTTTTCCATACTAATATTCAACTGTCCGTCAGAATGAACCTCCAAAAAATAGCCTGCCTCTTTCATTCCCATACAATTAAACACTGCACTATATTTGCCTGGTTTCAGAACCAGACTAAAACGTCCGTCAATATCAGTCGCAGAGCCTGTTTTTAATTCTTCAATGTAAATAGTTGCACCAATTAAAGCCTCACCGTTTTCTTTGTTCCGGATTTTCCCGTTAATTATTGCTCGATCACGAGATCTGTTTTTCTCTTTAGCGCCAATTATAATAGTCTCGACTATCCTTGTTTTTTGTCCTTTAAAATATTTTTGACGGACATCGATAGTTCCATTATCACCACGAGAATCGTTATCTCCAATGTGTTGTTCATTGCCGGGATCCTCAGGCAGAATTGTAACAAGGTCCACCGGAGTTAAAAAAACATTTCTTATATTATCTATATAAAAGTTCAATCCGGTTCCTGCAAGGTTACTCTGCAATACACCGGTAAGGGATAAACTATCCCCCTTTGCTGTAATAGTAATTCCGGAAATCCATTCCTGCCGGTAGAAAAAATGTACACCTGTTTTTTTCTCTACATCGCGGATAAACCGGTCAAAAGAAATATCCTGATACTCCCCTGAAAAAATGATATCATTGCCCAAAGCCTGAATATCATCGCCCAAAGCCTGATGGGAAAAGTAAAAGGAGAAAAACAATAATACTGATGTAACTCTATACATTACTTATTTTCAGTTAATTGATTGCAAAATTCAAACAAACGCCTCATGTTGTCATCAGACTCATTTTTCAACCTAATTTTATTATTCCTGATAAATTGTTTTATTTCTTTTTGATGTTGTACAGGAAACAGTTTCAGGAATTGCTTTTTTCTCTTAAACCGATACGGTTTGCTGTTCATAACAATATAAGATTCCTTTTTCTGAGGGCTAAAATTGTACAAACTCGAAGTTGTGTAATTCAGATATTTTTCCCAGTAGTACAGACAATATATTTTACCTGATGTTACAACCTGATAGAACCTTGTACCGGTTTCGGAAAAGGAATATTTGCGAAAAAGTTTGCCATCTATTTTAAATTCATGGATAAATTCATTTTTTAAGAGGATTTGATCTGTCCCACCAGTAAAAGGACTGTATTGTAAAATTATATTCTGATTATATATATCATATTTAAGATGTATATCCTGATATTCCCTGTCGGCTATAACCAGGGATCCTGTATAGAACTGGTTTTCTCCGAAAAATGGATGTCCACTTACATTTGAATACAAATACAGGTATCTAATGCCGTTTATGAGGTTGTAATCAGGTCCGTATGATAGATCAAAATATTTTTCCCAATTGTATATAGTTGAATCATAAATGGTTTGCGCATGATTTTTAGCAGCGCCCGTATAGAAACAGATAAACAGTAAGAAGAAATATTTTAAGTAACGAATTATCAAACCGGTATGAATTATAAGGATTCAGAATAGAGCGTGCTAATTTAGTAATAAAGATGAATGACTAACTCCGCCATTTATGGCGGGGATCAAGAGTAATAACTAATATCGGGCTTCTTGCCCGCCACCCCACTAGCCAAAGTAATGGCAGGCGGGTAGCTCAGCAATATCATAAGCATCAATCAGTTAGGGATTAAAGTCCCAGATAAAGAGGACAATTTGGATACCCCGTCATAAATGGCGGGGTTATTCAAAATTTATTTGGAAATACGTTTTCACACAGCCTCTGAAGTCGGAGGTTAGTCACATCTCTTTAATAATTAAAAAACACCATTTACCGGCCACATTTTTGTGTTTCAATTTTTATCCCTTTGTGATTTCAGTAATAAGCCCTCGCATAAATTCACCAGCCAATTGTGCATTCTTTTCCGCATATTCGATACCTACTGTTTGACCATTCACAACTGGCAGCGGATGGCACAATTCGTAACTTAGATAACCCGAATATCCAATCTCATGCATTGCCCTAATGAAAGGGGTATAGAATTCTTCACCTTTTACTTTGCCATCTGTATCCCTTTCATATTCACCACCAAAATGGGACAACACCTGCAAATTACCAACGGCTTTCGCTGCCCTTTGGATATTTTCAGGACTTTTATCTACCATAATCGGGACATCCAATGAGACTTTCAGGTTGGGAGAATTGACTTCTTCCACCATCCGCAACACATCTTTATAATCCCGAATAACAGGAGCATGATTCTGCAATGCCAAAATAACACCGGCATCTTCTGCATATCGTGCAGATTCTGCCATGCCTTCGCGACACCACGCCCATATTTCCTCTTCTGTAAATTCTTCATGAGTATAATTCCAAATATCCCTTGCAATGGCATATTGGGCTATTTGCGGATGTTTCGTTACACCCGACCAACCCAGAAACATTCGCAATGTCTTTGCGCCAAGATCTGACGTCATTCGAATTAGCTCCTTAACATATGCAACCTGACACTCCCGATATTCAGGAACCGGACTGCTGAAATCGTTATTGGCGGCGACTCCAAAAATTTCAATACCTTCTCCGTCAGAGACAGAGTGAAGTTCTTTACAACGTTTTGTCGGCCAGTCGAGTGGATTGCCATGAGGACGTTTTCCATCGATCTCAATCCCTTCATAACCATAATTTTTGGCTCGTTTAATCATCTCTTCCAAAGAAAGGGCTTCTCCGCGATACCAAACCCCGAGAAATGTGATGCTGTATAAACCAACCTTCATATTCGACTTTTTCTTTTGACTACCCTGAGAAAAGCCATTGATGTTTGCTACCAAGCCTGCTGTTGCAGCCAGTGATGTGACCATAAATTGTCTTCGATTTATTTCCATAACTTATTATTTAAATTAAATTTTCCTGTATATTTTTTTAACCATAATTTACTCCTAAAATAAGAAATATATTTACTAAAGTTAACCATTAGTTAAAGAGGTACTTTTTCAATAATTCCTTACCCTTCTTTATCTCCTCGCGTCCACTGGATTCAATGCCATACCAACCTCGATAACCGGTTTCCGCGCATAATTTGATCATTTTTGCTGTGATTTCTTCAGTTGGCTGATTTCGGTATGACATGCCACCAGCATATGGAAGCGTCTTTTGTAAATACTCATAATTGTCAAAATTGTCACTGGGACTTCGCCAATCAGGATAGGTGCCGAAATATAAATTGTTGACTTCTTTCATTAAAGCAACCATCCAATCCGGATCATCCGAGAAGCCACCATGATTTTCGATTAAGACACTAATATTGGCTGGGATCGCATACTCAAGCATCATATTGTAGGTCTCGGATGCCCATTTTAAAGCTTCTTCTTTTGAAGCATTCCGTGGACCACGGCAATTCGTTCGAATGGCATGGCATCCAAGAAAATGAGCAATATCGATCCATTTTTGGTGGTTAATAACTGTTTGCTTTCTTTCTTCTTTTGATTGTGTGCATGTTTCCCCTTCACTATCAACCATGATTAAAACCATAGTCACACCATGATCATTGGCATTCCGTTTTAATCTTTTAAGATAGCTAAAATGTGGAACTTCAAACAATGTATTTACAAACTCAATTCCGTTAATATCAAAATCTTCCCGAGCAATCTTCGGGAAATCCAATGTTTTCCATTTACCTGCCCGAACTTCTTCAACTAATGCCCACTGAGCAATGGATATATCGTCCTTGACTATACGAGGTGCAGCCTGGACTTTTGACGTTTTCAATAAAGCAGGGGCTACTAAACCTGCTGCCCCTATTGCTAAGGATTTTCCCAGAAAATCCCGACGAGTGATGTTATTCATAATGTTGTCCTTTTAAATGAATTATTTTTTATTTTTTTTCTATGTCATCAACCCTTTTATTTTTGATGAAATTTTTATTTGTCGCCGGTTCGTTTCCGTGCAACATTTCAAGCTAATAAAAGGATTATTCAGACTCTGCTGCCGGTTGGGTGATAAACACCTCGCGAAGATCTGAAACAGGATTTTTCAAAGCTCCCATCCTTTCCGGTATTCGCGATACAGATATTTATTTGCTTCGGGTATGTTTGTGATTTTCATACTTTCTGAGTCATACATTATTTTTTTGCCGGCTCGTAACGCAACGGCGCCCAGGAGAATGGTTTCCGTAACGGCTCCTGCAGCTAGAAAACTTCCCGGAGACTGCGTCCCGCTCTTGAAAGCATCAATCCAATCACTATCTCCTCGTTGAACTGTGTCTTCTGTAGCCTTTCGATCCCCCATATATTCACGCATCTTTTTCTCCGGAATTATTTGTGGCTTATCACCCCGAAAACCTGCAAGAATCTTTCCACTATCGCCGACAAACATCATTCCCTCCCTGGGCAACTCTTTGTTGTCAACTTCCAACTCTTCAGGTGTTTGAGGTTTCATTCCCCCATCGTGCCAAAATATATCAATTGCCGGCAATTCCTCCTGTGCCGGAAATTTAAAACGAATTGTACATGAATATGGAAAAGCAACATCATTTTTATGACTCCTGCTCACATGATTTGTTATTACACAGGTAGTGGTCGCGTTTGCTTCAACACTGATCGGCGGAGTATTCAAACCAAATGTCCTGAATAGTGGCCAAAGACTATAAGTACCCATATCTGCTATACTACCGGCTCCAAAGTCGTACCAACCGCGAAATACGGCATGTGTATAATTCGGATGATAAGGACGATCGGGTACAGGACCTAGCCATAGATCCCAATCAAAACCTTCCGGGATTGGCGGAGTATCAGATGGATTAGCTGTCCATTGAGGCCATACCGGCCTGTTTGACCAGTTATGGATTTCCCCGAGAGTACCGATTGCTCCATCTTTTATCCAATCTCGTATTAAACCATACCCACTTCGTTTACTCCAGGCTAACAAGTGTGTACTAACTCCCATCTTACGAGCAGTTTCGATAGTTAATCTTGCTTCATATAATCTGTTAGCTATAGGCTTATGGATAACAACATGCTTACCTTTTTTCATTGCTGCAATGGAGATGGTCGCGTGGAGATGGTCCGGTGTCATTACTTTGACTGCATCCAGGTCTTTTTCCTTTTCCAAAAGCTCCCGAAAATCAGCATAGGAAGAGCACCCATTGTAATTTCCTGAAGCCCTGTTTTTTGCATAGTACTTTTCTATAACTTCCTGTCCTATTTGTCGGCCTCCCGGAATACCGTCAAGGCCTTCTCCCCAGGTAGGCTCTTCTAAAACCCTTCGTATGCCGTTTCTAATTCCATTTAAAGACCAGTCCACATAATCCGTGGTGCTTTTATTGGGATCACAGACAGCAATAATTTGTATTTCCGGATTAGTGATCAACCTGGTCATTTCCCTTAATCCCTGGGTGCCGCAACCGATGTAACCCAGGGTTATTTTATCGCTTGGAGCTACATATTTAAGCCCGCCAAGCACATGTCTTGGAACAACAGTAAATGTAACGGCCGCGGCTGCAGAACCCAAGAATTTACGACGGTTCATGTTTTT
>JABUBN010000695.1_pt1 | contig 9979 bp, 8 predicted proteins | sample 7240341 | NCBI WGS metagenome assembly JABUBN01 (sample SAMN07256345, study PRJNA390944) | subsurface metagenome | isolation source: Methane hydrate marine sediment | place: Pacific Ocean: Eastern North Pacific, ODP site | reverse complement strand
TAAATCCGTTCGTGTGATTATACTTATCAATCGGTTGTCCGCGTCTACCAATAGCACACTGCGATATTCGGATTCTACGACTTTCCGTTTTATCTCGGAAATCCGGGTATAAAGTCCTGCTACGGGCACCTCTTTTGACATTATAGAATGGAGCGGTGTTGACAAAGCGAACAACTTGGCGGTAACAAACGTGTCGTGAGGAGAAGAAACGATTACCGTTCCTTTCTCTGATGCCAACCTGATGACTTCATGGCTAATTGTGGAATTGCCGGTGATTATAAGAGCAGAACATCCAGAATTAATCAAATCTATTTGGACGTCCGTCCTGTCGCCGAGAATAACGACGTCTCCCGCGCGGATTTTGCTTATAATCCTCGCTTTCTGCATTGCTGCGATAAATATCCTACCTGTTAGTTTCTCGACGTCTTTGGGATTGGCAATCACTTTTCCGTCCAGAGTATCAATCAGTATATTCAGGTCAATAGGGGTCGTAGATATGTCGCCAAAGCCCATGGTATCTATGTAATGTTCGGCGATGTCTTTCAGACCAATAATTCCCGATAACCTTCTGTTGGAGTCAACGATGGGGACAGTGCGGATATTGCTTTCTTTCATCAAAGAAGCTACGTACTTCAGGCAATCGTAGGGTGAAGCGACAATAGGTTTTTTCAATTCCATATCGCGGGCAGTAGGTGCGAGACTTTCTATTTCTATGGGGGGCTCAATATCGAATTTTTCAAGAACAAATTTTGTTTCGCTATTTAATTCTCCCGCCCTTGCGGGGACATACAGGTATCTCCGGTCAACAATGTTTTTGAAGTATGCGTAGCCAATGGCAGAGCAGACGGAATCGCAATCGGGATTTTCGTGCCCGATAATAAATATCTGCTTCTGATTGTCAATACCTGCTGCTTCCCGCGGCATCACCGTGCAACTCGGTTCGAATTTGGACTCGTGTCTGTTTTTCATCCTTCTTTACCCTTCTTCAGTCTATTTAAATTTATATAGTTCCTGGGATAAATATAAATTTTAGTGAGTAATTACGAAATAAATAAGCTAAAAATGCCCCTAAACATCCCCACACTACATAGAATAGAAGAACTAAAAAAAGCAAGTAGCGAAGTAAAAACATTCAAGTTTCACTCGGAGGAGATTGCCAAACAAAGCGAACCCGGTCAGTTCGTTATGGTTTGGAATCCGGGTATAGACGAGATACCCATTTCAATTGCCGATGCTTCGCCCGATGGAGAACTGGAAGTAGCAATTGCGGATGCCGGCGACTGCACGCATAGCTTACATCAAAAGCAGGTGGGTGATTTGATAGGTTTAAGAGGTCCGTATGGTAAAGGGTTTTCATTGCACGGCGAAAGAATTTGCATGGTTGCCGGCGGGTATGGAGCGGCACCGTTGCGGTTTGCAGCGAAGCGTGCGAAAGAATTGGGTAAGCACGTAGTAGTCTTAGAAGGTGCGAAAAGCAGCGCAGAACTTTTGTACGTGAAAGATTTTTCCGATTTAGGCTGTGAAGTCAGAGATGCTACCGAGGATGGTTCTGGAAGTTATAGGGGATTGGTTACAGAGTTATTGGAAGCACTATTGGCATCAGGTGAAGAATTTGTGCAGGTATTGACCTGCGGTCCGGAACTGATGATGGAGCGTGTTTGCGAGATTACGAGAAGTGAAAGAATCCCAACGCAGCTCTCGGTAGAACGGATAATAAAATGCGGATGCGGTGCTTGTGGCTCTTGTGACCTTGGCGGGTATCGGGTTTGTAAAGACGGACCGGTTTTCGATGCAGAAGAGCTGGAAAGAACGGAATTTGGGAGATGGAAGCGAGAAAAGAGCGGTAAAAGAATTTCTGTTAAGCCAGATATACGTGCAGGTGCGTTATTATCAATTCCTCCTTCGCGTTTCACGCCCGAATACGAGCCTTTATTGAAAACAGAAGTCTGCGGTGTTAATTTCTCCAATCCAATTGCGAATGCAGCAGGATTTGGAGTTTCCGGGAAATTACTTTATAGATACGCGGTAGCAGGTGCGGGAGCGGTCGTGACAAAATCAGTCGGGCGGTATGAGCGAGAAGGTTATCCGAACCCCACATTCTTTGAAATAGCCCCGCATAGTAGCCATAGCTACGTGAATGCGATGGGGCTTCCGAACCCGGGGATAAAGGATTATGGGCTGGAAATAGAAGATGCGAAGCATGCCGGTGTGCCATTGATCTTGAGTATTTTTGGTAAAAGTGTGGAGGAATGCAGAGAAGTAGCGAAGGTTGCCATAAAATATCCAATAGACATGCTCGAATTTAATGCCTCGTGCCCGCATACGGATTTCGTAGCGGTTGAAAACAATCCAAAACTGCTGAGCGGTATAATAAAGGAGATACGCAGCATTGTGCATCCAATTCCAATCGCAGTGAAAATATCGCCTAACGTGGGTGACCCGGCAGGATTGGCAATGACCGCGGAAAAAGCTGGTGCTGATGCTATCACGGCGATTAATACTGTAATAGCCAGACCAATTGACCACACGCTCGATATTCCCATTTTAGGCAATCCCACGGGCTATGGCGGTAAATCCGGTAAGGATTTGACGGTTGGCGGCAAAAGAGTTGTTTTTGCACTGTATGAAGAGTTAAAAATACCAGTAATCGCAGTTGGTGGTATCTTTTCCGCTAAGGACGTGATAGAATATGCGAGGAATGGTGCGAGCCTGTTTCAGGTGGGCAGTGCACTGGTATGCGAAGGGCTTGAAATTTTTTCGCGGATAAAGAAGGAATTAAAGGAGTATCTAATCGCGAATAAATATAAAAATATTGGTGAAGTGGTGGGTGAGGCATACAGGAGGTGATGCCCCAGCCGGGAATCGAACCCGGATCTTGGGCTCCGCAAGCCCAAGGGATGTCCATTACCACACTGGGGCTTCTAACCACAAGATTATTTTTGCGTTAGTAAATTTCCATTTTTCACTGAGGTTAGTTAACATTACCCTTCAATGACTTTTACATATATTTCTCTCCTTCTGGGACCGTCGCACTCAACGAAAAAGATACTCTGCCATGTTCCCAGAGCCAACTCGCCTTTTTCTATTGGAATCGTTATACTTGAGCCGAGCAAAACAGACCTGAGATGAGAATGTGCGTTGTTGTCTATTCTATCATGCAGGTATCCCTTTCCTTTTGGAATTAACTCGTTCAGAATCGCCAGGAAGTCTCTTTTCAGCCCAGCTTCGTTCTCGTTTATTATGATTCCCGAAGTCGTATGTTTTGTGAATACCACGCAGATTCCGGATTCAACACCGCCGCTTTTGATTTTGACAATTTCCTTTACTTTCCCTGTAATGTCAATAAGCTCGGTGCTTTCCCTCGTCCCTATTTCTATTCTTTCCATATTAATTTTTTATATCTTATTAGTATTTATTTAGCTCCTTTAATAACCACAAGATTACACTGATTTTCACGAGAAATTGTGAAGATACAAGAAATCAGAGAACAGAAATTACATAGATTTCAAAAAATTCAAAAATTTAGCTAATTTCTGGGGGATAGGCAATTTTTGCTCTTGTGTCTATCTTGTGGAATCTCGTGGTTTTTTATTTCCGCTTTACCGGCAGCTCATATTTCCCCGCTATTTCTATGAACGTTTCGCTCAGATACTTTATCCTGTCCCAGCTCAAGCCATATGTATTGAGCTTCCAGACCCTCGTAGAACCTGCGAATTCGCCTACAATTCCTTTTCTCTTCAATTCATCGCTAAGAAAATACCCGCGCCTCTTATGCGTCTTCGCAATCCTGTCGAAGCTGTCACGGGTATCAACCTTAGAAAGCGTATGTTTACGAGGACATTCACTTGAAATTTTATTCCCTTCTATGCGCAAGAACTCACGAACGAAATAATTTGACTTCTTCACCTCTGCGTCCCATCTCTTCACCCGCTCTTTTACGTGTGGAAACGAAGCCATCATGGAAAGCACAGTCCCGCCCATTAGCGTGCAACCGAGCATCGCAGGCTCCTTATTCTCGAATCGCCTACCCGTAACATCGCCAACAATCTGACTGCTTCTGAATACTTTTGGTGCCCATTCATCGGTGGTGGCAAGGATGCCAGAAGGAGCGACGGAAGCCATCCCCTTGTGTCCTGAACCCACGACAAAATCCGCACCTATATTCTTGCCATTCACCGGCATCATTCCCACGGCATAAGCGCCATTGTAAAGAAACGGGATGTCGTAGTCCTTCGCAACCTTTCCCACGCCCTCTACATCATGCACATTCCCGAAGCTGTAATCAACATGCTCGATCATGACGAGTTTTGGCAGTTTTCCCGTCTCCTCTTTCGCACGTTCTATTGTTTCCGCGACAGCATCCCCGGTAACTATGTGATTCGACCCGGACGGGACTTCTTTTATGACGCCTCCTGCGATTTCTACCGCTAAGAATTCTGTATAATGTGCCAAATCGGATACGATCACGAGATCGCCTTTCTCAATGAGCGAGGCTGTAACCGCTTGAAAACCACGTCGCGCACCAGGCACAACTCTTACTTCGTCCATACCCACGAAGTCAGCTAATTCTGCATGGAATTCCTCAACCGGCGGTTTTCTTATCTTATCGAGCCGACCCACCAGACACTGATCGCAGACGGAATAGCCGTCCCCGTATGCAATAAGTGCTTTCCTCGCCTCTGGCGTTAGTCTTCCACCTGCTTGAATAGGATTGATGTTTATAAACTCTTCCTCTCTCGTCCTCAATTCAAGTCCCGCTCCAATATGCTTAATAGGGTTTCCTTTGCCCTCCTTCAATTCTTGTACGATGGTCTCTAAGCGAGCTATTTCGCTTGAAAATTGCGCTTCTTCATGTTCGTCAAGTCCCGCGGGTAATGCTTGTCTGAAGAGTTCTCTCAAGTCCTCAAGGGCAAATAAAGCTTCGTATATCTTACGAACTCTTATGTCCATTTTTATCATATCTCCATTCCATGGCTTAGAAGTATTCTTTGGCATTTCTTTGGCATACTCCTTTGATGCACTTATTCCTCATCTAACCATTCATCTTCTATCTCGACTTCTGCCTGCTTGATTGCCTCCTTGATTTTATCCTCGTAATCAGAAACTGACATCTCGCCATTTACAGCTGATATTTCAACTTTTACTTTCACTTGATTGAACTTACTTTTGATAAAAGGTATCACTCTAACGATATCTGATAATTTACCCGTAGGAACGTCTAATTTCAAGTGGATAGTATGGTACTTTTTGCCATACGCCTCCTTTTTAACTCCATCCCCAATTCCCTTTTTAGTGGGAATCACATCTTCCTCTGACTCATATTCTTCTTTCTCCGGAGGTTTACACAATTCCGCTCTGATAAAAATCTCTCCCTCGATTAACTCAGGAGAACATTCGGCTTTGAAATGCCGGCACAGAGTTTTTCCGTCCTCTACATCTCCAACTCCAAATAATCCCTGCCTGACACCTTCTTTTATACAATCTTTCAGCACTTCGTCTGAAATAATCCTGATCTCTCCCGGTGTCCTGAAGAAAGACTCAAGGATATTCTTCGTTTCAACCCAATCCCTATCTTTGAGATATTTTTCCTTAAGAGATAGAGGCGCAAGTTTTTCAAGGATTTCGCCTTCACTTCTCAGTCTTTCGTATATTTCCTTATCTATGATAGTCTCTGCCCCATAGGTTGGAATTCCTAAATCAATTTCTTTAAATTCATCCTTTGAGGGGAGTAAAACAGTACGATAAAGACCCCTTACACGCTCTTTAACTTCCATCTCGGCTTTTTTCGTTCTCTCTCTTATTTCCTTTCTCTGCTCGTCGGTGATGCGGAGAGTTTTATCTTTTTCTATAAGTTGCCATGCGAGTTTTCTCTTCAGGAAACGTTCAAAGTTTATTCTCTCGGACTCCAGAGAGGAAAGGAATATCAGAGTATTACGATAGACCCTTGGGCGTTCTCCACAATTTTCCAGAAACTCGTTGCATCTGTCACGATTTCGTTGTATGACCAACTTCAATCTCTTCGTATCGGTGATGTCCTTAGAATTATTGGGCCATAGGAGTATATCGAAATATTCTTTTGCGAGGCTCTTGGTCAAAAGATTTTTCTCTTCTGGTTCAAGGTCTACTATACCCTCCATCCTGGTTAAAAGTATGCGATTTAGATTTGGCTGATTTGTAAAGAATAATCCTTCATCTGAGAGGTAGAAAAGGGTTTCTTTTAGTTTAGATACTGCTTCTACAACTATACTGCTTGGTGCAGAAAGGTCAACACTCGAAAGTTTAACTTCGGTGATAGTTGCACCTCGCTCAGGACCGCCTGAAAATGAATAGAGGAAAATCGCAGTTGCTGCCACACTACCAAAAGAGAAGGGTGTGTAGGCATCTCCAAGACTTCTATCTACCTTTTTGGCGCCGGCATCCCTTGAAGTTAAATCTTGAGCAATAATGCTATCGTACTCAGGACCAATGTGTTTTATCAGTTCTCTTTTAATCTCATCATTTTTTAAATCAAAGTCGCCCAATCTGATAAATGGTCTTTGGGTATCCTTTAATGAATACACAACCAGGGAAAGTAGCCTGAGCACTCCCCTTGTCCTTTGAAAGGTTGGAAAACTCCCCCACCGCTTATATAAAACATCCACAATCTCTGGCTGGAACGGATAGCTACGTATGAACCTTTCACGGTAGTCTGTTTTTTCCACACCTTCTGGAAGTATCCTCTCTCGTTCAGCATAATCCAGAAATCCTTCTATAACGTTCCTTGCCTCTTTTTCGTCTATACTGCTGAAAAGCCTTCTTCCAATCACCTGGTCTATCTCTTCATCATGGACTGGTGTGTAAACCTTCTCCATTCTTCCTGTTATCTTCTGCAACTGTTGAAAGAGTCTTTCGGCGTTTTCATCATAATGCTCCAAGATACTTGAGGGGAGTGTAAGAATTAAAAAGGATTTCTCAAGGGTTTTTATGGTGCCTGTAAGTTCCTGAACGAAAGCAAGCACCTGAGAAGCCAAATTTGAGTCTTCCACTTTTATCCCTGAGGCTTTGGTCGTGTATTCCAATATTTCATCCATCAGAATCAGAAGGGGCTGGTGTGCATCAAGAAGTTCTCTTAACTTTTCACGCCCGGGTGAGGTTTTACCCTTTAATTTTTCTACTTTCCCGGTAAGTTGCCTTTCTATCTCCTCCCAGATGGTTATCTCTTTGGGGTCAAGGGCAGTTCCATCAATAACTACTGCCTTTGCTCCCCATTCTTTTGTCTTATGGTAAAGGGCAATAAGAGAATGGGTTTTTCCACCTCCGAATGGAGTTTGAAGCTGGATAATTGGGTCTCCGCCCATTCCTTTGAGTCTCTTCTCTGCAATATCTAAGAGATTCTTTAATCCGTCTGTGATGTATGTTTTTCTAAAGAAGATAGTGGAGTCCTGATACTCCTCTGGTGCTCTTCCTTTGAACACTTCCCACAGGTCAGCGGCAAAGACGTCCATTGTGAGTCGGCCCTCAAGTATATCCCTGTCCGGTATGGCTATGGTTGAAAATGGCTTCATTCTTCTCCCACCTCTTTAATAATATTTTCAATCTGCTGTTTCAATACTGGCAGGCGTTCTTTTATTACTTTCCAAACTATTTCATAATCAACACCAAAGTAAAAGTGGATGATCTTGTCCCTCATCCTTGCCATATCGCTCCACGGAATTTCTTTATATTTCATCCTCATCTCTTTCGGAATGTTCTTAGTGGCTTCTCCAATAATTTCAAGCTTTCTTACTACAGCACTTGAGGTTTTATCATCCTTAACAAATTCATCAAAGTCCATATCACCAATGAAGTCTTCTATTTTCTCCATGCAATCCAGAATATCTTTGATGTATAGCATGTAGTCTCTTTTCATACTTCCACCATCTCCTTTAATATTATCGCTTTCAGTTCGGGTCTTATTGCAGATTTTCTTACAAGGTCAACCTTAATCCGCAAAATTTCTTCAAGGTACCTTTCCAGTTCTATGAACTTTAGAAGGTCTGGCACCTCCTCAAATTCAACAAGAATATCTATATCGCTACCCTCTTCCTGTTCACCCCTCACAAAAGAGCCAAAGATGCCCATCTCTTTGACTTTGTACCTCTTTTTCGATCTCTCTTTGTGGGCGGACAAAATTGCCTGTATTTCCTGTAAAGATTTCATTTCTCTGCCTCTCTGCCTTTCTTTTTAAAATATTCTATGCATATCTCAAGCAATTCGTTATATAATTCCGCCTCATCAGTAACGCACCACTCTTTTCTCTCCTCATCGTCCCAGAAGTAGATCTTTTCATCGTCCCAACCGTGCAATCTCTGCTTTCTATTCGCTTTTTCCATCAAAATAACCTCGTTTGTTGAGATGTATCTTTTATTTCATTTATTATCTTTTCTTTTCCCGAAAGAAAACCATCAAGGAGTTTCTTCTCTTTGCTTTCAAGAGGTAATGTCTCAGAGATCGCTTGAGCAACCCGATAAAAGGAATCCTTATTTCCCCAGCCACTATCAGCAAGAACCTTTTTCATCTCTTCTCTATTCCCTTCCTTCCATAAAATTAACACATTATGAAGAGCATCTATGAGCTCGTTTGCGCCTTCAAACTCTTTCATATCTCTTTCCTGCGGTCCTAAAACCCTTATGAACTCCTTATCTTTTATTATAAATCCTTTATTCCACTCCTTTGCGAGGTCAATCCCTGCGGATTGTGCAAGTTTTCTCGCATCGTCAAAAAGAACACGTTCTTCTTTATACGTCCATCGCCATAGTATATAGAACTTGGTTAGCGGTGAGAGCTCTCCTGCTATGCCATTATGCAATATTTGCCTGACTGCGTAGTCAGTCACGACATCACGAACAAAATCAAGGAGCTTATCCGCCCGTATTATATTCCCTTCGTAATCCATGACCTTCTCGTATTTACCAAAGATCTCAATGGATGAGCCTATGGCTGCAATGTAATAATCAGCACCAGAAATGTCCTCCTCCCACAATCGTTCCAACTTCTCGTTGATGTACCGTTTTATCTCCTCTTTCACCTCGTTGAACCAGCCAGTCTCCTTTCTTTCCGTCTTACGAGCAACAAAGTAAATAGAGGATGCTAAGGCTGCGGATTCTTGTGCTCTCAGTCTTGTTTTCATTTCTGTATGAATAGGCCATGAAGCGGTAATGACCAGGCCAGAATCTAATAGCGAGTTTATCAATGTCTCCCAGCCAGAAGTTGATTTGTGGGTATAGACAATGGTGGTAATGCCATTTGGTTTTAAAACCCTGTGAATTTCCTGAAATGATTTTTTAAGGTTTTCTTCAAAGAACACCTTTGCCTCTTCCCAGGTTCTCTCGGTCGTGTACGCCACAATCTCTTTACTCTTTGGAGTTAAGGGCGTGGAGAATAACTCTGGGTATAAATCTCCGATTATTCTTTTGAGCCAGACGTAGAAGAAATCTGAAAGGTAGGAATAGGGCACATTGTCATAATAAGGTGGATCGGTGAAGACTGCATCAAAAGAATTATCCTCATAAGGACAAGATGTGGCGGATAATTGAAAGACAGAAGCAGGAGCTGAACTTACATCAATGGACTCTACTCCTCTAAAAACTTGACGCTGCATACTTTTCCATGTCCCTGAGAGTATTGGCGAAAAAAGATTGAGCTCTGAATAATCCCACAACATAGAAAGAGTTTGTCTGGCAAACATATGATTAGTAAATTCCCACGCGTTATTCCACATACAAAATGTATTTGAATAATCTGCTGTGCGACTAATATTTAGCGCCAAATAACTCACCACTGCCTTCTCATACTCCTCCTCGTATCCCTCCTCCAGCATCTTCTCATGCGCAAGTCGAGTCTTCTCCACAAAAGTAATCAGCGCCAATTTCTGGCGGGAGTTGAACAGGAAGAGGGTAGCGATATAGATATTCTTGTTGAATTTGAGGAGGTGCCAGACCTTCTAAAGTTCATAGAACTG
>JABUBN010000694.1_pt1 | contig 9986 bp, 8 predicted proteins | sample 7240341 | NCBI WGS metagenome assembly JABUBN01 (sample SAMN07256345, study PRJNA390944) | subsurface metagenome | isolation source: Methane hydrate marine sediment | place: Pacific Ocean: Eastern North Pacific, ODP site | reverse complement strand
GTACGATGACAGGGAAGGAAATAAACGTTATATAACAGAAATTATTGGAGACAATATGCAAATGCTTGGTCGCAAAAGTGACAGAAGCAGTATTCCTCCTCCTTCTGAAGAAGACGCACCCATTGCGAGATCTGACAATCAGGATGTTACAACACCCAGCATAGACAAGGCCACTGGTGATTTCGATAACCAGGATACCTCAATCACGGAAGAGAATGACGATCTTCCATTTTAGTAAGGCAAATAATTTATTAACATATATTCATTTAGTTTGGAAACAGATGATCCTTACTCGTGAATGCAACTAATAAGCAGCAATATTACTTTTTATCCTTTTAACTCAATAATTTTTGTCTGGTTAACAGTACTGATCCTGCTTCTTATATGTTCAGCACTTATCTCCGGATCGGAAGTGGCATATTTTTCACTTTCACCTTCAGATATAGATAAACTCAAACGGGAAAAAAGCAAGAAATCTAACTGTATCCTGAAATTAATTGATATGCCCGAAAGGTTACTTGGATCTATTCTCATATCTAATAATTTTGTTAATGTCGGGATTATAATCATATCAAACTTTATTATCAACAGGATAGTGAATCTGTCTGAAGCCATGGTAGTCGGTTTTGTTTTACAGGTAGTAATTATCACCTTCCTGCTCTTGCTATTTGGAGAAATTCTACCCAAAATATATGCAACACAATTTGCAATTAAATTTGCCAGGGTAATGGCTATGCCTCTCACAATTCTTGATAAAATTTTCAAACCAATCAGTCTGGTTCTAATATCATCAACCTCCATCATTCAGAAAAAATTCTCCCGTTTAAAAGAAGATATTTCCATGGATGATCTGTCTGAAGTTCTCGATCTTCCGTCAACCGAAATTACTGAAGATAAAGAAATTCTCAAGGGCATTATCCGGTTCGGTAATATTGATACAAAAGAAATAATGAAAGCAAGAATGGATATTTTCGCGATTAATATTGATACAAAATTTACCGGGCTTCTACCCAAAATTATCTCTTCAGGTTATTCAAGGATACCTGTTTATATTGAATCACTAGACAATATTAAAGGAATATTGTACATAAAAGACCTGCTTCCCCATATGCACAAACCAAATACTTTCAGGTGGCAATCTCTTATTCGTCCACCCTATTTTGTACCGGAAACAAAAAAAATAAATGATCTTCTTGAAGAATTCCAGACAAAAAAGATACATATGGCCATTGTCCTGGATGAATACGGAGGGACATATGGATTAATAACACTTGAAGATATTCTGGAGGAAATCGTTGGTGAGATCACAGATGAATATGACGAGGAGGAAGCAACTTTTAAAAAAATTGGTGAAAATGTTTTTCTTTTTGAAGGAAAAACACAACTTAATGATTTTTATAAGATTACCGGATCAGAAATTAATGTTTTTGATAAAGTAAAAGGCGAAGCTGATACACTTGCCGGACTTATTCTTGAAATAAAAGGGGAAATTCCTATGAAGAATGATGTTATCGAATACAGTAATTTCGTATTCAATATTACATCAGTTGATAAGCGTCGCATTAAAGAAGTAGAGGTCAGGATTGAAGGTTTCTCAAAGACTAAAAATGAAAAAAAACAATAGCACATTAGCCATACTATTCCTGTTAATTTTTATAATACTGGGGGGTCTGTTTGGCGGAACAGCATGTAAAAAACAGGCTGTTCCCAAACCACGTGGTTATTTCAGAATCGACCTGCCTCAAAAAAACTACCAGCTTTTTGATTCTGCTTGCCCTTATAGTTTTGAGTACCCTGTTTATTCCAGAATAGCAGCAGACACCGATTTTAATACTGAACCATGCTGGATAAACATATTTTATCCGGCATATAATGCTAATATCCATATTAGCTATAAACAGATTATTAATAACCTTGATGAGATGGTTGAAGATGCTCATGCACTAGCTTATAAACACACCATTAAAGCTGATGCTATAACCGAAGAAATGTTTCAAAATCATGAAAAGAAAGTTTTTGGTATATTGTACGACATTCACGGTGATGCTGCTTCATCTGCCCAGTTCTGGTTAACAGACAGCATAGATCATTATTTAAGAGGCGCCTTGTATTTCATGGCTGAACCTGCGGAAGATTCTCTTGCTCCTGTAATAGCTTTTATCAAAGAAGATATTATACACCTGATAGAAACTATGAACTGGAAAAAATAAATCACGAATTTGGTGATATTTTTTTTTAACTTGCCTTAGTTTATCTGAGAAAAATGGATTCTTTATTATGGGAATAATCCTGAAAAAAAAACTGGAAGATGGAAGTATGCTGGGAATGTGGGAGATAACAGAAGATATTAATGTACTTCTTAACCAGGTTAAACTTTCCGGCACCGAACTTGAACGTTTTGACGGATTCCTTAGTCATGCACGAAAACTTGAATTCCTGAGTGTACGTGCATTATTAGCAAAAATGCTTAACCCTGATGTAAAAATTGCATATAATGGAAATTGGAAACCTTATCTGGATGATGGTTCCCACAATATTAGTATCTCTCATTCAAAAAACCTTACATCAATACTTCTGAATAAAACGAAAAGAGTTGGAATTGACCTTGAATATATGTCACACAGGATCAGGAAAATTGCTCATAAGTTCATTAACGACAATGAAGCGATCAATAAGAATGATCTTACTGAAAAATATCATCTCTATGTTCACTGGTGTGCCAAAGAGGCACTTTACAAGATATGTGATAAAGAAGACATTAATTTCAAGCTAAATTTATTCATTAAACCATTTCAATTGAATAACGAAGGTGTAATTAAAGGAACGGTTGACAGTGAAAGGATTAACGAAGAATTTAATTTGAATTATTTCAAATATGATAATTATATTATCGTCTATACCAGTAAAGTTTAATTTATGATCTACGATTGGATAGTTAAGCAGGTATTAAACGGGGAAAAAATATTTGCCCTTCTTCTTGATCCTGATGAGTATAATGACCAATCACTAAGGCACACCTTAATAGAAGCCGGCAAGTCAGAAACAGATTTAATTCTTGTTGGTGGCAGCCTTGTAACTAATCCTGTTGCCCCCTTTATTCAAAAAATAAAAGAGAATTCAGAAATACCTGTTTTGCTTTTCCCGGGCAACTTGCTTCAAATCAGCAATAATGCTGATGGAATACTGTTTTTGTCTCTTATCTCGGGTCGAAATCCCGATTTGCTTATCAGTAATCATGTTGCATCTGCTCCAATGATAAAAAGTTCAGGGATGGAAGTAATTTCGACGGGGTATATCCTTGTTGAGAATGGAAAATCTACTTCGGTTGAATACATCAGCAATACCAGGCCTGTTCCATCTGATAAACCGGATATTGCATCAGCCACAGCTATTGCCGGAGAAATGCTTGGGTTTAAGCTGATTTATCTTGAAGCCGGTAGTGGTGCACAGCATCCTGTAAAAACAGAAATGATCACCAGGGTAAAAGAGAATATTAAAGTACCCCTTGTGGTTGGAGGTGGTATCAGAAATCCTGAAGATGCAAAAAATATACTAAATGCAGGTGCTGATATTATTGTTATTGGAAACGCTGTTGAGAAAGATCCTTCCTTCCTGAAAAAGATAAGTGATATCAAAAAGGAATGTGGTTTATAACTTAATCACACTTAAGCACCTCATTAATTTGGTATTTAGCACCCTCAGCGTAATCACCAAACAATGCTTTTTTAAAGGCAATACATGCTTCACTATTATTGCCCAAACCAATGTAGGCATTCCCCATCTCGTAAAATATCCCTGCTTTCTCTACATCTCCACCCTTTTCAAATCCTTCAGCTCTCTTAAGTGTTTTTACTGCTAAATCGTATTGCTTATTAGAATTATAAATTTTCCCCAATTGAAAATATACCGTTGGATCTTCTGATCCATATTCAACAGCACTTTTAAAACCGGCTTCAGCTTCAGCCATATTCCCGGCCTGAAGAGATTTAACAGCATTGTTAAAAAAGAAGGTTCTGAGCACCTGCTCAGCCTTATTTGCTGTTTCAATATCGTTACTGGCAAACCCAACCTCAATTGTTTTGGAAAGAGAGGCTTTCATATTTGCCTCGTCACCAAGACCTTTATAAATTAATCCTTTGGATAAATATGCTTTGGTCAGGTTAGGATTCAATTCAATAGCTTTATCCAGGTTTTCCAATGCTTCCTGCGGATTTTGTTTCATAAGTGAATTCCCCAGTACCATATAGAGTTGTGGAATAATTTTATTTGCTTTTGCCTGAATACTGTTATTATTGTATTTATCAGCTACCTCTTCTGTTTTTTTAAACCTTTCAATAGCTTCTTCAATTTTTTTCTGCTTATACGATTCCATTGCAATTTTATAAAACAATCCGGGCAATTGGGTTTCAGCAAGAACACGTGTTTCCCCTGCTTCATCACCAACAGCATCACATAGTTTGATACATTTGTTAAATGCTTCAATTGCACCACCTGGATCGGATTTTATTAACTGTGCTCCTTCATTATAGGCTGAAATTGCATCGTTGTTTGTCTGCGAAATTCCAGTAAACGGAACCAAAATAAAAGCAGACACAATAATCAAAAACAATTGCTTATACTTCATCATAACAAATAATTTTATTAAACATATTAATATTTAGGAATGCAAATATATAAAAAAGATGTTTTAATCCTAATATTCAATAAAACAAGCTTAATTATTATACACAAATCTTATTCCAGAATACAGGGATAATCTGTTTTCTGAAATGCAATTTTCTTGTTCTCTTTTGCCAGTTTAACCATTCCTTCTCTTTCATATATCCTGCTTAAGCCAATATATGCCATAGCAATATAAGTATCTACCCGTGGATTGAACACAACAGCCATCTCAATACCTTTTATATATAATTCTTTAGACACTTCGTAGTTATGGTTAACGAGTTCTTCTATCATCCCGTTAAAAATCAATTCCATCATTTGTGCAAAATCATCTGATTTTTTTTGCTGTTCAAGCATTGGCATCAATTCAGACGCTTTTTCATAATCATTTATAACAAATAAATTAAAAATCAAATGAACAAGATAAAAAGTGTTATCCGGGTATAATTCATGTAGTCGCTCTGCATAATTCAAAGCCATTTGAGGATTGCATTCGTAACTTAAATAAATATGATGTAAAAAGAATAGCCCCTCAGCTTTCATGAAAACGGAATTGTTGGCTATCCAATTAAGTTCCTTTAGCCCTTCACTCCTGCTACCTTTGTGAAGGAATACCAGTAGAGGTTTATAAGCCGGATGAGCTTCAGGATACGCTTCAATATAATAACTATAAAGACCCGTAAAAAATTTATATTCCTCAAAAGTATCTTTTAATTCAAAAGCTTTCACTACACGCCTATAGGAGTAAGGAATATGTTTTATTACTTTGCCAATCCGATCATTATCAGCATAATACATCATTTGCATTGCATGAGCAACAAGACTAAAGAAACTACCTTCAATATAATCATCCTTGCTTTTCATCACCTCATCAGATAAAACGGCACTTTTTTTCATCTTTTGGATAAACATATCCACTGCATCTGAATTGTTTGGATTAAGAGGTGCATTTTGCCAATAAATACTTAGCCCTTCGAGAAATGGTCCAACCGGATGGTTAGGATTTCTATTTTCAATTATCCGGAACAGGGAATCAGCTTTTTCAAATTCGTAGTTATACATACAGTCCAGCCCGTGCTTTATTTCGGACATTATTTCTTCATCCCCCATAAGCTTGTCCTGCCCCATAGACACTGAAAAATAAACAGAAGTTAGTATGAAAAAAACCAGAAGCCTTCGCATGGTAAATGAAATTATTTGCAACTACTCAACTTTAGTTCACATTAGGCACTTTTAACTTTAGGCACTTTATTTAATAACCTCCTGTATCGGATCGGCAGTACACGCATTTGGATAAGAAATATTAAGCATATAGGATAATGTAGGTGCTATTTCGATAATATCCACCCTGCGGTGAATTACTTTTCGAAGCACTTTCCACCCATACCAAATAAGCGGTACATGAACATCGTATGACCAGGCAGAGTTATGTTCAGCAACATTCCCATTCTCTTCAATCCATCCGGGTTTCAGATTGATAATTACATCTCCCGACCTTGCCTGATTAAAGCTATTCTGAATCTTTTCATTAATCCCCCCCGTGAACTGTGTTGTTTGCAAAGTTGATGATGTAACCGTATTAGCAACACCCGAAAACTGGATAATAAAACCGGCTACCCTTGTCTGAAAATCCTCAAGTGATAACCGGGAATCTTCAATTAAATTGCGATTCAGGAAAATTTGCTGTCTAAAATAACCAAGCACCCAGTCACCTTCTCCATAGGTGACATTTAAATAACTTTTTAAAAGTGAAATAGCCTTTAATGAAACAAATTTGCCTGTAGCAAGACCTTTACTTTCTAATAATTCAGGGGAAGCAGATACCCCATGTGCAGAAGTAAGATAAACCAGGATGCTCTCCTTGCCAAAAGTATCTTCAAGGAAATCAAGTAAATGTGCAAGGTCCCTGTCCAATACAAGGAAAGCATCTTCCATTTCTACTGAATTTGGACCAAAAGCATGTCCAATAAAATCCAATACCGAAAAACTTATATTGATCATATCAGTAATATCATCCTTCCCGAGTTCTTCCTCCAGAATTGCTGTAATAGCAAAATCTTTAACGTATGTGTCACCAAAAGGGGTGCATCTCAAAACAGAATAGTCTCTTTTATTCCTGTCTACCCTGCTAAGCATATCCAGATCGTAAGGAAATCCTTTCTGATTTTTTATTCCTTTTTCATACCAACTTGTATCCGACTGACTTTCAGTATATTCACTTAAGGGGAAAAGAGGTTTCCATATCCGTTCAAGATAAATATCAGGCAAAGCTTTATTATTGAATTCATTAACCCAACCAGGCAAAGAGTCTAAATAGAAACTACTGCTCATCCATGAACCGGTCTTATCATCATACCAATAGACACCATCAGCCATGTGCCCTGTTGATAAAATGGCAGCATGAGGATCCATACCAATGCCTATTATTTTGGAACGGAAATTATTAAATATTTTAAGTTCATCGGAAAATGTAGAAGGCAACAAGTTAGCAGGTGAGTTTTGTCCGGTTTCAAAACTGCCACCAACAGGCAGCATCTGTGAATCAGAAGTGGCATAAATCTTTTTATTCAGCAACCTGTTAAACCAGTCGTTAGAAACAATACCATGTTCAGATGGATATGAACCGGTGGAGATTGTGGAATATCCCGGAGCTGATTGTGTGAACAGATAATTATAGCGGGCATTCCTGCATAAGGAACCTCCGTTAATCAACCTTTTGAATCCTTTATCACTTAGTTTATCCCAGTACCTCGGCAGGTATTCATACCGCATCTGTTCAATCACAATTCCAACTATTAACTTTGGCTTCCCGGAAGGGATCTTCGGTCCTGACTGAGCTGACACATAAAATAAGGATGCAAAAAATAAAATAATAAAAAAAAACAGGTTCCTGGTTTTGAGCATTGTTTGCAATTTAAGATTTTTTCTATTCTGATTTAATAAACTTTTTAACCCATACCTTGTTGTTATTTCTCAGGCGAATGAAACAGACACCTCCGCTTAGTTCACTTACATCAATATTAACCACTGTTCCCCCATATGGTATATTGATATTATCTATGATTCTTAAAGTTCTTCCATCAATACTGATTATCTCTATGGTAAATAATCCGGGCTCCTCCGGTTTTATTTCGGTATACAGTATTCCTGATACCGGATCGGGGTAAATTCAGCATTTGCTGTTCGTCAAATAATTCATCGGTTATTCCGTATCCTATTGGCACCAGTTGTATAGAGATATTAGTTGTTTGATAGTTTTCCACACTGACACTGTCAATTCTTTTTTCCTGATACCCGTCTGATGTGATCCATAAATTATATTTCCCTTCGGCAAGCAACCTGATAAATTCTCCTGTAATCGAATCGGAGTACACATGTGAGCTATCTTTATCATGTTCCTCAATCCATATCTTTGCAGGTAATGGTTGCTCTGTAACAGAATCGGTAACTTCACCGTGTATCCCATACAAGGCCTGGGAGATATAATTCAGAAACGACCGGTAATTATAATTCCAAAGATTATCCAGGTCATTTACAGGAGTTATTTTTGTATTATCAAGTTCAATTGTCACTTCTCTGCCCTGAAGGAAATAGGTTACATAATCCTGTCTGCCACCACTGATCATATACCAGTTACCTCCTAATACATATCCACAGGAGGCAGGGTTAGTTAAATAGCCGGCAGGACTGAAAAATTGGGCTGTATCTGCATATTCCTTACTAATAAGCTGAAACCAGTTATCATCTGGATGTGGAGAATGAAAGCCTGGTTCATCCTCACTATGAGTTTGCCAAGTATCCCATGGATAATTTACTACTTCAGCTCCCGAGTGAAAATTTGCCGAGATTACAAAATTGTGCTTTGTCATAAACTCCATCATTGAAGTTGTTTCCGGCTGGTATTCACGTCCGTCCGGATGCGGACCATCTTGCGGATCCGGATAGTTCCTGTTCAGGTCTACTGAATTTGCATTCCGGCGGGTAGCACCGTAAACGGTATGGTTACCACCGGCATATGTACCATCCGGATTTGCCAGTGGATTAATCCATATCTGAAGATTATTAACTAAAAATGCAACCTTATTATTGCTGGAATAATTCTCAAGAAGGTAATCTATCAATCTTAGCATCAGGATATATCCTCCGGTTTCATCACCATGCATTGTTGATGTAAGAAATGTTTCCGGTTCATTTTCGCGCTCGGTAACGTTATCTGATATTTTTACACCTAACAAAAGTCTGTTCTCAACGCTATATCCGATGGTATCGATTTGGCAGATACCGGGGTATTTTATAGCAAAAACGTGCATTAATGAATCGTACTCTTCATAGGTGGGATATGGCCAATCCTCTACAACTCCTTTATTATCCTCCGGTTTATAGTAATATGCAGCAGGTGGAATTACGACATATTCTTTCCCGAGCGCAAGGAATTTAATAAACTCATCCGCATTGGCATTGCATGTAACGACATTACCATTGACATTAACAACAGAGAGTATCTCAGATAATTTGTTAATTAATTGCCGATCATAGCTGATTATTTTCAAATTAACCTCTCCCCTTTCTTCGAGGTATTTTGCAGCTTCTGAAGCCTGATTACCCGGTTGTCCATATACGGGAAACATGACAAACAAAATAATTACAAGTCCGAAAAAATATTTTATTACACTATTCATACACTTCAAGGCCTCAGACATTAAATCGAATAAATAAAATATCACCATCTTCAACGATATAGTTTTTACCTTCAATATGTAATTTTCCCGCTTCACGGCATTTATGTTCAGAACCCAAAAATACAAAATCATCATATTTCATTACCTCAGCCCGTATAAATCCTCTTTCCATGTCGCTATGTACAGTACCTGCCGCCTTCCGTGCATTAGTTCCCTCCTTAATAGTCCAGGCTCTGATTTCATCAGGGCCAATCGTAAAAAAGGTTCTCAGGTTAAGCAGTTTATATGCTATCCTTACGAATTTATTCACACCGGGTTCAGAAAGGCCAATATCGTCAAGAAAATCATTCCTGTCATTTTTTTCCTCCAATTCTGCAATCTCAGCTTCCAGGCCTGCAGCAATAACAAGTATTTCCGCTTCTTCCTCTTTCAGTGCTTCCTTCACCTTATCCACATACCGGTTTCCCGACACTGCCGATTTTTCATCCACATTACACACGTACATAACCGGTTTTGCAGTTAACAGAAACAAATCTTCAGCATATTTATTTTCTTCATCGCTTAATTTCAATGACCTTGCCGGCTGAAAGTTCTCCAGGTGATTTTTAATTATGCGCAGAACTTCCGCGTTCTTTCCGGCATCTT
>JABUBN010000693.1_pt1 | contig 9989 bp, 6 predicted proteins | sample 7240341 | NCBI WGS metagenome assembly JABUBN01 (sample SAMN07256345, study PRJNA390944) | subsurface metagenome | isolation source: Methane hydrate marine sediment | place: Pacific Ocean: Eastern North Pacific, ODP site | reverse complement strand
CTAATTGCGAAATAAATAATTTTTTTGTAATGTCTTTTAATTTTTTATAGTGTTTATGATTTTTTTTACACTGCCTATCTGTCTGGTCATTTTTTAAGTAGCTTGGAAAATTTCTATTAATAACATCGTCAAATTTTTCTTTGGAAATGTCTCCATTTTCTACAAGCAATTTGGCAGAATCTAGCGCGATTTTTATCTGTTTCAATGTCCCTACGCGGGCTTCATTATCGCTCCAATGTTGATAAAAAGATTTTACAATAGGTTTTATTACAAAATTCAAAAATCCCATGTTTAATTCTGAATCAATTAAATCTCTTCCATAATTAAGAGATAAGTCAGTTTGTGCTATCATTTTTTGTTCTACAATATTATAATTCCTTTGGATATAATTCAAGATTAAATCTCCAACGATGTCAATAGTTTATAATTTTCTTATTACCCTAATTAAATTTTTAATATTTTTTGAATATAAAATTTAAAATATATCATTAATTAATACTTTAATTATCATTAGAAGTAAGTATCGTCTATAGCTTCAATAAATTCATTCTTTGTTAAATCAAACCCTTTTCTTAGCGCTTTAATAATAATTTTCTTACCAGTTGGATACGAAAGAATAGATGGATCGTCTTCAATAATTTTAATTCCATTTTCAGTATATTCTAATTGCGTCATTAAATTTCTACTTGCTATTTCTTTTGTTTTAAATGCAGCTCTACAAAGGTCTCCATAATCTTTTACATCCTCTTTAACTTCTAAAAAAGTTTTAACTTCTTTTAGATAATTGATGAAGGTGTCTTTTGAATTATTTTTTAACTTCTCATAGTTTTTATGATGTTTGCTACATTGATAAGTAACTTGATCATATTTTAAAAAATTAGGAAAATTTTCTTCGATAATGTTATTAAAACTTTCTTCAGAATTACCGTTCAATAATAATTTCTTTCCAGCTTCTAGTATGATATTTATTTGTTTTAATGTACCCTTTCTCGCGTCGTGTTGTGCCCAATAATCGTAAAACGCTTTGACGATCGGTCGTACAATAAAATTCAAAATTCCCGTATCTAATTCACTATCAATCAGCTTTCTTCCTAAAGCGAGCGAATTTTCCATTTGAAAAATCATTCGCTCTTTAACAATGCCATAATTCCGTTCTAAATAATCCAAAAAAAATCCCCATATAAAAAAAAATCATTTAATTGTTCAATTGAAACTATATTAAATAAAGAAAAAGTTCTAAATTTTTTAACTTTTTTATAATTTTAATAGTCTTAAAAGTTTGATTTCGAAAAAAGTAAGAATATAATAAGTAAAAACGTTTATAATTATATTAGTTTTTAATTATAAAATAACATCTTTAGATTAATCCCATGCGTTACATCTTTAAAATTCTCTTATTGGGTTTAGATGGAGAAGCTATTTCTTTTTACGCTCTTAGAGCATTCGGAGAAGAGGTTGAAAATAAAGGAGCGTATTTGGAGTGGTATAAGGAAGTAAAAGCCTTCGAGGATATTTGCGATTTAGAAGTAGACGCAATAACCGATGTTATTAACGCAGATTTTGATGAAATCATTCCTACTGTGGACGGAATCATATATTTCTTAAATCCTTTAAAAAAAGAAGAATTTGACTATTTCGATATTATATTACCTATTGTTAAATCTGTTAAAAGAAATATCCCCATTATTTTGATGTACTACGATCAACAAGGAATTTTCCCTTTATCTATAAATGAATTGTTAGAAAGTCTTTGGTTCAAATATCTTGAAGTAGAAGCATTTGTTAATCTTCCCCCAAGAGAATTCCACCAAGTTTTGCAGTGTTTGTGCGTAGCAATGATAACGGGAATTTCCCCTCTTAACATTGAAAACGCGTGGATGAGGTTTCCCATTTATATCCAGCTAGCAAATATTTTTTTCAAAAAAGCAAAAAAAGAATTCAAACCCGAATTTTATTTTTTTGCTGCCCAAGCCATTAAAAAAGCTGCAATAATTGCTGATATATTAAATAAAGAGGAATTTTACATAATGTGCGAGCAAGCAGCTTTTCTCTATTCAAAAGTTAAGTTATATTTAGATGCTTCACAAATTTTACAAAATGTAGATAAAAGAAAATCGGAAAACTTCAAGAAGTTATATGCAGATAGTATGGTTCTAGAAGGTAATAAATTATTTAATAAAAGACAATACGATCTTGCGGCAAGGCAGTACTTGGCAGCGGCTCAATGGTCGTCAATAGAACTCAAAGATAACGATTTGCGGGACGAATCTTTTCTTTTAGCAATTAACTCTTGGATTTCTGCTTGTAAAGTTGAAAATGCGTTCAAAATTACCAATAGTCTCCCCCACGAAAAAACACTTCTTATCCTAAGTGAAATTCCTCAAAAAATTATTGCAATGGCAGATTATTTAACTAAAGAAAAGAAATATTTAGCTGTCCGCAATCAATTGTATAGTGCAGTCTCCGAATATCAACAAGAAGGCTTATTTGACGAATTAGAAAAATTTACTGATAAGTTAACTGAAGTTTTAATAACATTATTAAAACAACAGCTTAAGGAAGAAAAGAGGTTTTTTGCAAAGCAATCTTATGATGAGATCGAAAATCTTTGGGAAACTTATAACGTTAAAAAATCAAATGTAGACGCTCAATTAGAAAAATTAATTAAATTATTCTTAGACAATCTCGATTTTGGCAACGCTACAATTTTAATTAATAAGTTAAATTCCTTGTCAGTAAAGAAAAAATTAACGAAATTAAGCTCTAAAGTTGAAGATGAAAATAAGGAATTAATAAAGAAGGAAATAGAAGAAAATATTGAGAAAGGTGTGGAAATTCTAAAAGGTTTCATAGAAAAGGAGTTAGAAATTTTTACAGAAATTAACACCCTAATAATTCAAGAAGCTAATTTATTAATTGAAAACAATAATTATCCAAAAGCCGCTAATCTGGTGAAAACCCAAGCAGATTTTTTCAAACGAATTGCTAGGGAAGATATTCAAAATCAAATGTTAAAAAAAAACTTAGATATCCTCTTAATCGGTAAAATTTTTGATCAATTTTTTAAAGTGTATTACGAATTATCAAATAGAACAAAAAAGGAATATTTAAAGAATAAACTTGCTATTATCATAGAAAAGTTAAATGAAATTGTAGAGGAACGAGATTACGAAAAAAACGAAGAAATATTTGAACTTTTTATCTCAATTTTTAGAGAACAAATGTTATACGAGCAATCTAAGGAAATTAGTAAAATCTTTATAGAATCAATCAAAACCGAAGGACTAAAAATTGTCGAAAGTGGCGAAGATAAATTTCTTATCGAAGCTTCCCTGAATTTAATTAAAAAAGCTACAGATATTTCATTAGCATATATGGAAAAACCGGAATTGAGCTTCAATAAAATTTATAAGAGGATTACAGAAATTTATATAACCTTAGATAATTTATCTTCCGCTCATGCCATTAACGATAAAATCGACGATAAATGGCTTAAAGCTGAGCTTAATAAGAGAATCGAAAATCTCGAGGCTGAAAAAAGCGCCATCATCGTTAAGAAAGCCGAAGAATCTTTTGAAGGGGAGGTTTTAAAAGAAAGACTCTCGATAATTCAGAGCAAAGCAAGAGAGGCGCTCCATGACAAGGAAAGGGAATTCAAACAGAGAAAAGCCTTGAAAAGAGCCTATTATATTGACGCGTTAGAGTATTTGAGTATGCAAGATTTAGATAATGCCATAGAGAAATATAAAGAAAGCATAAATCATTTAATTAGAATAAAAAAATATAATTTAGCTGGCGTTTCTTTAGCAGTACTTTTTTTAATGCTTATCAAACAAAATACGATTGAAGATATTAACAAAATACTAATACGCACAAAAACTAGTTTATCAAGTTTAGAAAATTCATTTACTGAAACTTTTTCAGTATCTTTGGTTGAATACCTTATAGATATCGAGAAGTTAAGCGATCCTGTTGTGTTGAATGAATCAATACAGTTTATGGAAAATTTACCGTTATTTGAAGAAGAAATCCTCCTAATTTCTGATATCTTAGGCAAGTCACATAAAATGATTAGTGAACCTGAAGATTTAAAAAAGCAAATTATTGAAATCGAGAAAATAAAAGATAAAATTAACGAGTTAGCTAAAAGTATACGAAAAGAAAGGAAAGATGTTGCTAAAAGAAAATTAATGAAAAATCAATATTGGAAATTAGCTTTAGAGGATCTTTCTAACAAAAAATTTCAAGTAGCCATAAATGAATATAGTGATACAATTCCGAAATTGCTGGAAAAAAAATTTTATAAGCAAGCTTCAATAAGTCTGATATTAAGCACATTTTTAATAGTAAAAACAAAGGGCGCATCATTAGCTAAGTCCTATTTAAATGATAAACTAGCAAAACATAAAGAATACGATCTTGAAGAAATGCCGGAGATACAAATCACAAAAGAGCTTCTTTCAGCGTTAGATAATAACTTTTTAGAACTAATAGGTTTATGTTTAGACCTTTTAATAGATAAATTAACTCTTTTTGACCCTGAGATCTTATTACTTGAATCTCTTTTACCCGAAAAAGAAGAACGAGGAGAACAAGAAGTAAAATTAACGCGGAAAGAAATAGGCGAAATAAAACAACTTAATATAGAAAGGGATCAAATAAACAGTAAATTGCAGCAAAAAAAGGGAGACATTAAGAGAGAACAAAAAGAATTTTTAAAGAAACGTAGCGTAATGAAAAAGAGATATTACAAAGATGTAATTATATCTCTTAAAAGTAACTCATTTAAAAAGGCGGGTCTACAGTATCGCGAATTAGCAAAAGCAATATCAAAAAGAAAAGACCTTAGAACCAGTTCACTATTAGTTCTTTTACACGGATTGTCCCTTCTAAAAGCAAACGAGCCGATTAAGGAAATAAAAACAAATGTTAAAAACTTTCTTGACTCATTAGGTTTAAATAAGCAATTAGTAGAAGATACGTTTCATATTACTCTCATAAAATTTTACCTAGATGTGATTTCGCATAATCTTGATAAATATCTTCCACATATAAGAGAAATGTTAGAATTATTACCACTATTTGAAGAAGAAAAACAGTTAATTGAAATTTAAAAAGGATTAGCTATTGTACTTTTTGCAAATTTCATGAGATCTTTTACGCGCATCCTTAATGTAACTTCGGTAACGCGGGCTAACTTGCTAATTTCTTTCTGAGTGCGGTTTTCATTACAACTCCTAGATCCAATATAAATAGCCGCAGCGGCTATCCCTTTTGGGTCTTTTCCCGCAGAATTAAAACCGTTTTCAGAGGCAATTTCTATAATTTTGACAGCAATATTTCTACATTGCATAGATAACCTCAACTCGGAGTTAAATCTATCCACATATTTATCAGGGGTAAAATGTTGCACCTTCAGATTTAACTTTGGTAAAATTTCCATCAATATTAATCTATAGCTCTTAATCACTTTCTTTTTTGGTATTTGCGCGACTTTTGTAATTTCTTCCACAGTTCGAGGGATGCCGTGCACTCTCAATGCGCAAAATATTGAAGCAGCGAGTAGAGTATCGATACTTCTCCCCATTGTTAACTTTTTCTTTACGGTTTGCGTATAAATTCTTAGCGCATCCTCAGCTACAGTATCTGAAATACCTAATCTTTTTTGTAACCTTTGTAAGTTAGGTAACGCAATCCATAAATTTCTCTCGTAGCTAGTAGTTAAGGATCTATGAATTTTTGCCAGTCTATTGAATTTAGATTTGTATTTTGGGCTTAACAAAATCCCCCGTGCGTCTCTACTACCCCTTATAATCGTTCGTGGTCCTATAGGACTATAAACTCTTTCGTTACTCTTCCGTTTTTGGATTTCTTCTTGCGTGAAAGCTCTTCGAGGTGAATCGTCAAGAATTCTATCATACACCAAACCACAATTCAAACAGACGTAGAAACCAAGTTCCTCACTGATTTTTGGAGAGTCACAGCAAAATTCTTCTTCCTTCTTGTCAAAATTTCCTATATCTTTAAAACTTGGTGGCATATCATCCGTTTAAATTAAATGCAAATATTAGGAACATTCAATTTCAGTATAGTATTTAAAATAAACTATATATTTAAATCTTAATCTAATTTAATTTCTGTTGTGAAAATTTAGTCTATTTAACTATTATCTTATAAGTTTAAAAATTAATAATTATATTACTTCAAAGTTTAATAAATAATTATAAATTAATACAAATTGTTAGCAAATTGTCGTCCGATATCTCAAAAGTATTAAATGTCTTCTCAAAATTTCTAGACCCAAAAGTAGTTAAAACTGGTAAACTTAAAACCATTGAAGAAATAAAAAAATTACCAATATACTCTTATAAATTTCTTACAAAAAGCGAAGCTAAAGTTCTAAAAGAGATATTAGATATATCTAATATCGAAGAAGCTTCCAAATTAGACAAGGAAAATCCCTTTGAAGGTTTAAATAATATTGGTTCAACTAAAGACCCTATTAAAGCCGCTGAAATCCAAGACGAATTAAATGAAAAAATCGTGGTACTTAAAGAGAAATACCCCGAACTTGAAGATAGCTTAAAAAAAGCAATTGTTATTAGTTCTATAATTACCAGAGTCGTAGATGAAGAAGATAGTTTCGAAAAAGCAGCGCAGAAAGTAATAATAATTGGGTTAGACAATGCGGGAAAGACTGCAATTTTGAACAAGTTTGGAGGGCGGTTAGGTATTAACGATTTAGCTAACTTGAAGCCAACTAAAGGTGTAGATCGTCGTTATATTAAAACTAAAGATTCTGATTTGGATCTTTATGTCTGGGATATGGGGGGTCAAGCACAATACAGGAGTAAGTACCTAAAAAATCCAGAACAATATTTTTTGAATATTGATTTATTGATCTATGTAATTGATGTGCAAGACTCTAATAGGTTCGTAGAATCTTTTGAGTATTTTGAACAAATTCTTAAAATTTTAGCCCTCATAGAAGAAGAACCTTTTATTTTAATATACATACACAAATGCGACCCGGATTTAAAACACGACCCCGAGACATTACTTAAGATCGAACTTCTAAAAGAAAACCTTAATCAGTTATTAACTCAGTACGGATTCGATTATGAAGCTTATTTAACTTCCATCTTTTCATTAATCTCTACCGAACCTAAGTTTTCTAAATACATCAAAGAAGTAATGAGATCAACAGACTCGTTAACAAACCCAACTTTAAAAAAGGTTGAAGGTCTGGGAAAAACTTTAGAAGAAACTATGAACGCGGTTATACGCTTATCTGAAAGCCTTTCCAAACAATTATCTGAATTAGATAACAGATTACGCGCAATTGAAAGCGGAGCGTTTCAAATGGCTCAAAGCGGAATTCCAATTGGGATTGCCAACCCTAATATAGCGTCAGAAAACCCAGCAGATTCCAGATCAACCGTTTTAAATGAATTGAAACAATTATTTGAAAAAAAACGTAAATTAAACCTTTAGACCTTTCATTAGAATTGATTTATTGTAACTTGCTTTAGACCGATAAAGAGAGGTTCTATTTATTTAATACTCTCAAAAATTTCTTTAATTCTTTTGTAAATAGCAACAAGAATAACTAATGTAACTATCCCAATAACTAAAATTAAATACCATATGTTTTCAAATAGCAAGGGATTAATTACGTGATAATGAATAGTACCTCCATAAAATTGCTCAAAAAAAGTAATCATTCTCAACAAGATAGGTGCTACAATGATTACAGCTAATAAAAAACCAATAATCCCAATAAAAAAACCGAAAATCACATCGCTCGGGTAATGTACACCTAATTGAATCCTGGAAAAAGAAACAATCACAGTAAAAATAGAGACAATAATGGTTATCGCTATTGAGTTTAACAAATAAGCAAATAACAAACCTTGAGAAATAACATTATAAACATGCCAAGAAGGAAAACTCCTTGAAGTTGGTTTTCGCTCTAGAACATTTATATCTTTTAGCGTTTCAAAAGGCCTTGATCGATCAAAACTCTTTTTTACTGGAGCAATGATGATTACACCAAGTAAAAATATGGTAGAAATATTTGAAAACAAAAATGGCGCGTACCAGATGAATAAGTAAAACACCATTAGAACGAGCCATAAAGTCTCTCTTCCAAAAAATGATACAATTTTTAGAAAATTAGTAAATAACTTGCCTCCAATGCCGTTATATTTTAAAATAATTTTCTGATCCCAATTATTGAGCTTGTTAAATATATTTTTTGATTCCATAATTATTGTGCTCTTTATTTGTTTGACCCTATAAATTGGTACGCTTTCTTTACCTTAGGAATTTGTTCTTGAAAGTACTCAACTGAATGCGAGTCTGACCCAACAAAAAATTTCGCTCGTTCTGATTTTAATTGAAGAACAATTTCTTTAGAAGGAAAAGGTCGTTTAATTGGAAATTTTAAACCAGATAGATTATATTCGATACGAATTTTGTTCTTTATACACAAACGGCCAAGATCTAATATCCGGTCTTCCGAAGTGTTGCAATCATCCAAAATTTTTATGTCGTTATCGTTGATATAGCGGTAGATCGTGTCGATATGACACACATTTTTAAATATTTTAGATTTTATCATCATCTCGCTAATTTCAAAGTAGTCGTCTATAACTTGCTTCATTGGTATCTTTTCTAACAATTGTAATAATTTTTCTCTTGATGTTATCGGATAGCGATGAATCCACTCGTGGATTGTTCCACCAATAAAATCCAATTCTTTACCGTAATCGTCCATAAATTCCATTAATTCTATTTCCCGATCTCGGTAATATTCTACTTCGAGACCGCTTAGGATGAAATTATAAGTTTCTTTTAACTCGTCTATCTCTTCAAGGTAATCGTCGATTTTGCTATCGTAAAACGGGTTTGTTTTGTCTTGTTCTATGTAATACAGTTCATAATGTTCAAGAAAACAGATGTTAATTTCATTTGCTTCAGCAATCTTAATATAATCTTCAAATACTGGACCATTTTTCGAGATATCTGCGCTCCAGTTCGTATGGATGTGATAATCAGTATGTTTAAACTTCATAAGATTGTATTTTTAATAATTAAGAAAGTTAGATAAAAATTTTGATTATTTAATCCATCGAATTCTCCTTGTCAAAATACACTTCGTAAAACAATTCTTTTTCACCCACTTCAGGTGGATTAATTTTAGTATACCCTCCTTTTCGGATAATTTGGACTGTGCTTTTATTTTGAATGTGAATGCTGCCATAAAATCCTTTTATCCCTTTTTCTTTCGCGATGATAATTAAATGGCGATAGAGAAAGGAACCTATGCCTCTTCCTCTATAATCTTCTCTTACTACAAAACTATATTCTGCTAAATTCATGGCTGGATTTAAATAATAAGTAGCGTTTCCTATCATGTCTTCGTTTCCGATCTCTCCCAAATACGCCCCTATAGAAAATACCTTATTATAATCGATATTAACTTCACATTGCGTCTTAGAATGTGTGAATTCCTTCCTAACTTCAAAAAAACGTAAATATCTATCTCTCTCGTTTAAGGAATAATAAAGTTCTTTTAATAAAGGCTCGTCAGTGGTTCTAACTGGTCTAACTACGATTTTTTCGTTATCTCTTGCGGTGTATATAGTTTCGTATATAGAAGGATAAATACATATTTTTCCTTGCTCGTCGCAAGGTAGAATTTGATCCGAATAAATGTAATTTAACTTTTTCGCGTGTTCTAACAACTGTTCTCTAAATTTAGGGTGAGCTACGCAAATTAATTCAATAACTCGCTCTCTAATTGTCTTACCGTGTACATAAGCAACGCCCCATTCGGTAACTACATAATGAATGTCTGCTCGAGATAAAATTACACCAGCACCTTCATCTAAATGAGGTACTATATTTGAAACGGTCTCATTTTTTCTTGTCGACGAAAGCACAACAATCGGTTTTCCACCTTTAGAAAAAGCAGCCCCCCCCCG
>JABUBN010000692.1_pt1 | contig 9993 bp, 15 predicted proteins | sample 7240341 | NCBI WGS metagenome assembly JABUBN01 (sample SAMN07256345, study PRJNA390944) | subsurface metagenome | isolation source: Methane hydrate marine sediment | place: Pacific Ocean: Eastern North Pacific, ODP site | reverse complement strand
AAGAATGAGCATCTCTGGGCTGAAATCAGGAATGGTGATGCTAATCCCCATCTAATCTCGGTTATAGCTACAGTAATAGGGAGAGATAGCTAAAATGATTATTGTTGAGACAGGAGCATATCCCCAAGAGGGCGTAGGCAGACCAGATTTCTCATCCACTGCCCTTCAAGAACCTTGGGTTGCCGGTTACTCTCAGCGTCCCCAGATATCCGCGGGCTGGATATGCACACTTTTTGACTTAGATTTCGCACTGCCCGCCAAAGAATTTACACCTTTCGCCACACTAACAGCGGAAGAGGTTAAAAATCTTGGGATAGAAGCCATACTGATGGAATGGTGGATAGCCTCCAGCCCTAATGTATATTGCCGATGTTATGTAGGTACCCAAATGATATGCTCGCCCCAAGGATGTTGTCCCGCATTATGTTATGCATCTATGTTGACCGACGCATCCCTACCAATATCAACCCACATATATGATGATGAGGCTGGTCGCTACGGCGTCATCTGCCGCTTCCGCAAAGACATAGGTAGGGGATACAAAATAGAGCACGGACTTTTTAACGACGAGGTTATAGACCAGACCTGTGAGGTCGCGGCAATAAGTTTCCAACGCAAGGTAACGGTGGTGTAAAAATGCTTCCATCAATATTAAGAGATCTACTTCGAAAAGTCTTTGGCGGTGGCTCTGACATAAGTGCGGCTAACCCCCTGCCGGTTGATACCAGCCCGGGGAATAAATCACCCATTACGGTCCTTGATGAAGATACTATACTCGGTGGTATCACTACTCCTTTGGGTGACTGCGCCAATATTGACCTGGCACATGGCCCGGACACTCTAGCATTGACTATTGAGGCATTGTATGGCGCTGCTACTGCTGGTATCAGGATTCATATAAGGACATCGTATACCGACATGGCTTCAGGCACTCACACTGGCGGTATGGGGGTTGCCCTACTTACCGATGCCGCTGCCCATTTTGGCAATGTTGATGAGCTGGTTGGGCTGACAGTGCACAATGTAACCGATGGCAGTATTGGAGAAATCACGGCAAACACGCTGACTACAATCACCGCCGTGCTTGCCGGCGGTACTGATGACCTCTGGGATACCAACGATGAATACTTTATCGTTGGAGCAATCTTCGATACTGAAGACTGGGATGTTTGGAATCCCACTTTTGCCGCCGGGGAATTTGTTAGAGAGACCAAGCACTACGATACCGACCCCTTTGTAATGAAGGTACTTGTTGAGAACCTTGATGGGGTAAATGCGGTGGACGATGTGCTTGTGGTAGCTACGATAGGAGCATAATATGACACCAAGGCCACCATTAGATGAGCTATTAGCTCTGTTTAGGGCCACCGTCGCTGCTGAAGGCGTCACAACGGGTGCTGGAGATGCGACCGGTGACACCTTTATAGATGCCGCATTGATTGGCGCCGGTGATAATTCCTTCGTCTCAATGCTGGCCATCCTTTACCCCGGCGACCCGCTGAAGGTTGATAGCAAGGATATTACCGCATTTAACACTGCTACAGGTGAAGTAACACTGGCTGGGGCCTATAAAGGAGCGCCCGGTGCCATACCAGCCGGCGCTCCTTATACGATAGTTACCTTCAGGTTTGTCCCCGCTGAGGTAGCTGCTATTGCGGCTGCCCTGGGCACCCATGATACCGATATTAAGGCGCTCCTTGCCACTATCGCTGGCTACATTGACGATGAGGTAGCTGCAATAATAGCAAGTCAGGCTAGGCAGCTTTTCCCAATGGACTTCTGGAGCGATCCGATTGAGGAAATCTCACTGACGCAGGCTGCAGGTACCCTGCCGGCTGTTTTAGCTGCGTGGGACGTAACTATAGAAAACTTACCCATTGGAGCTACCATAGTACGTGCCGTAGCAATGCTGAAATTCCGTATGGTGGAAAACAATAATGCCGCCGTCAACTCACTCGATGGCGCAACAGACCCTGACACAAGCCAGGTAATTCAGGTAGAGACCGACGCACCCGGAACATGGCGTGATGCCATTAACTTTGTTGACGACCAGTTCTCCCTAGCAGCTACGACTAGAGAGAGTGGTGATGTCTGCATAGGCACAATAAATATAGCCGTTGAGGTTACAGGGAACGACACATATCACCTCCAGTGGTTACTGTCTAAAGCCAATCAGGATAACCTCAACTTTAATGATGTTCAAACAGGATTGAGAATATGGTATTCGGTATGAGGAGTTGAGATAAATTCAACAGTATCAGGCTACTGTTGAATTTCTCAAGGATTAGCTGATGGTAGACATCAAAAGACAGCTAGACCAAATTATCTGGGACAAGTGGACAAAAGGCAAGAAGGCTGAGCTTAAACCCTCAGGGCTTGGCTGGAACCAAGATGTCATGCCCTGGAAGGCTGAGTTCAAACTTAATGCTGCCGATGACCAGCCCTTTGTCTATCGGGCTGATGGTAAATATATCTCCTTCAAGCCGACCGGTATGTGGTGGGTTACCCCGCAAGGGAAGATAGTAATCAAGCAGGGGGTTAGCACATCAATAGGGAGCTTGGTTAAAGGAAAAGCCCGCTATGCCAATGCACTAGGTGCCGGTATAGGATTAGAAGCGTCTGTAAGCCAAACCACCTGGCGGGAAGAAGTCACCATTGATTCCTTAGCCAGTTTAGGGGCTATCCCTGCCAATGCTGAGTTCCTGGAGATTGGCTTTGAGATTAAGACCGACTTTGATATAGAGGGTTGGGATAAGAAATCAGAGCTGAAGTTTAATAAGGCTATAAGGCTGAGTGAATTAAGCAAGCTGGAGTCTATTAAGACTTGGGACAGCCATATTATCCCTGAGCCTAAAGAGGGAGAGGAGACTGAAGCCTCCTTTGAGTGCTGTAATGGCTTCCTGAGGGTGGTAGATGATAGGTACTATTTAATAAAACAGATTCCGGTTGGATACTTACAGCAGGCGGTCTATCCGGTTATTACAGACACCATTATCACCTATGGTGCTGAATACGAGTTTAATGCCGCTGCTGATACTACCTTTATTTCCTGTGCCGCATTGGATGCTACCCACTTTGTGGTGGGATATAGGGATGGGAGCGACGCCGGTCATGGCAAAGCAAAGATAGGAGTAGTCTCATCCGGAGACGAGATTGCTTATGGTGCTGAGTATGAGTTTAATGCCACTAACACCTATCCTACCTGTGCTGTATTAGATACCACTCACTTCGTGGTGGGGTATACATATTGGGGTGCTGGCGAGGGTAAAGCAAAGATAGGAGTGGTAACTGGCAATGTTATTGCTTATGGTGCTGAGTATACCTTTTGTGCTGGTATTAATACTACCTATATTTCTTGTGCCAAATTGGATGCCACCCACTTTGTGGTGGGATATAGGGATGGTGCTGGTGCTCTTAACTACGGTAAAGCAAAAATAGGAGTAGTAACTGGTAATGTTATTGCTTATGGTTCCGAGTATACCTTTTTTGCCGCTAACACTACCTCTATTTCTTGTGCTGCATTGGACGTCACCCACTTCGTGGTGGGATATGCGGATGGTATTGGTGGCGAGGGCTATGCCAAGATAGGAGTGGTAACTGGCAATGTTATTGCTTATGGTGCTGAATACGAGTTTAACGACGTTGCCAGTGTCCTTACCTCTTGTGCTGCATTGGACACCACCCACTTCGTGGTGGGGTATAGGGGTGCTGCTAACCATGGCAAGGCAAAAATAGGTGTGGTCTCATCCGGAGACGAGATTGCTTTTGGCGCTGAGTATACCTTTTTTGCCGCTGCCACTATGGATATCTCTTGTGCCGCATTTGATGCTACTCACTTCGTGGTGGGGTATCAAGCTGGTGCTGCTGGCAATGGTAAATCAAAGATAGGAGTGGTAACTGGCAATGCTATTGCCTACGGTGCTGAGTATGAGTTTAATGCCGTTGCCACTATCTATATCTCTTGTGCTGTATTGGATGCCACCCACTTCGTGGTGGGGTATCAGGATAGTGGTGGAGATGGGTATGGTATAGCTAGGATAGGGAGCCTTCCGGAGGCAGGGCTAGAAAACAAATCATCCAGCATGGCAGCAAAAATGATAGGAGCAGGATTAGTATGATAAAACAGGGTGCTATTATGGTGAGAACCATCGGTAAAGTCAATAGTTCACACCCCATTGACAGGGGTGGGTTTGATTTCGCCCTCTATCTCGCCGCTCGACTATGGACCTGAAATGGTCGCCTGGCTCCGGGCTTATGTCGGGGATAGCACCCTACCCGAGTCTGCGCTAGGGAGAGAATAAAGTGGCAGAAGAAAGAAGGATTTCACTAGCTATAATAATACCGGTAGGCCTAAGCTTGGGGCTGGCTGCCGCGCTGGGAATCTATGCCTTAGCCCGGGCAGCACCACCGGTGCCACCGACGCCACCACCAGGGCTGGCCAACCTCTATGGCAGGGTAACCGACACAATAACCGGGAATGCGATATCTGGCGTGCTAGTTAGCCTGAATGGCATGCAGGGCTTTACCGACGCTCAGGGCAACTACGCCTTTACCGATCTGGAGCCTGGTGGTTACAGCTTAGAGTTCTCCAAAGAGGGCTATGAATCCGCTGTTTTTTAGGAGGCTGATATGGCAGACTTAGTTTTAGTCGAGGGTGCCAATGAGTTGAATGTAGGATTAACCCCGATACCACCCCCGGTGGCTAACCTCTATGGGGTGGTAACCAACGAGGCTGGCTCCCCGATACAGGGTGTCAAGGTTACCATTGATGGCTTGATTACCTACACTGATAGCCTCGGGCGCTATGCGTTTGAGGGACTCACCCCGGGTAGTTACAACATCACCTTTGAGAAGGAAGGCTATGAAACGATTGTTAGATGATATAGTCCTTGCTGAAGGCAACAATGAGCTCAATGTCGGATTAACCCCGGTAGCACCACCAGGTCTGGTCCTTCATTTCTCCAACCCTAAGTTTGGAGCGACATTCTGGACTGCCAGAATTTTTGATTTAATTACAGGTGAAGGGGTTGCAGGCACCCCTATTGGGATAAAACAAGTGAGCGAGGATATTCCTATGGCATTTGAGCTAACAGGGGATACCTTCTTACTGTATATCAATGAGTGGTCAATAGGTTTTCAGACCTGGCTCGGTCCCTATCTGGTAACAGTACCTTCTCTTGGCGAATATACCTGGGACTCCAGGGAGGGCAAGTTGGATGGGATATTTGGTCTGGAATTACCAGAAACAAATAACAGAAGCCTTGTTACCGGAATGGTGGAAAGTATTTCATGGCTGGGGGTAGGAAGATGGGGCGTTGGGATAAATCTTACAATGGTTAGGGGTGTTGAGGGGTATGAGAATGTAGCCCAGTATTTTATAGGTCAAGGAATTCACATTGAGAAGACAGTGGTTCCAGTTAGTTCAACTGGCACTATTTTGATAACCAAAGGTAGAGAGATTACCTGCATCCTGGAAGCGGGTTACCTTACTACACCTATTGGGGCACCGAAGAGGCTTGCCTGGAGTGGCTGGGACTTCCACTATCCATTAGAATATCCACCAGAATACTACGAGTTTTCGGGTAGTTTAATTGCCAGGCAAATATCAGGCACGGTTCCCAATGCTATATTTGATGTAGATTATTCAATACTAGGTAATGCACCTCAGTTTACAGTCTTAATAGTGCTATACAATGCGATTGGTATTCCACACGGGCCACCTCACTACCCAGAGTACCTTTTTACTGGGCCTGTGTCAGGAACCCTCTATAATCCAGGCATCCAACCTGGCTATCAGTTTGGAGGTTACCTCATAATGTATGCTCATCCTAGCCCTAGCCCACCAACCTGGGGTAAATATACTTGGGAACTTGATAACTGGCAAAGGGTTGCATATGTAAGGTAACTGGCAGTTAGTTGCCCGTCTCGGATGAAATGATGAAAACACTATCGGCACCAAAGTTTTTAATCTATGCAGTTCTTAGGGCAGTTCGGCACCCGAGGACACCGCTAAGATATTTCTACTGCTCGAGCTGCAAGCTGCGGTTTAACATTAAGGAGACCGAGTGCCCTAAGTGCCATGACAAGGTGAGCAGCTCCCCAGAAAATAAGCAGGAATCACCAGTACCCTGGTTTGTGTCAGTTATAGTGATTCTTATCGGTATCGCATCCTGGATTGCCGGTGCTTATCTCAAAATCCCAGGGCTAGACGAGGCATCTCGGGCTTTAGTCTACATCCCGCTGGGAAACCTCTTTGGCATGTCGATAAAGAAATAACTGCACCCTGAGGCAAACGGTGGTGCTCAAATGTATTTCAGTTCCACTTTACCGGTGATATCGATATAAGAGAAGCTATCCACCATGTCCCCATCATCAGCTATTAGTCCGTCATAAGGCGTGGGGCAGTGAGTGTGGCCTATGATGATAGATACGCCCTTCTTCTGGGCGTAGGCCCGAGCTCTTAGGTGAATGACACCAACGTGGTAGTTCCAGTCGTCTCTCGCCGTGTGCTTCTGCTGGCTGGGGGTCTTGCCCCCATTCCCGAAGAGCCCCTTATAAAGGGGTACCATAAGCTGGGGGCAGTGCCTTGAGAGCCAGAAGGCTAGGGGGGCGATCCCCGGCAACCCGAAGATGCCCCCCCAAGCAACGTCAAACTCCCAGCCGTGCATGAAAAGGCACTGCCCCTCGCGGTACTCGCCGCAGATTTCCGCCCAGGGCAGGTAAGCAGGCTTGGCATTATAGTCGTGGTTGCGGTTAATCCAGACCGTCTTTAGCCCCTGGGTATCGCGGCGGAAGCAGGTCATCAGCAGCCTTAACCAGCTCAGATACTTGATGATGTCGCACCATTTACTCCGCCACGGGTCACCAATGTCACCATTTAATACCAGTAGGTCAGGAGCCGCCTCATCGATAAAATCGCACAAAACACAGATTTTATCGTACCTGCTATCGTCGTAGATGTGAAGGTCACTCACAGATATGATGTGTTTCATAGCTTAAACACCCAGGGAGTCTCCTTCTTTAATCCAATCCCAACCCCTTCCTCACGTTACTAGCTTTATTAGCCAGGGTAATGGCATCACTCCCAGCAAAAAGGAGACCAACAGCTCTATTTCCCTCGTCGAGAATAATAGAGCCACTGTCCCCGGGTTCACTAATTGCCCCCATGGCAAACTGGTCCATAAATATAGCAAGTCTATCATCACCCATATTGACATTGGCGCTGACATTAACCTGGTTAATCTGACCATGGGTCAAGCCACTCGTCCTGCCGCTCTTTTTTACTTCCATACCAACTTCTGGCTCTACTTCATCGCTAATAACACCAACCTCAAGGATAGTATCTACGACATCCTCATCCCTATATGGTTTAGCAATGGCGCAGTCAACCAGGTTACCCTCCAAGCCGGCGACGGCGGTTATCCTCGTTTTTCTTCCTAACAGCCGGGCAATGAAGTTAAACACACTGGCGATGGCTCCTGAAACCGGGCACTGGCTGAAACCAAGCATCTTGATCTCAACAAACTCGTGCAGCCTGGCTATCTCGTTCCCCACCGTGCCCCCATCAAAAGGGCCTGGCTGTAGGATAAAGTCTCCAATTTGAGCCTGGTTGATATTGGCCAGGACGTGGTTGTTGCTCAATATCATTAGTTCCCCATTTTTGCGGACCAGACGACCTAGCGTGCCGGCAGTTATATCTTTGTGGCCAATTGAGACCCCACCAGGTGCTGGGCGCCATTTCTTTGTTCTATCTGGCTCTTCCTTCAGCAACTTGATTTCACCAACCTCGATGACATCCGTTATAAGGTCGTTAACTACAAACGGCACAACATCCTCGGGCGCCAACCGGGAAAGAGCTAGTTTTTGTTTTACGCCTACGACTAAAGCAGTTTCCCCAGTGTCAACGCCACCGACGACCTTGGTGCCTAGCCCTACTGTCACCACCCCTCTTTTCCGAAGGAGCTCGGCGCTAAACTTTTTGACAATCCTTTCTGGTTCCATGGCTTCCTCCTTTCAACCTATTGATTTATGTTATCCCCCTCGCTTTACATATCACATCGTAGGCGTTTTGCAGGCGCTTAAACTTATTCGGGTCCCCACCTTTATCCGGATGGTAAAACATGCTCTTTCTCCGGTAGACATCCTTTATCAATTCATCAGGATCATCAGGGCTTGCCCCAAGGATGCCATAGGAATCCATGAGTTCATCATGTGCCTTCATCTCAGGCGTAGCTTGCACCAGCTCAGTGGTGGACGACAGGCCGGCATAGGAGACCCCCTGCTGCTCAGCGATCCGCAGTCTATCCAGGAGAAGGAAGCACTGGCGTAGGTTTATTTCCTTGCGAGGGAAGGCATAGCACTCGAGGTGCTGCCACTTATTAGCCCGGAAGTAATTAACCACCATCCCAGGCCCACGGTACCCCTTATCCACCTTCTCCTTAGGTATCGTCTCAAATAAATCAATGTCCCATTTGCGAAAGCAGTTCCTCAAATCAGCGAGAGTCCTATCGATTGGCGGCGCCTTGAATACACCCATATCTTTCTTTACCCCCCTTCCACTCGGGCCAGATCTATTGTCTCTCCCTGGACCTGAATGACCAGTTCCATGAGGCAGCGAAGCATCCTTCTCGCCTGGTCCTTACCAATTTTCTCCTTGGCGGCGATAAACATGGCCAGAACCTCATAGGCATCCAGGTCCTTGTGGCGCAGCACCGAGAAAATTTTGTTTACCGCGGTCTTAGACACCCCTGCCCTGGACGCCACGATGCTGGCTACATCTTCCTGTTTTAGCCCGAGCTTACTTAACGCTTCAGAGGCAGCATTAATATGCTCGGCAGCCACTGCCAGTTTTTGCTGCGCCTCGTATATCCCCTTCAGGAATTCGACCATTTCGTCAGATAGAGTAACTTTGACCTCAGACATGTTTACCCCCTCTCCTCTGGACGTTGATAAGGTAACCCTAGTGCTTCATAGATAGATTCTTCAGTTTTCCAGGCAATCCTCTGCCTGTTCGCATCAAAGAGCCCTTCGCCTGAGGCGGCCAGGTGCCACCCTTTCTTCTTCGCCACAGAGCAGAGGCGTATATTATTTAATGTAGAGCCGGTCCTGATAAGCAGGAGGGTGGCAAAGGTTTCTGGTATGGCGAAGTAGATGTCCAGTGGAATACTGTCCATCTCAACCCGGGTGATCTTCATCCCTGCCATTTTATAGTGACCCCCCATACCTATCAGTGTCTGGTCCAGTGCCGCACGGTCGCGGGGGATAAGTACTATGTCAATATCCCGAGGGAAAGGTTTCCCTCGTCTTACGCTGCCGGCGACCTCAATCCTGTCGCAGAATGGTTCGAGCTCCTTGACTACCTTCCTGGCAATATCTTTAGCTTTGTCTAATTCCATCACTTACCCTCCAGTGAAAATGTCTTGATGATAGGCCCAGGATTTGGCTTGGCAATTCTACGGTTGGCTCTTCCTGAAAGAACGCCCGAGGCCAGAACTCTATTTCCTCTGGCGCAAGTCTACCTGGCACCCGAGCAATACTTAAATGCCAGTATCGAACTCCCGGTAAGATATCCAGGGTAAAGCAGATAGTCAGCCTATTCGGAAACCTATGATAGTGCTCCCGCGGTGGGACCCCAACTGGCTCCCAGGGACGAGCTCGTGCCCTCTCTTTCAGCTTTTCGACAATAGCCGTCACGTCCGCGGTTTGCTGAGTCATTTCTCCTCTCTCCTTGTCAGCTATATGAGGCTCTGTTGCTATCGGCGGTAAATGGCCTTGGTCAAGGCGGCCCCCTCTCAAGGCCAAGCCAGGCATAAAGGATTTTTCTGACATAGCTGAGGTGTAATTTATTCTGTGATGACGCCTCTTTGAAGGCGTCATGCACCTGCTCGGATGTGGCGCCGCCCGCCGAGGATATTTCTTTTTCAATGTCCCGCAAATAGGCAAGTTCACGGCTATTAGGCTTTCTATCAAAGGCTTGCGGAAAGGTTTTGGTTA
>JABUBN010000691.1_pt1 | contig 9995 bp, 11 predicted proteins | sample 7240341 | NCBI WGS metagenome assembly JABUBN01 (sample SAMN07256345, study PRJNA390944) | subsurface metagenome | isolation source: Methane hydrate marine sediment | place: Pacific Ocean: Eastern North Pacific, ODP site | reverse complement strand
AATGTGGCTTGTCCACATTAGTACCTTAATACTGATTTTCTTGCCCAATAGGCACAAACTTTAGTTTGCAAGAAAATATCTTTAAATCTTGAATGTGGCTTGTCACATTAGGGTTTTAGCAACGCAGGCTTTTTGTGGGTAGTAAGTTACAGTTATAGCATTTCCAATTTTGTTTTCCCAACAATGATAATATCACCACTGGTTATCTTTAACCGTTTACCTTTAGGGATAGGATTATTATTTAAATATGAGCCATTTGTGCTGTCCTTATCCAAGATATAATAATCCTCTCCCTTTTTTTCGATAAAAGCATGCATACGGGAAACAAGGGGATCGTCTTTTATAACAATATCATTCAGCTCATCTCTTCCTATGGTAATCGTCCTGTTTATATTAATCGACCGATCCTTAAACCTTATTCTCTTACTAATGGTTTTTAATTTCTTTGATACCGCTTTTCCTTTTTCATCCCGTTTATAGATGGTTTCATCACGCATACGAAAGCTCCTCTCATGGATATTAATTACGGCTATTTTTTCAAATCATGTTACTATTGTAAAACAATTTTTTCCTTTATTCAATTAATTTTATGGAATTATTAGCAGATAAATTGAAACGTCTCTCTTTTGCTTGACCGCCATAGTATCAATATTTATTTTAAGGGGAGAGTTATTAATCATTAACTGTTTTTAAAAAGTCAAGATGATATTTACCAGAAGTAACCAGGGAAGTTTATTAATGCATGAATTATCGATTGCTGAGGAACTCCTCGGCATTATTTTCAAGAATGCAGAAAAAGCGGGTATCAGTAAAGTATCTGTGGTTAATCTTAAAATAGGGGAATATGCCGGGATTTACCCGGACTCTCTTGAGTTTGCATTCGAAGTGCTCTCACAGGAAAAAATGACACAGGGAGCACGGGTTAATATCGAAAGGATTGCCCCCCGTTTTATTTGCCAAAAGTGCCAGAGCATTGTCAGCAGGGACAAAGAAAAATGTGAACATTGCGGGAGTGAAGAAATCACAATGCAGGGCGGAGATGAGCTGGAAATCGTCTCATTTGAGGGCGATTAAATATTATTGATTGAAGGAAGGAAACATGAAAGTAAACGTGATGTCAGATATTCTAAAGGCGAATGATCTCCTGGCTCAGGATATTAAGGAACTGCTTAAAAAAAAAAGCAAATCGTTTCCTGGAATATTATGGGATCGCCCGGTTCAGGAAAAACTTCGATTCTTGAAAGGTTGATTCCAATGCTCCCCGGCGATGTTAAAGCAGCAGTTATTGAGGGCGATCTTGCTACCTCAAGGGATGCAGAGAGAATAGCAAAAACAGGCGTTCAATCCACTCAGATTAATACGCAGGGAGCATGCCATCTGGATGCTGCAATGGTGAGGACTGCGCTGGAGAAGATCGATCTGGATGACATTTCTATTCTCTTTATAGAAAATGTTGGGAACCTTATTTGCCCTGCGGGTTTTTCCCTCGGTGAAACAGGAAGGATAATCGTTTCAAGTATTACTGAAGGTGATGATAAGCCGGAAAAATACCCGGCAATGTTTAAAAACACTCATGTTGTACTGCTTAATAAAGTAGATCTTATATCGCAGACGAATTTCCGCGTTGATAATTTTACACGTGAGATGAAGAAGATCAATCCTCAGGCAGATATTATGCAGGTTTCAGCAACGAACGGGAGCGGGTTTACTGAGCTTGTTAATTGGGTGGTAGGCAGGCTTCTGTAAATGGTGAATGAACAATATGCAGGCGCCGTTATCCGGTTTTCAGGAATAGTTCAGGGTGTGGGTTTCCGTCCTTTTGTATTTAAAAATGCGCGCCGGTTTCATCTAAAGGGGTCAGTCTGCAATACCGGCACAGGGGTACTCATTAAAATTGATGGTGAAAAAAGAAATATAGAACGCTTTTTTAAGGAAGTCTGCACTCATCCACCGGTATTGGCAGAAATACACACCAGCTCTCTCTCATACTGCAAACCACATGGATTTAAAAAGTTCACAATCGTTAAAAGTACAGAAAGTAATGCGGGTTTTACACCGGTTTCCCCGGATATTGCCACCTGTTCCGATTGTCTTCATGATATATTTAATCCAGGCGACAGACGGTATGGGTATCCCTTTACTAACTGTACAAACTGCGGGCCGCGGTTTACGATTATCCGTGCCATTCCCTATGACCGGAAGAACACAACTATGAGCGTATTTCCAATGTGCGCTGATTGTCTGGATGAATATGAAGACCCTGATAACCGGCGGCACCATGCACAGCCCAATGCCTGTCCTTTATGCGGCCCCAGCCTGAAGTTAGTAGGCGCTGATGGCACTGAAGCCCCGGGGAATCCTGTTAAACGCACAGCAGAAATGCTTTATGAGGGGAAAATAGTTGCTGTAAAAGGACTCGGAGGGTACCATCTTGCTGTTTACCCCCATCATCAAAGAGCAGTACAGCTCCTGAGAGAAAGGAAAAAAAGACAGGGTAAGCCCTTTGCTTTAATGGTGAAAAATCTTGATACCGCAAAAAAATACTGCCTGGTCGATGAAAAAGCGGGAACCCTTTTAGAATCCCTGGAGCGGCCGATTGTTCTGCTTGAAAGGGCGCAAAATGCCGCTTCTCTTTCTCCTGAGATAGCTCCTGATACGAGCCTGCTCGGAATCATGCTTCCCTATACACCGCTTCATCATATCCTGCTGGAGGAAGGCCCTGAAATACTAATCATGACAAGTGCCAATCTTTCTGAAGAACCTTTAGCCTTTCGAGATGATGACGCTTTCCGCCGCATATACGGAATTGCCGATGCATTTTTAACTCATAACAGGGATATTGAGCGTCCCTGTGATGACTCAGTATTACTAACGGTCCGCGGTATGGTCGTGCCTATACGGAGGTCGCGGGGATTTGTCCCCCGATCTATTAATATTGGAGATTATGAGCATCAGGTTTTTGCTGCAGGAGCATTCGAGAAAAATACTTTCTGCGTTGTTAAAAACGGGAAGGCGTATCTCAGCCATCATATAGGTGATCTGGATAATGAAAAGAGTGTAGATGCGTATATCCAGGGGGTCCACGATTTTATACATATGTTCCGGATAAAACCTGCTGCCGTAGCATGTGATCTACATCCGGATTATATAAGCACCAGACTGGCAGAGGATCTTGCAGAAAAACTGAGTGTCCCGCTGTTTTACATTCAACACCACCATGCTCATATAGCATCAGTTCTCGGTGAAAAAAAGATTGAAAAAACAGTAATCGGGATAGCATTTGATGGTACAGGCTTTGGAACTAACAAGACGATCTGGGGTGGAGAATTCCTCATAGCCAATACCCAGGATTTTGAACGGGCCGGTCATTTTGCATCTGTACCTATGCCCGGAGGCGAGAAAAGTATTATTGAAACAGACAGGATGGCTGTCTCATACCTTATTACTGCCTACGGGTCAGCTTCAGATATCCCATCTTTTCGGTTTATTGAAGAATTTGACCAGAACAGACTGAGACTTATAGAAAAGATTATTTTGTCCGGTACAAAGAATCGCTCTTACCAGCTTAACTGTCCGCTTACTTCTTCATGCGGAAGATTGTTTGATGCTGTTTCTGCGCTGCTTGGTCTGTGCACAAAACCTGCGTATGATGCTCAGGGCGCAATTCTTCTGGAGACTGAAGCCTGTGGGTTTGAACACCTTTTAGCGCCCTATTCCTATACCATTGATAGTGAAGGTGTCCTGCACTTTGAACAGATGATACGTGAAATTGTGGATGATATTAAAAAAGAAGTATCCGGGAAAATAATATCACAGAAGTTTCATTCAACCATTATATTATCAGGTGTGGAGATGTGCAGGAGGATCAGGGAGGAGACAGGTATCGGTACTGTTGCTCTTTCCGGAGGAGTGTTTCAAAACCGGTATATGATTAGATACTTCATTCAGCAGTTCAAAGAAGATGGTTTCTCAGTACTGTTCCACTCACTTGTTCCGCCCAATGACGGCGGTATTTCACTAGGACAGGGGATTGTTGCACTCAATCGTTTGAGAGGAGGTAAAAAATTATGTGTTTAGCGATACCTGGAAGGGTAATATCGATAGAAGGGATGACAGGAATAATTGATCTGGGAGGTGTGAAGAGAAAGACGTATCTTCAACTTGTTCCGGAAGTAAAGGCAGGGGATTATGTTCTGGTTCATGCAGGGTTTGCAATACAGGTAATAGAGGAAGAGGAAGCAAAAGCAACTCTGGAGCTCCTGGATGAGTATTTCCGCTCAGAGGAAGCCCGGGCAGAGGAAAGCAGGTGAATAATTTAGCGCAGTTTCGGAATAAAAACCATGTGAAAATATTAGTAAAAAAATTGCACAGCAATTACCCGGGCGGTACACTGAAACTAATGGAGGTGTGCGGTACACATACCATGGCAATTGCCCGATATGGATTGAGGGGCCTGATGCCTGACGGTCTTAAGTTGATTTCAGGACCGGGATGCCCTGTTTGTGTTACGCCTGCCTCTATTATAAATGCTTCAATTAAACTCTCAGAGCTGCCAGGTACTGTAATTATTACCTTCGGGGATATGATGCGCGTCCCGGGCACACATGTCACCGGGACTCATGTTCCCTGGTCTGAAAAAACTCTGGAGATTCGTAAGGCGGAAGGAGCTGATGTACGGATAATATACTCTGTGCTTGACATGCTTGAAATGGCGCGTGAAGAAAAAAATAAAAATTTTGTTTTTATCAGTATAGGTTTTGAAACAACCACACCAGGCATTGCCATTTCCATTATTGAGGCGAAAAAGATTGGGTTAAAAAATGTATTCTTTCTCACTGCTAACAGACTGATTGTTCCAGCCATGCATGCATTATGCCGAGCCGCAGATATTCAGATCCACGGTTTCTTGTGCCCCGGACATGTAAGCGTGATTATCGGGTATGACGCTTACCGAGAAATAGCTGATCAGTACTCCATACCCTGTGTTGTTGCCGGCTTTGAGCCGGTTGATATACTGCTGGCGATTGATGATATTATTGACCGTATCTCTAAAAAGTCAGCCGGTGTGGGAAACGCATATGGAAGAGTTGTGACAGAAAGGGGAAACACTCAGGCCATGGATATTATGCATCAGGTGTTTAAACCTGTTCAGGCGGAATGGAGAGGTATCGGCTCCATTCCGAATAGCGGTCTTGACTTGAGGGATGAATATACTCATTTTGATGCATTAAAAAAGTTTAATATCAAGCTGGTTTCACAGCCCGAGCCAAAAGGGTGTAGGTGCGGAGATGTATTAAGAGGGGTGATAATCCCACCCGAGTGCGGCCTTTTCAGTAAGACGTGCACACCGGAAACACCTGTTGGGCCATGTATGGTTTCTACAGAGGGATCATGCGCTGCATACTACAAGTATGGAGTTGGAGCCGAATGACAGAAAAGAAGATTTTGTTAACCCATGGAAGCGGCGGCCGCATGACACGTGATCTGCTTGAAAAGATAATTGTCCCGATATTAGACAATCCTGCTCTTAACCGCATGGAAGACTCTTCTCTGTTATCAGAAATCGGCGCGCGTATGGTAATGACTACTGACAGTTATGTTGTAAAACCTCTTTTTTTCCCAGGGGGGGATATCGGGAAGCTTGCTGTATGCGGCACAGTAAATGATCTTGCAACGGCCGGGGCAAAACCGATTGCATTATCTGTCAGTGTAATTATAGAAGAAGGGTTTTCATTTGATGACCTGAAAAAAATACTCTATTCATTGAAACAAACTGCTGATTCAATACCTGTTCCACTTATTACCGGTGATACGAAAGTGGTGGAAAGGGGGAGAGGAGACGGGATATATATCACAACAACCGGGGTTGGATGCGTGCCTGACAAAGTGCATCTTTCGCCTGAAAGGATTGAACCGGGTGATGCAGTGGTCATTAACGGCCCGATCGGCAGCCACGAGGCATCAATAATATGTGCCCGCAATGACTTTTTACTTGGAGCTGATGTGAGGTCTGATTGTGCGCCTCTTCATACTTTAATGAAAGCTGTTCTGGAGGCTGTGCCTGATGCAAGATGTGCTCGTGATGCTACGAGAGGGGGTGTTGTATCTGTGCTGACCGAATTGATAGAAAGCTCCGGTTTCGGGATTATTCTTGATGAAGAAAAAATTCCTATTGAAAAATCTGTTCAGAGTATATGTGAAATTCTCGGTATAGATCCTCTTCTTATGGCAAATGAGGGGAAAATGATTATTATTGTTCCTGAAAATAAGGCTGAGCTCTGCCTTGAAGCAATGGAAAGGGTATCTGAAAAAGGGAAAAGCAGTATAATCGGAAGGGTTCATGATGGTCATGCACGGTTAACAATACAAACACCATACGGCACATCAAGAGTTGTCACAATGCCTATGGGAACTCAGCTCCCCAGGATCTGTTAGTGCGGTTTATTCAGTAATTCCGGAAGAGATTTTGAATAACCTGGGGATTAAACCTTTAGCAGACAAGGAATTCCGGCTGGCAGATGGAACAAAAATTGTTCGAAAAAAAGGAGTAGCCGTATTTAAATATGAAAACAGGATCGGCGGGGCGGATGTTATCTTTGGCGAAGAAGGGGACAGCGTGCTTTTAGGCGCTTTAACATTGGAGTCACTGGGTTTAACACTTGATCCACTCAAACGTGAATTAAAGCCTCTCCCGATGATTTTAGGACAAATGTAGGGGCAACCCGTTGCCTGTACCAGGCACAAGTGGTTGCCCCAACCCCATATGCCCGTTCATAAAAAATGCAATCGACCAATAACGTATATACAGCCACCCGGGCCTGCCCACAATGTCGGGGCAATTCATGAATTGCCCCGACTAATAATATTCAAACAATACTATAATACACAGATTTTCCCTTATAAATTGCCGAATCTCCCAGTTCCTCTTCAATACGCAGCAGCTGGTTATACTTTGCAATTCTTTCAGAACGGGAAGCAGAGCCGGTTTTTATCTGCCCGGTATTCATTGCAACAACAAAATCAGCAATAAAGGAATCTTCAGTTTCCCCTGAACGATGTGAAACAACAGCCGTAAACCCGGCACGCTTTGCCATTTCAATTGCTTCGATAGTTTCTGTTACTGTACCTATTTGGTTGAGTTTTATAAGGATTGAGTTTGCAGCTTTTTCATCTATTCCTCTCTTCAATCTTTCAGTATTGGTAACAAACAGATCATCTCCAACAATCTGGATTCTGTTTCCAAGTTTTTCTGTCATTAATTTAAACCCATTCCAATCATCTTCTGCAAGGCCATCTTCAATTGATATAATAGGATATTTATTAATAAGGTCTTCATAGAATGCGATCATAGCTTTACTATCCTTGATGGGATCCTTTTCAGCTGCAAGGTTGTATTTTCCATTTTCAAAGAAAGAGCTTGACTTAAAAGAGCTTGCTGTAAAAGAGCTTGCTGCGAAAGAGCTTGCGGCAGGATCAAGACAAATCAGAATGTCATCACCCTGCTTATATCCTGCCTTCTCAATAGCTTTCATAATGACCTGCAGTGCCTCTTCATTTGATCCCAGATCCGGTGCATACCCCCCTTCATCACCTACTGCAGTGTTAAGCCCCATATCTTTTAATATTGTTTTAAGAGCGTGAAATACTTCCGCGCCCATTCTCAGCGCTTCTTTAAAATTTGGTGCGCCAGCCGGAGCTATCATGAACTCCTGTATATCAACATTATTATCAGCATGTTTTCCTCCATTGAGGATGTTCATCATCGGTACAGGGAGTTCCCTGGCATTCACCCCTCCTATATATCTGTAAAGCGAGAGGCCTGCGTCTACGGCTGCTGCTTTTACACATGCCATGGAAACGGCAAGCATTGCATTGGCGCCAAGTTTTTCCTTATTTTTTGTCCCGTCGAGTTCGAGCATAATAGTGTCAATATCAACCTGGAGGGATGCATCGTAACTCAACAGTTCGGGGGCAATTTCATCATTTATATTTTCACAGGCTTTTTGAACACCTTTTCCCAGGTACCGTTTTTTATCACCGTCGCGGAGTTCGACTGCTTCATATTCGCCTGTTGAAGCTCCTGATGGGACTGCTGCTCTTCCCACAGCTCCGGTTTCAAGCAAAACATCTACTTCAACCGTAGGATTACCGCGTGAATCAAGTATTTCTCTGGCTGTTATACTTTCTATTGCTGACATCTTTTCCCTCCTGGATTTTTTTACTCATATCCGCACCTGCGTTAGATTTATCAGTAGTACTCTGCAGGGCAGTCTTCAAATTTCTAAAATATAGAAACACACTTTGATTATCAAGTAATTAATTAACGGCAGATAATAAATTACCGATAAATTAGATGAAAAGCTATTCTTATATTGAAAATTTAAACTCAGGCCTGTAAACCATGTATGAAAATGATAAGATGAAATACCCGGAAAAAGAAAAAAAATTACAAATAAAAAGAATATTTGAAACTGTGGTAACCATCACTCTTTTTCTTTTCTCACTCTCAGTGCTTTTTTTTACTGTTAGTTATCTCTTTCATTTTACTGATTTTGCCGCCATGCTACCTTTTTCTTTAATAAAGATTTTTAAGGATGATCCGGCAGGACATGTAATGTCCTATTTATCAACAGATTCAAAAGAAACAGTGCAGAAAGATGTTATTCTCCTTTTAGAGAAAAAACGTGAAGAACTATATCGAATTGAAGGGGAGTTAAAAACACTTGAAGATGAGAAGAAATTGTTTCTCTATTCTATGGGACAGAAGAAAAAGGTGTTTCAGGAGAATATATCAATCATTGATGTGAGTGAAATAAGGAATAACTTAAAATCAATTGTACAATTGAATAAGAGTGAACTTCGATTTCATAATGAAGCAGAAAGAAGGATTAATTTATATTTAAATATTCATCAAAAGAAAAGAGAGGAACTGCTCGGCAACAAGGAGCAAATAACCCGGGAATTAGCAGAACTAACAGGTCTTATGCAAAATTTAAAAAACGAGAAAGGAGTTGAAAAATTCCCGGGTGATAAGGCCTTTTTTACTGGAAAAGGATTTGCAGTAACAAACACTGTAAGCTCAAAAGGTGCTCTGGGCATTATTGCAAAGAGTCCTTTTGATTATATCATTATTGACCTCGATCTTGACAACGGAAACGGACTCAACCTTGTTAAGAGCATGAAATTAATCCCAAAGACAAAAAATTCTCAGTTCATCATTACCGGAAAAATAGTAAAAAATAAAAGCGTCGAACAGGCTATTCATCTTGGTGTTCGGGGCTTTTTAAAGAGTCCTTTTGACCCGGAGAAATTATCACAAATAATTAAATAAGATATAGTGGATATCTCAATGCTTTTGTGGCTGAAGAGTATCTATTCCGCTGACACCTTTAACAGATTTGTGATGGCTTCTTCAACATAATCCGAGCTTGAGCAGTCAGTGACAAGCAGCATATAGAATTCACATGCTTCTTTCTCTTTTCCTGCCAGATAAAGCGCCCTTGCGTTTTCAAGATATTTAATAGCTTGCGTATTTTCTTCCCGCTTTATATCATTTTTTACAGCCGGGACCATACTGGAGTGTATTTTCGATATCAGGTATTCCCTGTCGTATGAAGGAAGATTTAAAATTAGAAGATCTTCGTATATTTTAATTGCCTTTTCATAGTCTCCCCTGTTCTCAAATTCCAGGGCTTTGTCCCTGAGCTTTTTTATATTCTTTGTTAACTCTATTTCTTCTGAAATTTCCTTTGTACTATTAGTATTGGAATAAAGAACATTCCTCAGATCCGCAAAAAGAGGGTTCATAAATACATCAGCATTCAGGGTATCGAGATGGGAGAGGGTTTGGTCATAATTCTCTCCAAGAAATGACATTTTTATATCATCAAATATCGATGCGCTTTCCAGATAATCGCGCTTTTCTTTATATTCTTTTACTATTGCCAGAAGACTTCTCACAATATTTTCTTGAACCGTTTCCGACTCATCAAAAT
>JABUBN010000690.1_pt1 | contig 9997 bp, 6 predicted proteins | sample 7240341 | NCBI WGS metagenome assembly JABUBN01 (sample SAMN07256345, study PRJNA390944) | subsurface metagenome | isolation source: Methane hydrate marine sediment | place: Pacific Ocean: Eastern North Pacific, ODP site | reverse complement strand
AGCAGCAGTATTTCTTACAGTAATTATATTTCGAATCCGGAATATTTACTTTAAGAAGAATGCTAGATTGCCTATTTGGAAAAAAGAAGTCGGAATATTGAACAGAGTGGGCAAACTAACAATGGCCATATCATTATTTCTCATGGCTCCCAGTATCATTTATTTTATATTCATTGTCACGATACCTTCGGCAGTGATTAGAGTCTATGCAAAGACACTTTTTTGCATCATTTTCATTACTTGGGCTTTTTTAGAGATTTTTCTGTGTTTATCAATTTCAGAAAAACTACTCAAGGGTTCCAAATTTAGGCGTATAACATTTTTTTTTACGGTCCTTTTATGCGTCGCTATTGCTGCATATTTGTTTCCGCTTATTCCCAAGTCACTGCCTTACCCGGCAGAATCAAATTGCGTGTTACTTGAGCTACCTGTGCGAGGGATGTGGTTAGCGGGGCAAGCTGGCGCCAGCGAGATCACGAATGGACATTTAACCAATCGATACGCTATAGACATTTTAAAGCTTGGGCCAGATGATCGACTATACAAAGGCAGTGAGGAAGTTGTTACAGACTTTTATTCTTATAATGAACCTATTTATGCACCTGCGGATGGACAAGTAACTCAAATTGTGGATAGTATACAAAGCGATCTCATTGGGAACATGGATAGGGATAATCCCGGTGGCAACTATATCATCATTGATATCGGAAATGAGAAATACGTCTACTTCGGTCATCTTAAGAAGGGAAGCATAACTGTTGAGGAAGGTCAGTTTGTGAAAACAGGTACCCTTATAGGTCATATTGGTAATTCAGGTTACAGCACTCATCCACATTTACATATGCATATTCAGAACAAGCCAACGTCTAACCCTGATGGAAGGATTACATATCCGTTCCGTTTTCTTAGAATGCGAAGAAAAAGGCTGATGTTCTGGAAAGAAGTTAGCGATGGCTATTTGTTAAGAAATGACAAGTTCAGCGGCAAAAGCTAACATATAAGGCCAGATCACCCCAAGCTGTGGTCCTACTTAATTTTTACAACCGGATTGAGTGCATTGAGCACAAGGAGCTCTCTCATATCTTTTTTGAAGTGTAAATAATGGGGTCAGGTCTCAACATTTGACATAACTTCTTTCTGGGATTGGTATTAATGTGACAATAGACGGTTGTACTTGCTCAGTAATTCGTTAACTTTTTATAGATTTTCGTAAGGGGATTTATAAGTCCAGGCTCCTTAGCATCTTCTAAAATTATTAAAATATGGCAAGAGGTAGTTTTTTATTACGCTTTTATCATATTTTAAGAAATTATAGTATGTCAAATGTTGAGACCTGACCCCATACATACATTCTAAAAGAACTTGGCGAGAAGAAGGGGCGAAAGTACGAATTGTTATAACAGACATTTATCGGACATATTAGACATATTTCGGACATTTATCGGACATAGGCCACAATGCCTATACTCAAAAATATGCAACCTACCCTTGAAACCCTTGTTTTACAAGGCTTTCCCGCGCCCAATTTTCCTATTTTTTACCTTTTCTTTGAAATATCCCATTAATCGAGTCGAATTAATTATTACTCCTCCGGCGGACATATAAATTAGAACGACAGATGGGACGTTCCTCGATGGATATCTTTATCATATTTTAAGAAATTATCGAGTAGATATATAAAATTATAGAAATATCATATTTTTAAAATAAATTGTTTACAAATTTAGAAAAATATGATAAAGTTTTAGACAGGTAAGAGGTCATACCATAAGATAACATACCTCGTAATAAAATTAATATCCTACTGGCGGTGTTAAAATGAGTTTCAAAACAATAAAAAAGGAATCTACTTTAGAAGTAATTGTCCAACAGATAAAAAACCAAATAAAAAAGGGCATTTTAAAACCCGGAGAAAAACTGCCTTCCGAAAGAGAGCTGGCTTCTCTTTTAGGAGTTAGTCGAACTTCGGTTCGAGAAGCGATTAAAGCGCTGTCGTTTTCTGGTTATCTCGAGGTAATTCAAGGTAAAGGAACCTATATTTTAGAGATAGCTACCCAATATGATGAAATCGTTAATTTTTTTTCGGAATTCTCTAATTATTCTTTAGATTATCTCATGGAAGCAAGAATTATGTTAGAAGGCGAGTTTGCTCGATTAGCAGCTGCAAATGCAAGCCAGGAAGAAATCGATGTAATTGAAAGGGTTTTTAATGAAATTTGTAATTCTAAGGATACAAATACCTTTTTCGTTAAAGATTTGCAATTTCATTTAACCATAGCTAAAGCAACCCATAATCCCATCATGAATGGATTAATGAAAATTATAGTAGAAATGCTATATAAGGAGACTCAGAAGATTATTAAAATATCCGAAGATACCAGGGAAAATACCATTGAAACTACCAGGGATTTGGTCCAGGCAATTAAACAACGAGATGCCGAAAAAGCGAAAGAATTGATGAGTGAACATATTAGGAATATTAGAGTATCTTTAGAATAACATTAATCTCACTAACGATGAACATATTGATTCTTTTCTTTTACATAAACAAATAGAAAAATAGTACTTCAGCCTGGATGAAATCGGGGAAAGTAAAAAGCAGTTGAACGCTAGCTCTGATATGGGAGGCATTAGAAGTAAATCTACTTATTTATATAGAAAAATTGGAGGACAAAAGGGAAGACCGGCAAAGAAATCAGACATAATCAACATAGATGAGGCAAATCAAGCACTACTAGCGATAAAGGAAAAATTGGAGCTAGTTCGTGAATGCACTGCAACTGAACAACAGGAGGTGATTATAAGAAATATTTTTTTATGTAAGATTCTTATAAATAGTATATTTTAAAAAATTTTAAAGGAGATTAATTAAAATGAAAAAAATTAACAAAATTACATTATTAATATTAATAGTAGTAATTTGCTTATCTTTAGCAGCATATTCAGCACTAGGACAAGAGGGAACCGACAAATGGAAAATAGGCATAATGACTAACACGGTTACGCAAAACGAGGAAGAGTACAGGGCAGCACAAAATGTTCTTGCCAAATACGGGGAGGAGCATGTAATTCATATGACTTTCCCGGACAAGTTCATGGATGAGCAGGAAACTACAATAGCTAATTTGGTAAGTATGGCGTCAGACCCGGATGTAAAAGCGTTGATTATCTGCCAGGCATGTCCGGGTACCGCACCGGGTATAGACAGTGTTAAGGAAATAAGGGACGACCTTCTTATCATAGTAGGACAGCCCCAGGACGACCCGCCGGTTATATCAGCCAGAGCTGATATAGTAATGCAGTTGGATGAGATGGGGATGGGTGTTGCGATACCGGCTCAGGCCAAGGCTCAGGGAGCAGAAGTTTTTGTTCACTATTCATTCCCGAGACATATGTCCTACCCTCTTCTTTCCGCAAGAAGGGATTTAATGAAGTCCGAGTGTGCAAGGATTGGGCTTGAGTTTGTAGATGCTACAGCTCCAGACCCCACCGGCGACGCAGGAATTCCAGGGGCCCAACAGTATATCCTGGAAGATGTTCCGAGAATGGTTGCGAAGTACGGCAAAGATACAGCCTTATTCAGCACAAACTGCTCAATGCAAGTACCGCTGATTAGCGCTGTAGTGGAAACAGGAGCTATCTATCCGCAGCCCTGCTGCCCATCGCCTTTTCATGGATTCCCATCGGCATTAAATATAGGAATACCCGAAGATAAGAAGGGTGATATCGATTTTGTGGTAGCCGAGATTACCAGGATAATGGCTGAAAAGGGAATGACTGGAAGAACCTCCACCTGGCCTGTGCCGGTTTCCATGATGATGATCGAAGGCTCGGCAGAATATGCTAAGGCTTGGATTAACGGAGAAACCGACGGTAAAATGGATATTCCTAAATTATCTGAGAAACTTTTCGAGTATTCAGGAGTTAAAGTTAACCTGAACAATCTGGAAGAAGGTGGCACGTTCTATGACAACTACTATACAATATTGATAGATTTCCTTAATTTTTAGGATAAACTAAAAACAGACATCCAAAGATAGAAAAGGTAAGGTTGCTGTAAAAGGCAACCTTACCTTTTGGTTGATTTAGAAGGTGGTGACCTGAATGGCAACAGAGTATGCACTGCAAATGAAGAATATCGAGAAGGATTATTATGGGAATAAAGTTCTAAAGGGAGTGAATTTATCAGTTAAGCCCGGAGAAATACACGCGCTCATTGGAGAAAACGGCGCCGGCAAATCGACGCTTATGAATGTGCTTTTTGGCATGCCGGTGATACACTCAACAGGTGGGTTTACAGGTGAAGTTTATATAGGCGATGAGAAAGTAGACATAAAATCACCAAATGAGGTAATTAAAATGGGTATTGGGATGGTGCATCAAGAGTTTATGCTTATACCTAATTTTACAATTACTGAAAATATAAAACTCAACAGAGAGATAACAAAGGACAATTTTGTAAGCAGGCTATCCAAAAATGAAGAATTAAAGACCCTGGATGCAAGGTCAATGAGTAATGATGCAAGAAAATCCCTGAATACGTTAGGGCTTGGTATTGAAGAATGGGTAACGGTGGCAGGGCTTCCTGTGGGACATATGCAGTTTGTGGAAATTGCCAGGGAGATAGACAAAACTGGGATTAAACTTCTGGTGTTTGATGAACCCACTGCGGTGCTTACCGAAAGCGAAGCCGATATACTTATAGCTGCTATGAAAAGATTTACGGCAACAGGAATAGCCATACTTTTTATAACCCACAGGTTGGACGAAGTTATGCAGGTGGCGGACAATATTACTATCTTAAGGAATGGTGAGCTGGCTGCGACCAGAAAAAAAGAAGATACAAATGTAATGGAGCTTGCCGAAATAATGGTGGGAAGAAAAATAGATATAACCGACAAGTCAGAACAAACGGAGGATCGCGGAGATAAAGTGGTCATCCTGGAAATAAAAAATTTAAATGTTGATATGCCCGGAGAAAGAATAAAAGGTGTAGATTTAGAAATCATCGAAGGTGAAATATTTGGGATTGGAGGGCTTACCGGTCAAGGCAAGGTAGGTATTGCCAATGGAATTATGGGACTATGTTCAAGCAGAGGCGAAGCTTTCTTAAAAGGCGAAAAGTTTGAGCTTAACAATACTAAGGGCGCTTTAAATAAGGGCTTGGCCTTTGTCTCGGAGGATAGGAGAGGGGTAGGATTATTATTAGATTCTTCAGTAGAACTCAATATAGCAGTTACCACCATGCAGGTTAAAGGAAAGTATTTGAAAAGAATTGGTTTTTTTAACCAAATGGACAGCAAGGAAATTAGAGAACATGCAGCTAAAATGATAAAGGAGTTAGACATAAGGTGCATGGAATCCCAGCAGTTGACAAGACAGCTCAGCGGGGGCAATCAGCAGAAGGTCTGTGTTGCCAGGGCTTTAACTCTGGGCCCCGAGGTGCTGTTCGTATCCGAGCCAACCCGGGGGATAGATATAGGAGCAAAAAAACTGATCCTTGATTTACTGGTAAAACTGAACAAGGAATTGGGAATGACCATAGTCATAACCTCCAGCGAACTGGTCGAGCTTCGCTCCATATGCAACAGGATAGCGATGATTTATGGCGGAAAAGTTGAGGGCATTCTCAAGCCCAGTGATAGTGATAGGAACTTTGGATTGATGATGACAGGAGAATATCGAAAGATGCAAAGTAAGGAGACCATATAATATGATTGAAATTATTAAGAAATATTTAAATACATTTGGTCTTCCGAGGATTATAATTACAATGCTATTTGTTACGGTTTGCATAGCGGCAGTGATTTTAAAACTCCCAGTTTACTTAATAGCTTCCGATGTAATCAGAAGATTTGGCATGTTTGGTATCCTGGCTCTGGCCATGGTTCCGTCTATACAATGTGGTACCGGTCCAAACTTTGCTCTGCCTATAGGTATAATATGCGGGCTGTTAGGCAGCCTTTTGGCAATCGAGTTTGGGTTGACTTCAAAATACCTCGGTTACGGCTTCATCTCAGCAGTACTTATATCAATACCTTTTGCAGTCCTATCCGGGTGGGTATACGGAATGCTTCTCAATAAGATAAAGGGTTCTGAGATGTTAGTGGCAACATATACCGGGTTTTCAATTGTTTCCTTTATGCAGATAGGCTGGGTAATACTGCCCTTTAAACATCCGAAAATGGTATGGCCAATTGGACAGGGCCTAAGGGTTACAGTTTCACTGGATTCAACCTTCGGAAAGGTGCTTAACAGGTTATGGGGCTTTAGCGTCGCGGAGGTTTATATCCCCACAGGTCTACTGCTCTTCTTTTTTCTCTGCTGTACTTTCGTCTGGCTTTTCTCAAGAAGCAAAAAGGGAATTGCCTTAAAAGCGGTAGGGGATAATCCGAAATTTGCTGTTGCATCGGGTATAGATGTAGACAAGAATAGAATCTTAGGGACAATTTTGTCGATGGTCATAGGTGCTGTAGGTATTATCGTATATTCACTAAGCTTTGGTTACATGCAGCTGTATCTGGCTCCCCTCTATATGGCTTTCCCGGCTGTTGCTGCAGTTCTAATTGGTGGAGCTTCGACTAAAAAGATAAAAATATCCCATGTACTTATAGGGACCTTTTTATTCCAGGGTTTATTAACGGTTGTTCTGCCGGTAGCTAATCAGGTATTTCCCGAAGGGAATCTATCAGAGGTGATTAGAATGATAGTACAGAACGGAATAATATTATATGCACTTACTAAAGCTGGGGGGGTAGTATAATGGCTGGAGTTAGCGAGTTCAAAACTAATGAAACAAATAAAACTAACAGATCTAATAGTGTCAAGAAGTTTCTATTTGATAAAAGCGTACCACTTCTGTTCATTGTTATCTGTTTGGCGGGAGTCTATTTCTCAAAGCTACCCTCATTATTTATAGTGAATACATTGCTGAAAAGGATAACAAGAAACTCCTTCATGGTCCTTTCCCTTGTCCTGCCGGTAATAGCCGGTGTTGGTCTCAACTTCGGAATAGTCATCGGAGCCATGGCAGGGCAATTTGCAATAATTGCCGTAACCCACTTTAAAGTTTCCGGTTTTCCCGGATTCATGTTGTGTATTCTGCTGACAATACCGATAGCGATAGTTTGTGGGATTTTAACCTCTATGCTTCTTAACAAAACTAAAGGTCAGGAAATGATTTCCAGTATGATTGCGGGGTTCTTTGCCAATGGAGTGTATCAGTTTATTCTTCTCTTCCTGGTTGGGACCTTAATACCTCTCAAGAATAAGGCCCTTGTACTGAGCAGAGGTATAGGCATCAGAAATAACGTAGACCTATCAACTGCAACGGGACTTAAATATTCCCTTGATAATGTACTTAAATATCCGATGTTTCATGTTTTAGCGGTTGTATCTGCAGTAGCTATAATAGTTATCTTTATAGATTATTATATAAAAAGAAAAAATAGGGCGGATGGCAACAACAATTTCAAATATCTTAGCTATCTAATAACAGCAGGAAGTATCCTTGCAGTGAGTATGATGGCAATTAAAACCAATTCGCCGCTGCTAATCATTAAACTTCCTCTTGTCACTTTTTTGCTTATAGCAGCATTGTGGCTTTTCAACGTTTTAATTATGAAAACCAAATTAGGACAGGATTTTAGATCGGTTGGGCAGGATATGGATATTGCAAAGGTTACAGGAATAAATGTTAATAGAGTAAGGACAATCGCTATTACCATATCAATACTGCTTGCCTCGTGGGGTCAGGTAATTTTCCTACAAAATATAGGAGTCCTATCAACTTATGGCAGTCATGTTCAGTCAGCTCTATTCTCTATCGCTGCCATACTTTTGGGAGGAGCATCAGTTGTGAAGGCAACCAGTGGACAGGCAATCCTGGGTGTAATTCTCTTTCACACACTGTTCATAGTATCCCCTAAAGCTGGGAATAATCTTTTCGGAGATGCTCAGATAGGAGAATTTTTTAGAGCCTTTGTCTCATACGGTGTTATAGGAGTAGCAATAGGACTCCACGAATGGAACAAAATAGTTCGAGCGGCTAGAAGTAGAAGGCGACTTGATACCTAGGCATACAAGCGATTCGTATTAATAGTCACTCATTAATTATCACTAACTATCGACTATATAAACCTTCCTTTGTCCAAAGGAAAGTTTTACTGATTAAACTGAATTAGGCAATTATTGTATCACGCCAACGCCTTAAAAAACTCACCCTTTGAAGATGATGTAAATTCTATAATATTATTATGATTAAACCTTTTAAAAAGAATATGATTTTGTTTAAAAGAAAAAAGCTACTATATTATCTAAAACTTGACAGTGATAGTCAAAATAAATATAAAAAATAAATTTAAGGAGAATAAAATTGCTAAATAAAAAATATACTAATAAGCTTTGTGAGGTAATGGATAAAAATAATGTTGATGCTATGATAATTGGCCCTTCAGTTGATTTGGAATTTTTAACTGGTTTTAACCCACACATCTGTGAAAGATTTCAGGCATTCTTTATTTTATCAAACGGCGAATACTTTCACATTTCTCCTCAACTATATTTAGAAGAGGCGGAAAAATGCTTAGATAGCCGTACGGAGATTTTTATGTGGAGGGATAGTGATATTTTTTTAGATGCCATAAGGGTTGCAAGCCAGAAATATCATTTGGATGGCAAGACTATTGCCATCAATAATGCTATTAGAGGGATAGATTTAATCGATATCAAAGAAATACTAAATGCTAAGTTTATTAACGGACACGACATTCTAGAAAATCTTAGAGTTATTAAAGATAAAGATGAAGTAAAAAAATTAAGAGAGGCTGCAAAGATAGCTGATGAAGTTATGGGTGAAACCATTGATTATATATCTCCTGGTATGACAGAGGGAGATATTAAGAAAAAAATAGAAGAACTATTTATGCAAAAAGGTGCTGAAGAATTAGCTTTTAAGCCAGGAGTTATTTCAGGTCCTAATAGTTCAAAACCTCATTACAATAAGGATTTAAGAACCATTGAAGAAAAAGATATTATTATTTTAGATATTGGATGTAAATATAAAGGCTATTGCTCTGATATTTCCAGAACAGTATTTGTAGGCGGAATAACCGATGAAGAAAAAAAGGTCTATGATATTATTTTAAGGGCAAATGAAGCAGGTGAAAAAATGGCAAAACAAGGTGTAATAGCAGAAGATTTGGATAAAGCATCAAGAGATATAATCGAAAGCGAAGGCTACGGCCAATATTTTCTTAATAGAACGGGTCATGGTATCGGTATTACTGTTCATGAAGCCCCCTATATAAGAACCGGAAACAAACAGAGACTTGAAAAAGGAATGGCATTTAGTGTAGAACCAGGTATCTATATGCAAAATAAGTTTGGTATGAGAATTGAAGATATCGTTGTAGTTGGAGCAGATGGACCGGAAGTACTAAATAATTTTACAAAAGAAATAATTGTGATAAAGTAAAATGTTCCAAAGGAAGCCCTAAACAATCCGAAAAAGGTTAGAACAAAAGAATTTATATAAAAAGTTTTATAAAATATTATTTTTTATATCCTGATAAGATGACTAATCGATTACTATGGGGAAATATAAATATATGAAAAGGGGACATATCAATGGTTAATGGTTATGCAGGAAAGCTATTAAGAGTTTCTCTTGATGAAAAGAAGGTTAAAGAAGAAAATTTAAATTTTGATGATTTAAGAAACTATATAGGTGGAGTAGGATATGGGGTTAAACTTCTGTATGATGAACTTAAAGAAGGAATTGACCCTCTAAGTCCTAAAAACAAGCTAATTTTTGCTACCAGTCCATTAACAATGAATACTGTACCGGGTGGAGGAAGTATAGAGTTATGTTTTAAATCACCCCTAACCAATGGTTGGGGAGAGTCCAGGTGTGGCGGAGATTTTGGACCAGAAGTAAGGAAAGCTGGTTATGATTTTATAATTATTGAAGGAAAAGCGGATAAACCGGTGTACTTGG
>JABUBN010000689.1_pt1 | contig 10004 bp, 8 predicted proteins | sample 7240341 | NCBI WGS metagenome assembly JABUBN01 (sample SAMN07256345, study PRJNA390944) | subsurface metagenome | isolation source: Methane hydrate marine sediment | place: Pacific Ocean: Eastern North Pacific, ODP site | reverse complement strand
CAGTAGATTATAATCAACAAAAGATACAAACAATCTTGATTGAAAATGCAAGGTATCTTGGTGATTATGCAATCAGAATTAAATTTAATGATGATACGGAAAGACTGGTTGATTTTAAACCTTTCTTAACAAAGTCACTTCATCCATCTATTAAAAAATATCTTGATGAAATTTTATTTTCTAATTATCAGGTAATTGACGGGAATTTAAATTGGAATGATTATGATATGATTTTTCCAGTATGGGATTTGTATAATGGAAAGATTGAATCATAGATTAAAATCCACGAAGCCACAATGAAGAATGCTGAACGAATACAAAAAATAAAGAAGAAAGTATTAAAAGAAATTAAGTCGAAAAAGAAGGAAGAGCAATTATACAAATGATTGGATTTTTTAGAAGAAGAAATAATATTTCCTTTTGAAGCAGCAATTCAAGAATCAGAAAATTTTGAATTGAAATGGAAAGACATTGTAAAAGTCAAGAAAATTGAAGATTTCATAGAGCCGTATGGCATCTTATTCGAAATTTTAAGTCATCTTTGTTCCTGAAGTTTACAAGATTTTTAATTTTATTTTATGACTAATTCCGTCATTTTCCCGAATTCCTGCCTATCGGACAGGCAGGGGGCACTTTGTGGATGGCGGAGTTAGTCAAATATACTAAATCACATTGGAGAGCATTGAAAAAATATTGGAGACCTTTGAATCCATCAGTCTTGATAAAATGGACAAAGTGAAATTGATGGATCGTACGGATACTAAATTTATTTTTACAATCAATAAATTACCTGGTCTGCTCAGAAAAGCTACGGATTATTATAAAGTATTGACAATAAACAATAAAAGATTATTTCTTTACCGTTCCAAGTATCTTGATACATTAAACAGTCAAATGTACCTGGAGCATCATAACAGAAATCTAAACCGTTACAAGGTCAGGTTCAGGGAATATGTCGATTCAGACATCAGGTTCCTGGAAATTAAATTTAAAAACAACAAAGGCCGAACTAATAAGGCCAGGATAAAAAGAAAAAAAATTGAAGATGATATATCAAAAATGTCTAAAAAATTTATCGATGTCAATACCCCCTACAATTCTGAGAACCTGGAAACAAAGCTATGGAACCAGTTTTCAAGGTTAACACTGGTTCAGAAAAAGATGAATGAACGTCTTACCATCGATATGAATTTGCAGTTTATAAAGGACTCAAAAGTTCATAAACTTCCATTCCTTGTTATTACAGAAGTTAAACGCAGCAGGTTTTCCGGTTATTCTGATTTTATTAACTTGCTGAATGAAGAAAGGATCAAGCCCACAGGAATGAGCAAATATTGCCTTGGAATGATCCTGCTTGATAAAAATTTAAAATACAATCGATTTAAAAGAAAATTACTAACCCTTAATAAAATGAGTCATGATTACAGAAATTTTAGCCCAGGTAACTGAGCCTGCCCGCTTTTTCGGTATTGAACTTATAAATACATCGGGTTTTTTGGAATTAGTGGCCAGGTTTATTTTCAATACACTGGTTGTTTTCGCACTTGTCAGGTATTTATACTATCCTGTTGCAAAAAGAAAAGAATATTTCTTCACTTATATGTTAGTGAGTACAATTGTATTCCTGATATCCTTTTCATTAATCAAGGTTGATAAATTAGGTATAGGAGTAGCTCTGGGATTGTTTGCACTGTTTGGGATACTAAGGTTCAGAACCCGTCAGATTCCAATCAAGGAAATGACCTATCTGTTCCTGGTTATTGGTATTTCAGTGATTAATGCCCTGGTTACCCTGCTAACCAGTTATGTTGAACTGTTGTTTATTAATACAATGGTTCTCCTTGTGGCATGGATAGGCGAAAAATACTTGATGCAGTCTAAAGAGAACAGTAAAACCATCGTGTATGAAAAAATAGAATTGGTAAAGCCCGAAAACCGGGATAAACTTATTGAAGATCTTGAAAATCGAACCGGATTGAAAATATACCGAATTGAAATCGGAAGGATTAATTTCTTAAGGGATACGGCAAGGATCAGGATCTTTTACACTCCAAAACCCGACAAGGACCATCTGGAGGATGATGATGAAATTGAGAATAAAATTGTCTTTTAGATAGTATTATTCTTTTACTTTTCTTACTACATCCAACACTGTTCCATCCACCCACTTAACCACCGCGATGATCTGATCGTCAAATTTTGCTTTTTCAGGTTTGCCGCAAATCTTTTCAGCTTCTTCTTTTAATTCTTTAATCGATTTGACCGGCAAATCAGATACTTTCACTTTCTCTATCAGATCGGTCCGCCTGGGATTAATTGCAATTCCTCTCTCTGTCACAATAACATCGATTAATTCTGCCGTACCGCACAGCGTTGTTACTTCATTCACAATAATGGGTATCCTGTCACGGAACAAGGGCAGCGGCAGAATAACTGTTTTTGAAAATAAACAATTTTGCCATCCGCCGATTCCATGCAACAGGTAACCATCAGAATGGGTAACCACATTAGCATTAAAATTCACATCTACTTCAGTAGCACCAAGGATAACTACATCCACCATTCCGGTAAAATTTCCTTTACCATGGTAATTATAAGAAGTAAACGGACTGGTCCAGACATGGTTCGGGTTTTCAGCCATCGATCGTACCCCTTCCAGATCAAAGGTTTGTCCATCAAGAATATAATCAACCAGACCTTCTTCCAGGATCGATACAAGATATTTGTTACTACCTCCCCTGACAAACCGTGCTTTAATTCCCTTTTCTTTCATAATTTGACGGAAATACTCACTAACGGCAAGCGAGGTACCACCAGCTCCGGTTTGAAAAGAAAACCCATCATGGATAATTCCGGTTACATCGCAAAACCTGGCGGTTAATTCTGCAAGTAATAAGCGATCCGGACTTCCGGTTATCCTTGTAGTTCCTGAAATGATCTTTTCAGGAATTCCAAGTTTTTCGATTTCAACCGTATAATCAACATAATTTCCCTGTATCTGCCAGGGAACACAAGGAAAAGATACCATATTATCGGTAACGACGATGACTTTATCGGCATATTGCGAATCAGCAAGGGCAAAACCTAATAATCCGGTAGCAGATTCACCATACAGACCGTTGGCATTACCAAATGGATCGGCACAGGCAGCCCCGATAACGGCAATATCAATTTTCACTTCACCATCCTGAACAGCCTGGTATCGTCCGCCATGAGACCGCAAAACCCCTACCCCACGCATTTTCCCTTCTGAAGCAAATTTTCCCAAAGGGCCGTTCATGCTCCCTTCGATATGATGAATGGTTCCGTCTTCAAGGTATTGGATCAAATGCTCGTGACATGGAAAAGAAGCAGATGGAAACCATCTTAAATCTTTTACACCCAGTCCTTTAGCAATATCAAAGATTTGATTGGCAATCAAGTCTCCGTTCCTGAAATGGTGATGGGTTGAAAGAGTCATGCCATTCTTCAGCCCTGCCTTTATTAATGCCTCTTTTAGGGAAGATACCTGTTTGTTTCCATCATTCGGATAATCGGAACAGGAAGCAATTTTAGTAGCATGCTTAAGCCCTTCAGGTTTATATTTTCCAATACCTTTAAACGGCACTGCCGGTTCACCATTAATTTCAACCGGAACAAGACGCCCCGCAGCGTTCTCAACTAACTTGGTTTCAGACATAGTTCTAATTTAACACATTTTTCAATTGGGATTTACTTACTATTCAGCTTTCAGGAGTTTCATTTTTATATAGGATTACTGTTATTAGGTTATTAGTGTCTTAATTCTAATATTCGTGTATTTTTTGGCAGAAAATCACAAAATACAAATCACAAAAATCCGGGTTAGGTTATTGGGTTATTAGGTTAAAAGATAAAAGATAAAAGGCAAAAGTACTTGAACCGACAACACCCAGAACCCAGCATCTGTCAATTAAAATATATCTTAATAAATTCTGTTTCTTTTCTTCTCAATACACTGATTAGTCATGAAATTCTAAAAAATTTAACAATTTATCAATTTAACAACTTTAACATACTAACACCTTAACACTTTAACAATTCAACAACTATAGCACCTTAGCACATAAACACTCAAACACTTTAGCACTTTAGCACTCCAACAATTTATCAATTTAACAATTCAACAACTTTAACACACTAACACCTTAACACTTTAACAATTCAACAATTTAGCAACTTTAGCACCTTAGCACTTTAACACTTTCAAACTCCCCCCTCCAATCCCTTGCAAGTAATCCTAAACTGATTGCGAGTTTAATAATTCTTTCGGCACGTTTCACAACCGGAGGATCGATCATTTTTGTCCCCAGGGAAATAACACCAAGTCCTTTTTCTTTTGCTACTAAAAAAGCGCTGACTATTAGTCTGGCCTTTTCGATTTCTTCATCATCCGGAGCAAAACTCTCACGAATAACAGAAATTTGTCTTGGATGAATACAACCCATCCCTTCAAACCCAAGCGATCTGGAAATTTTCACTGTTTCCTGTAAACCTTCCATATCACCCACATCAGAGTATACAGAATCAATGGGTTGAATATTTGCAGCTTTACACGCATTAACCAGTCTGGTTCTCGCATAAAAGGATTCCGTTGCTTCCTGTGTACGCCTGGTGCCTATATCAGCCGTAAAATCTTCCAAACCGATAGCCATCGCTACTACGTTTTTGGAGGCTGTTGCAATTTCAAAAGATTTTTCCACACCCAGGGCACTCTCAATAATCGGCATCAGGAAAACATCTTTATTAACCTTATAATGGCTTTTTGTCTTTTCAATCTCTTTTTCCAGGGTTTTTATTTGTTCAGGATCTTCACATTTGGGAACCAGCAGTATATGTACATTATGCGGAACAACATATTTTAAATCAATTAACCCCTCCGGTAACTGGTTTATACGAACCATCCTTTCAACTCCGTAAAAATTCACCTGGCGCAGTGCATTTCTAACCAAAAATCGTGCTTCTGATTTTTTAGCCGGTGCAACCGAATCCTCCAGATCAAGGATGACCCCGTCTGGTCTGTGAATACCTGCATTGATCATCATACCTGGCGTATTTCCTGGAAGGTATAGCCTTGAAAACCGGAATCTCTCGCGAACAGCCGGATAATCGTTTTCTTCTAACATATAAGGCAGATACTCTTTGTCTGTTTCGATGATTTGTTTTACAGCTGCTTCAATCCGGGCAGAAATAACAAAAGGCAGTGCACCACTGTCTACAACTGAAAGACTGGCATGTTTAATCCCGAAATGGTTTATAACCTCCCTGCATAAAGCCAGGATAGACTTACCATACATTAACTTAACTTTCGATTTTAAATCAATCTGAATTCCACCTGTTTTCTTTAATTCGAGTGTAATAAAACAGTCAGATCGTACCCTGGGGCCGGTATTTCCGGCTTCAGCAATCGTATTATTTTGTTTCACTTTTTATGATTTTACGTTTAACAAATATAATAATCTCAACCCTTATAAAATGATATAACCCCTGAAATTGGATTTTAGCTAACTTAGGTTGCTTGTTGCATGTTGCAAGTTGCAGGTTAATATATTCATAATCAGCGTAAAAGCTTTTAATTGATAATGTTTAATTGTAACTAATCAGTGAGGTTTATTCCCAGCCACAAAATTTCGGAAAACTACAGATCAAATTAAATGGATTTCTTTCAAAATTTGTTTTATTTTTGAGCATCGCATTTTACTTCTTTGTCCGCAAGCGGACATCTCCCCTGCAAGCAGGAGAGAATATAAGAAACCCAGCAGCAATCTGCCCGCCACTTCGCTTTGGCAGGCGGAGTTGCGGATAATTTTTTTAATTAAATTTTAAACAAATGAAAAAGTTTTTTTTAATCACTTTAGTAATAAGTTTTTTGAGTATTCTGAATTTATCTGCCCAGGGTTACAATACTGGTATAGGACTCCGTGGAGGTCTGGCACAAGGTGTTACCATTAAGCATTTTTTAGGAAAAACGAATAATGCAATTGAAGGAATTCTGGCTATTCGATGGGACGGACCATTTATTACCGGTTTATACGAAATTCATGATGATCCGTTCAAAGTAGACGGATTGCAATGGTTCTATGGTTTTGGAGCCCACATTGGATTCTGGGAGGAAACCAAAATTGGTGTTGATTTTATCCTTGGTTTGGAATATACTTTCGAGGAAATTCCGATAAATGTTACTCTCGACTGGAAACCTGCAATAAACCTGGTAGGTGGTGGTTATTGGGCTGATGGTTTTGCCCTGTCAGTAAGGTATGTCTTTTAATTTTTTCAACAAATTCCCCTACTAAAATTAGCCCCGGCAGGGCTCTGAACCATTTCGTGAACAAAGTGAACGGAATGTCTCATGAGCAGGTTTGAGCGAAGGACTGTGGGAGCGAATAACCCCTGTCTGGGTTTTGACAATCTTATTCCTTCTTCTCACATAACTCCATCAACACACCAAAAGTTGATTTAGGGTGTAAAAAAGCAATATCCAACCCTTCAGCACCTTTCCGGGATATTTTATCAATCAATTGAACCCCCTTTGATTCCACTGCCTTTAACCTGTCTTCTATATTTTCTACAGCAAAGGCAATATGATGTATCCCCTCTCCTTTCCTTTTTATAAATCTTCCGATCGGACCTTCCGGATCGGTTGGCTCCAGCAATTCGATCTTGGTTTGTCCAACCTGAAAAAACGCTGTTCTAACCTTTTGATCCTTAACCTCTTCAATATTATAACATATTAGTCCCAAGACATTTTCATAAAAAGGTATCGTTTCTTCCAGACTTTTCACTGCAATTCCAATGTGCTCAATATGTGATGGCTTCATTATTTTATTATTTAATTTAGCAACGAAATTAGAAATAAAAACAACATCAAAATTAGGACTTTAATCTTATATGTGGTTCATCCGGATAATACATAGGTAAATATTAGTTCTCTCAACATTTAAGTTGCTATCCAAAGACAAGACCATCGGTCTTGGATTATTGTAGTAAGACCGCAATATAAACAACTTATAACGTATAACTAATAACCTATAACAAATACTGAATATAAAAAAGGAACTCTCGAAAACTATCCCAGGGACTCCTTTCGGAGAATAGTTCCAAAAAAAATCTTTTACATTTGTGCTTCAACTGATCCTTGTTTTTTTTATCGATGAAAAATTACTTGCTTAATCTGGTTTTATTACTGAAAAGGTTATTAATCCTTCTGGTTTTGTTTTTCTTCACCAGGCTTCTTTTCTGGATACTGAATTACAGTTACTTTTCATCTCTTGGTACATGGGAAACCCTTAAACTATTTTTCTTTGGGATTCAATTCGATGTTTCTACCATAATAGGATTCAATTCACTATTTATCCTGTTGCACCTGCTCCCCGGAAACTATAAGTACCACAGGAATTACCAGCTTGCTTTGAAAATAATTTTCCTGACCGTCAACACATTTATTCTTGCAGGAAATTTCATCGATTGTGAATATTTTAAATTCACCAACAAGCGAATCACTGCCGATATCCTTAAATATGTATTTCTCAGCAATGATACCATCAACCTGCTACCCCAATTTATCAAGGACTTCTGGTACCTTCTCCTGGGATGGATTCTCCTGATGACAACTACATGGTTTATCTACCCGGTACAAAAACAAGATATTAAGCTCCAGTCTATTAAACCTTTTGGGTATATTCTCCAGGGTGTCTTGTCTGTTTTGCTTCTGGGAATTTTTCTTGTTGGTTTCAGGGGTATCCGGCTTAAACCCTATCGAATAATTGATGCAGCCAGGTATACTAAAACCCAATTCACCACACTCGTTTTGAATACTCCGTTCACTTTTCTAAAGACCATCAATAAATCGGACCTCCAGTTAAAAAATTATTTTCCTGAAGAAGAAATTAAAAACTTCCATGATCCGGTTCACCGGTTTGAAACAGAAAAGGATTTCAGTTATCAGAACGTAGTTATTATTATACTCGAGAGTTTTTCAAGGGAATATATTGGTTCATATAACCCATATAAGGGATATACACCTTTTCTCGACTCTCTGATAGCCCATAGTCTTGTATTTCCAAATTCTTTTGCAAACGGCAAAAGGTCAATTGAAGCCATGCCATCCATTATTGCCTCCTTGCCTACATTAATGAATGATTCATATGTTTCCTCCAGCTATTCGACAAACTCAATAACCAGTTTTGCCAATTTGTTAGAAAAAAAAGGCTATTCCACTTCCTTTTTCCACGGTGGATCAAACGGGACCATGGGATTTGATAATTTTGCCAATATTGCTGGAATTGATGAATATTATGGAAGAAATGAATACAATAACGAAGCAGATTATGACGGGAACTGGGGTATTTATGATGAGGAATTTCTCCAGTATTTTGCCATAAAATTAAATTCATTCCGGCAACCGTTCTTCAGCACACTGTTTACCCTTTCTTCTCACCATCCCTATAGTGTTCCTGATAAATACAAAGGTAAATTCCGGAAGGGAGAGCTAAATATCCATGAAGTTATTCAATATACGGATTATGCTTTAAAAAAGTTTTTCGAAACTGCATCTGTTATGCCCTGGTATTCAAATACACTGTTTGTAATAACCGCTGATCATACAGCCCTGGCAAGTTTACCTTACTACCGGAACAAGGTTGGACAATACGCCGTCCCCATTTTCTTTTTTCATCCTTCCGATTCCAGTCTCATAGGTACTTATCAAACCCTTATCCAGCATTGCGATATCCTTCCTTCGGTAATGAGCTACCTGAATTATGATGAACCGTTTTTCAGCTTTGGTTATCCGGTTTTTGATAAAACTTCTGATCATTTTGTGATCAATTATACCAATGGATTATACCATTTGATAGAGGCTGATTATTGCCTGTTTTTTGATGGTTCCGGGAGCGTTTCATTATACAATCTGGAGACAGACAGTCTTTTTCAAAACAACCTGCTTGGTAAGGCTCCGGCAGTTCAATCCAACCTTGAAAATAAAATAAAGGCGATTATTCAAACTTACAATAATCGCCTTATCAACAATGAGATGGTGGTGAAAGATAATTAGACTACTCTACCTTACCCTTTTTCCCTTTCAATAATCCGTTCTTTTTCTTTTTTCCTGATGGCCAGTATTTTTCTTCATACATCCACGGTTCAATTTTAATTTCTTCCTCAATTTCCTCCTCGACCAACGCCCTGATCACCTGGTCTAATTTTTCTATCTCACTTTCAAACAATTCATCTTTTGTGATCACTCCCCAATTCGATTCTGTTATTTCACTCCAATCAATTTCAATTTGAGGATCCTCTTCTTCAATTAAAAGTTCTGCTAACCGTTCCGGAGTAACAACATACGCATCGTAATCAAATGCTTTACTCTCAGTCTTTGCTTCTTCCCCTTTCAGGATCTCATTTTTATTAACCTTTGCTTTCCTGGAAGAAGGCCAAAAAGATTCATCATACATCCATTCTTCGATGAGGATCTTCTCCTCTACTGCCTCTTTGAGAATAAAATCCAACGCGGTACTAAAGTTAGCTTCACTAAATTTATTCTCTTTGGTTTCTTCATTCTGTTCTGCTTCCTCTTCAGTAACAACTGAACCATTCTGCTCCTCACCGGATTCCATTTTCTGGTTACCTGAATATTCAGATTTTTTAGTTTTATTATTTACTGTTTCGTAAGTGTTATTCAGTAAAGAAAATCCGGATAGAAAAAGTATGAAGCAAAAAATACCCAGAACAGTCAGAATAAATGCTAATCCCAATGGTTTGGGAAATCCGTTTTTGTCAAATGCATGTGCTTTCATTTTTTAGTCCTCCTAATAATTAGTTATACTTTTATCAAATTTTCTAATATAAAGGTACGACATCAGAAAGGCTAAAGTCTAATAGATATATCCCAGTGTTTAACAGAAATGTTGCAATTTGGGTGCTGGAAGATTAATTTGGGAGTAAATCGGTTAGTATGGAAAAGAGGTTTGGGGTGTGGCAGGGTCTTG
>JABUBN010000688.1_pt1 | contig 10013 bp, 5 predicted proteins | sample 7240341 | NCBI WGS metagenome assembly JABUBN01 (sample SAMN07256345, study PRJNA390944) | subsurface metagenome | isolation source: Methane hydrate marine sediment | place: Pacific Ocean: Eastern North Pacific, ODP site | reverse complement strand
AAAGCAGCCAACATTGATCGAGCATCAACATTACGGATTTTCCATGAGCCAAGGTGTATGGAAGAATGGTGAAGGGCTTCTTGAAGCTGTAGAAAAATATCATGCATCGCATCTCAGGATACATTGGTGGCCTGATGAATTTTTGTATGGCAACGGAAAAAATCTTCCAGGCAACAAAGAATTGATCAATACCATAAACCTCAGGCTGGGGTATCGATTTCAGGTTACATCATTTAGTTATACTTCAAAAATTAACAAGGGGCAAACTATCGCTACTAATATAAAAATAAGGAATGCTGGTGTTGCTCCCTGTTATAAAGGAGGATATGTCGCAATTTCGTTGTTAGATAAATCGGGAGAAATGATCTGTTCAAAGGTTGATGCAAAAACCAATGTCAAAAATCTGATGCCAGCAGAAAGCGCTGACAAAGCCCATGAACAAACGGTATCAATTTCTTTAAATCCTCCTAAAGATATTGAACCGGGAGATTACAACATCGCTATATCAATCAGTGATGAAAAGGGCAATCCTTTATATCGTTTACCTTATGATAATGAAATTCAGAAACAATATATCATGGGCGAGATAATAATTGAATAAATATTATTCCTGAAGGTACTGAAAAAAGAAAAACAAGGGCATGGTGATCCGTTAATGGTGACTGAAGCCGGTTTTGCAATACCTCATGTCATTTCATAAATTAATAAAATAAATAATTATGAATCTCCTAGTATTTTGCAAACACAATCACAATGGTGATAAGATTAATAACATATGGCATTCTATTATACCCTATTTGAAAATATAGCAATAAATCAATGAAAGCAGCAAAATATATACTAATAATAGTATTAAATATTATTCTTGCCATTACGACATCGGCTGGAAAGACAGAACAATGGGATATTTTCGAAATCAGTCTTAAAGGACCTCAAACCAGCAATCCATATACTGAAGTTGATTTGAGCGCTACCTTTATTTGTGAAGGATTTGAAAAAACGGTAGATGGATTTTATGATGGGAATGGAAATTATAGGGTTAGGTTTATGCCGGATCGGATTGGCAAGTGGACTTACATAACACAAAGTAACAAATCGTCCATAAACGCTAAAACGGGCAAATTCGAATGTGTAAAAGCATCAGGTACTAATCATGGCCCGGTACGGGTAAGAAATACCTTTCATTTTGCTTATGAGGATGGTACCCCGTATTATGAAATAGGGACAACATGTTATGCATGGACACATCAATCACCGGCATTACAAAAGCAAACACTTGAAACATTAAAGAACTCACCTTTTAATAAAATCAGGATGTGTGTCTTTCCAAAAGACTATATCTATAACAAGAATGAACCGGAGCTATTCGTTTTCGCAAGAAATAAAAATGGTAAAAATGATTATACCCGGTTTAGTCCCGAATATTTCAGGAACCTTGAAAATCGAATTATGGAACTTCAAAAGATGGGTATTGAGGCAGACCTGATCCTTTTCCATCCTTATGACCGCTGGGGATATGCAAAAATGGACGCGAACACCGATACGCGGTACTTAAAATATCTGCTTGCACGTCTTAGTGCTTTCCGAAACGTATGGTGGTCGATGGCCAACGAATTTGATTTAATGAAGTCTAAAACAATGGCTGACTGGGATCGGTTGTGCAAGAATGTATACAATAATGATCCATATAAACATCTGCTTGGTATTCATAATTGCAGAAAGTGGTACGATCATAACAAACCATGGATTACGCATGCCAGTATTCAGTCCACTGATTTTATATCTGCAAAGAAATGGTGTGAAAAATATAAAAAACCGCTTGTTTATGACGAATGCCGTTATGAAGGAAATATCAAACCTACTTGGGGTAGGCTTACTCCGGAACAAATGACCGGCATGTTTTGGAAAAGCCTGATTACCGGTACATATGCCGGGCATGGTGAAACATATGACCGGGAAGATGAAATTCTTTGGTGGTCAAAAGGAGGTGTGCTCCATGGTAAAAGTGCGGAAAGGATACAATTCTTTAAAAAATATCTGGAAAATGGCCAGGAAGAGGGTTATAGCCCAATAAATGAATATGCCGCCGGCAAATATGGAGAGCATTACCTCTATTATTTTGATGAGGAAAAACCTTCGGAATGGACTTTTGACCTTCCCAATTGGCGAAATTATCAGGTAGAAATTATTGATACGTGGAATATGACATCGGAAATCCTTGAGCAGAATTTTCAAAAGAAATTCTCTGTAAAACTACCCGGGAAACCATATATGGCAGTTAAAATAACATGTGTTGGTTATTTATTCCCGGTAGCTCCGATCGAAGTAAATCATGATGGTGGACAGTACTATAAGAAAACAACGATTGCTTTGGCTCAACCCGATAATGTTGCGATTTACTATACATTAGATGGTAGTGAGCCTGATAAGAATTCTTTTAAGTACGTACAACCTTTTTCCATTTCACAAAATTTGACCTTCAAAGCAGTAACGATTGATATAGAAGGAAGTAAAAGTGATCAGGTGGAGATTGAATTTAAAGAAGTGTCTGACCTCCGGGAACCAGAACCTGCCGGTGATAAGTTGAAAGGGATTTTTTATCAGTGCTTTAAAGGAGAATGGGATGAATTGCCAGAGACAAATAGATTAAAACCAGTTAGTACAGGAGTAACAAGTGGTATTAACCTTGAAAAAAAATGTTTTGAACACGGATTTTGTCTGGATTTTAATGGATTTATAAATGTTCCTGAAGATGATGTATATACTTTCTATACCAAATCAGATGATGGTAGCAGGTTTTGGATAGGAGATAAATTAGTGGTTGATAATGACGGAATTCATGGAGAAAAAGAAAAGTGGGGACAGATTGCCTTGAAAAAGGGATTTCATCCTATCCGTGTCCGTTTCTTTGAAAGTGAGGGTTATTGTCGTTTCAAGGTGTTTTACCGTATCAACGGGGGAAAGAAGAAAGATATACCCTCAGAAATATTATTTCATTCAAATAAATAATGATTATTAAAAATATAAGCTTGTAATGATGGAAAAAACCAATAACAGCAGAAGGGAATTTCTGAAAAAAACAGCTCTTGGAACTACAGCTATGACCTTAGGATTTAGTGCTAAAAGTTATGCCCGGATAATGGGGGCAAATGATCGGGTGAATGTTGGTATTGTAGGGTTCTCAAATAGAGCCAGGTTAACATTGATCCCCTCTCTCATGAAGCATGCCCAAAGGATAAATTTCGATATCATTGGAGTATCTGATTTGTGGAATATGAGGAGGGAATTAGGTGTGAAATATTTGAATGAACAAACGGGACATTATGTTCGCACGTACAGAAATAATGAGGAGTTATATGCCGATAAAGATATTGATGCAGTGATTATTTCCACCCCCGATTTCGCACATGCCCTGCATACTATTGAAGCTGCCGAAGCAGGTAAAGATGCATACGTGGAAAAACCTTTTGCCGAGACCATGGAGGACAACCGAAGGGCTTTATCAGCGGTAAAAAAATCGGGTATTGTCGTACAGATTGGTTCTCAACGAAGGAGTGGTAAGAATTACCACGCAGCCAATGAATATATCCGTTCGGGGAAATTTGGAGACATTGTCATGGTTGAAATGTGTTGGAATGTGAATCAGCCCGGCAGATGGAGACTCCCTGATCTGGTTAAGGATATTAAAGAATCGGATGTGGATTGGAAGCGCTTTTTGTTAAACCGTCCATACGAAAAATGGGATCCACGAAAATATTTGGAATACCGCTTGTTCTGGCCATATTCATCCGGTATTCCCGGACAATGGATGTCGCATCAGATAGATACCGTTCATTGGTTTTCAGGTTTATCACATCCCCGAAGTGTAGCGGCAAATGGTGGAATTTATCTGTGGAAAGATGGCCGTGAGAATTTTGATACCATGACCGCGGTTTTTGATTATGGCCCCGGCAATGATCCGGATACAGGATTTCAGGTGGTATATTCCTCCAGGTTTACTAATTCAGCCGGGGGAATCAAAGAAATCTATTATTCAAATGGTGGTGAACTCAACCTTTCAACCAATAAAGTGACCCCCAATGGAGGACTGATCGAAAAATATTCAAGTGCGATGAACATGCCCCCAAACCGATTGAATGAATTTGCCCTGATCGATAAGGATGTTAAAGTTGTAACCTCGGCAAATACCGGTACTGATAGCATGGTTGTTTTGCATATGCTGAACTGGATGGAATGCGTGCGAAGCCGCAAACAAACAAATGCCCCGGTTGATGCAGGATATAATCATTCAATTGCTAATATAATGACAACTGCAGCTTTACGCACTGGCGAAAAAGTATCCTTTGATGAAAAGGACCAGGAAGTGCTGGCTGGAGATAAAATCTTTAAATATTAATTATGAAAAAGCATATTAAATTAATTTTAATAGGAGGGCTACTCATTATACTTACCTCTTTCGGAGTGGCACAAGAACGAACAATTTCCCAAAAAGAATTAAATCATCATTAATAAACAGTTGTGTTTTATCGAAATATTTCCTCCATAAATTCAGATGCAGCAATGCGGTCGAGTCTGTAATCTCAAGCTCACTAATTCTGCGGCCTAGCCAGTTGTGTCCTTCGCCCCATGTACCTAGTGAACCAACTTCAACAAATGACACTTCTGGTTTGTCATTATATCTTTTTGCTGCTTCAGCGATAAAGCGTTCCAATCGGTTAAGCATAATGGGATCATCCCATAGAGGCACCCAGTAATTTTCTGCGGGATATATCCAGCCTTTTACGCCAAGATCTTTTAACCATAACGGGGCTGATTGTGCAATAGAAGTAAGGTTGATCCAGCAGAAAGCGGTCTGTTTACCTTGCTGAGTCCAGTAGTTTGCAATTGAATCTGTAAAACTCCAGTCGAAGACACCATCCTGTTTTTCGATACGGGCCCACCCTATTCGGAAAGAAACGGTATTGCAACCGGGGAACCAATCCAATACATCGCCCTTCTTTAATCGGTTGCCGTAATTCGTACCATCATCGGTATAATAGGCCAGGTTCCAACCCATATCAGGGTTTCTGAGCGCTTTTCCATTATCAACAGGTACTACTTTAGTTGTCTGGCTATAGGCTGATAAATAATAAAGGAAAAGGAGAAATAATATAATTGAATGTTTCATTTTTAAATAATTTTTATTTTTTATAGAACAGTTATATTCATCTAATAAATTAGGAGACAATTCTCAATTAATGTATCAATCGTTCATTATCGGGCATTCTTTTAATTGCCAGTTTTTTGCCTTTTTAATTTTCTTTTTGATGGCTTTGCTGTGCGTTTCAGTAACATCGTTCAGCAACGATACTGAGGGAATTGTATATTCAGGCTGAGCACTATTGATGGTAGGGGAATTTTTTGACCAGCCCAATTCATGAACCCCGGCGCTTCCATTTTCGGCAGGATACGAAAGGTAATAGAACTGACGGGTATACCTCAACATATAATTTTCAAGCCCCAAAGGACCGCCAGAGGTATGGAACATATCAAAAAGGCCATAAATTGCATCATAACCATCTTCGCCCATTAGCATTTTTGTCGGGTATCTTTCCCTTACTTCCTTAGTGTATTGTATCAGGCCTTCATAGCTAGAATAATCAGGACTGTTGTCCCAGCGTAAAGCACCATCCAGGAAAACGCCATCGACATTGTAATCATCAAAAAGTTGTCCTGTTTTTTCTATCATATAATCTCTGTATTTTGGATGCCCAAAATTCATTATCAGTCCCATTGTTTCTATCGACAAATCGATATTCCAATCAAGCCAGTTTTGTATTTGCGGATATCCGTCGGCCCCTTTTAATGCCGCATCCATCATATTGTTTTTCTTTAAAAATTTGAAAGTTGACAAATTAGGACCACCGAGCATCAGCACCACTTTTACTCCCAATTCATGGGCTCTTTCAACCAATTGTTTTAATCCGGCTTCCCCTCCCATTCTTTCGTCTGGTTGATGCTCAGGGTATGTACAATAATATCGGCCATCCCAGGCTGGCAGAAATGCCATAACATTCTCTCCATCAACCGTTTTGCACAACCACTCTAATTGATCACCCATTTGTTCGAAGGTGTTGTACATGTGGCCTGTCCAATGAATTCCATGAAAAAAAGTTACTAATTTCAGCTCATCAATCCACTTTGTATTTTCCTTTTTTGCGTATGGAATGAGACTAAAATTCTGCTCTAAATCATTACATCGTTCAGCTACTACATCCAAACGGGTTTCACCTGAACCAAGAATCCATTCGGGAGACTCAATAGATTTTGAAAGTTTCCGGGTATCCTCATCGTGGCTTAACAAAACCACAGGTTCTTTACTCAAATGATCGTAAGAACAAGCAAATCCTTTACGCCGTAATTCTTTGTCTTTTGAAAGTACAAACCACTCATTGTCAGGTGTAGTAATAAATACCAAAGGCATGGTTGCCGCCCTCGAAGGGTAACTTACTCTAATATTTTTTGATTTTTCAAATTCGTTAACTCCTTTGGCTTGTGGGTATTCTGACACAAAAGATTTTACATCAATCCCTTTTATAAGCACCAGAATAGTTTTACAATTTTCGGTAGGATGACTGGCTTTTGCAGATATTTCGAAACGCTGATCATTCACTTTTGAAATCCTGAGTTCTATTTTGCCTGGGCTATTTAGCTGGCCACCGGCAGCAGATAAACTATTGCTGGTTAATAGCAACTCATTTTCCGATAATTTTTCAATTTTAAAGCTTTTCTGATCAGGACAATAAATATTGCTTTCGGTAGATAAACGAACGGCAAATTGCAATTTATTAAAATCAACATACGGATCTTTAAAATCGTAGCCAATGGGGCCAAACTGAGCAAAGGAAGAACCGCTTGAAAAAGCAATTAAAAAAAGCAGGGCGAGTTGTTTAATAAATTTCATATTTATTGTTTTTTTAGATTTCTATATGGAACTATTCCTTTGGGATTTTCAAAGTAATAGGGGAAATTATCCCAATAGTTATTCATTGAAAAAGCACGAGGATCTTCTGTTTCTATTAGGTATTTATCAAGTACCTTTGATAATCGTTTTTTATCTTTTGCGTACTTTTTTTCAGAGATTAAGTTTTTAAGACACGATGGATCTTTTATAATATCATAGAGTTCTTCTGCCGGTCGTTTTGCCATAGCTAAATCAAACAATTCTTTTACCCCAGGTTCGGTTTGATGATCAAGTAAATAGCTTTGGCTCGGGGATAAGTCTATATCACCATAAATCCATCCATGACAAGATTCTGTATATGGGCTACCTGCTGGCCAACGTTCCGGTTCCAAATTACGAATGTAAAGATATCGGTAGTCCCGCACAGATCTTTGTGGATATGGAAGGTCACCTTCCCGACAAACCGTATGTCGTTCTTTACCGGCAAATACATAGCTGCGGCTTTTATCGATCTGCCCTGATGATGTAGAATTGAAGATTTTCAGCAAGCTTTTACCCGTCATTTTATCCGGTATTTTCAAACCGGCACATTGAAGCAATGTAGGTGCCAGATCGGTAAGGCTGATCAGGTCGTCAACTATCCTGCCACTGGATTGTATGCCTTTCGGCCAGCGAATAGCCAGGGGCATATGCAGTCCGTATTCGTACAGGTTATTTTTGGCAGCCGGAAAAGCCATGCCGTTATCGCTGGTCACAATAATGATGGTATTAGCAAGGAGGTTCTTTTCTTCAAGCATTTGAATCATTTTTTCCAGATGTTGGTCAACCCACTTTATTTCATATAAATAATCGGCAATGTCATTTCTTATTTCAGGTACATCAGGCAAAAAATCGGGCACCACAATTTTATCAAGGTCAATACCTTGTTTGGCCCCCGAATTTGCTTCAAATTTTCGGTGTGGCTCAGAACTTCCAAACCAAAAGAAAAAGGGTTTATTATCCGGGCATTCTTTTAGAAAATCATCAAAATTAGCCGCATAGTTATTTGTAACTATTCCATTTACAGGAGGTTCTAATTGTTGTTTGTTATACGCTTTTCCAAGTGGATTTTGCGTCCAGTCATAAACTTTAAAATTATTAGGTGCCCATCCTTTTAAAGTATGGCCAATTTTATAACCACTTTCCTGAAGCAATAAAGGGAAACTCACTTTTTCAAACTTTTTTGGCACCGCGCTAAACAGTTGCGCAGCTTCCCCTAATCTCCACATTTCCTGTCCAGTAATAATTGAACCACGCGAGGGAGAACAAGATGGCGCAGCACAAAACGCATTGTTAAAATATATTCCCTCTGAAGCAATGCGATCGAATGCAGGAGTTTGAACTGCCTTTTCGCCTGCAAAAGATGTGTGTACCCAACTTTGATCGTCCGTGATACAAAGAAGAATATTTGGCTGTTCTAAAGTTACAATTTGTGCACTAATAGTACTGAATGGCAACAGGGCTAACAGTAAAGCTATTATTCTGTTTTGCATTATCATTTTGTGTATCTTCTATTTAAGATTTAATTTTTTCCATCACGATTATAAAAAATCATTTCAGCAAGGGTGTTTACTTCATAAACTTGTCCAATGGTTCATTGAAAATTTCAAAGTCACGATATTTTGATTTATCACCCGAGGGTATTTTATAACCTCTCACCCATACTCTATTATCTTTGGAATATATTGCTGTAAAAACATAGTCCTTGTTATCAATCTGATAAAATGATTTTTCGCCACTACCCTGAATCATATGAACAGGAGTAATGATGTTTTCAACAGTATGAATGATATTTGACGCATCAAATTCATCAAAAGGAATCAGGTAGTATTCAATTTTTTGTTTCCCATATAGCCGGATATCGTATGGAGGGCGACTTATCCAATCCCAATGAACCCTGTTGGTAAAACGATCGTTACCCCATGCGACAACATTCCCTACTACTCCATCTTCAACAAAGTGTTTTATTGTGCCCCTATTGACGTACACCAGCCCATTGGAGTATAGCCAATTTATTGGGAATAATGGTCTTCCCTGTTTGCCTTTTGTATAGCCAAAGGGAATATCGTAGTATATTTCTGAACCTTTCGTAGGATAATAAATATTCATTTTGCTTTTATCAATCCATATGTTGCCAACTTCATTGCCCCTGAAATCAAATTCAACTTCAACTTTGATGAATGGCGCATTCTTAAAATAAAAATACTTTTCGACTACGGGAATGTCCCCCATCGTGGTGTTCCTCTCCATAATATTGCAAACTGGACCTGTGTAGTACTGTATCTCCGCCTGCTGATTGTTTACAAATTTGCCCTGTATTAGTGCTCTCATCTCGCCACCCAGATATTCTGAAGGATTTAAAAGATCTTTCCCCTTAGCGCTTGTCAATTGTCTGATCAGGCCTTCTTTGGAAAACTCAACACTATAGTACTTCATATCCATCTTCTGCGGTATATCTTCTTTTATTGATGGAGAAGAACCATTCACACTTTTAAAGCTTTTGAATCCCCCCGAGGGTAATCCTAATGAACCAATGGACTTCCCTCCAAATTCCTGAAAGTCAGAAACTGATCCAAGGGATTGATTTCCATCCAGTTCAATCATGCATTCTCTTGGGTGTGGCAAACCATTAAATACTACCCTCGAATTTTTATTATCAGAAACCAGCTTACCGGTTATATCAGACATTATCTTGTTATTGTCCCAAATACTGCTATCGAGGCGGTTGATACTTTTTCTTCGCAAATCAGTAACTTCGATCCAGCTTACGTCATGATGTTGAGATTTCAGGATGGTTTCCCAATTTTTCCGGATCGCACTATTTTTATCCAGACCTACCTTGTTCAGTATCCCCATGCTGTTTATATTTTCAGCCAATACCGATGTTTCTTCTGCTGATTTGATCTTGCGTGACAATTCTTCTGCCCATACACCTTCTGTATATGACCAGTATGAAAATATCCTTGCTTTTGCCTTTGGTGGAGCAACAGCATATCTTTCATCCAGCGCATCGCCCCACCTGACAATGAGT
>JABUBN010000687.1_pt1 | contig 10022 bp, 8 predicted proteins | sample 7240341 | NCBI WGS metagenome assembly JABUBN01 (sample SAMN07256345, study PRJNA390944) | subsurface metagenome | isolation source: Methane hydrate marine sediment | place: Pacific Ocean: Eastern North Pacific, ODP site | reverse complement strand
TTTTTCATTCCCTTTTATGGCTGTTTGGATAAATTCGTGGATTGAATTTAGTCGGACAATGTCTCCTATATCATTAAGCTTCTCATGATAAACCATCCAGGCTGCGGCTAAATCGTGTTTGACCTTTGTCTGAGCAAGTGAAAAAATGGTTCTGTGCTCGAGCCTTGTTCCAAAAATAAGTGATATTATCCCCCCCGAAGCTAATGACTATAAGAAAGCTTAGAATAAATTTGGCTTTGAGAGGAAGGTTGAGAAATTTTTCTAATGGTTTTCTTAAGGGCATATTGAGAAACCGCAGAACTAATTTTAGTTATTATTATACAATAAATAAAATTAAAATAAATTCCCGTGAAAATTTATTTTTTCAAAAAACTCTTGACAAAGAATTTAAAATTTATGATTCATCACAAAACCAGCAACTTACTGAAAAATCAATTATTTCCAGAAAAAAGGGGAGTTTTGTATTATTCTAATTGTCTGTATTAGACTGTACAACAAGGTGACACAGTGGCGTGCCGGCTGATGTCAGCAAAAGGGGGGTTGATGATGGGAACCAAAAAGGTGGTGGCTCTCTCCAGCCGGCGAAAAAGAGCTATTTAATATACCACATTTATACCACATTTTGACTCAGCTTTTTACCTGTGGTATAAGCAAGAGAAAGTCAGTTGGTTATAAAAAGGAGGGCTAAATGAAAAAATACCTTGCTTTCACAATTATAGTTCTATTCTTATTAATTCCAAGCTGTAAAGAGGCAACTGAACCGATAGAACCAATTCTGCCTGATAATGAGGAAGAGATAACCATAGCAAGTTGGAATCTGAAAAACTTTGGCCAAACAAAATTGAATGACTCAGGTCGAATAGATGTCATAGTTAGTGTTTTAAGAAAATATGACATCATCGCAATTCAGGAAGTTCAAGACGTAAGCCTGGCGTTACCAATAGAGCTTATTGCCAAGATTAATGCGAATGGCGAAAATTATAAGATAGTTTCGAGTGAACGAGTAGGAAGAACTAGAAAAGAACAATATTTGTTTGTCTATGATGATGATGTGATTGATTTCATTGATAACACCACTGGATCTGGAATTGAACCAAATGATGAGTTTTCTAGAGAGCCTTTTTATGCAATGTTTAAAGCTGGAAATTTTGATTTTTATTTAATGACCATCCACACAGATCCCGATGATGTTGATGTAGAGATACCAGCATTGAAAGTAGCATACGAGGACTTACAGACCAAAACCACAGATGAAGATGACATTATTCTGCTTGGAGACTTAAACGCTAAAGCACCAGGGGTTACTGCTGGCAGCTACATTACTATGGACTCAATAGCGCTTATACCGAATATCGTATTCACAATTAAAGAAGAAACAAACACAAGGGGTGGTAAATCCTATGATAACATAATTTTCCAGGGCAATTACACTACCGAGTATTCTGATTCTTGTGGGGTTTATGCTTTTTGGATAGATTATAATTTGTCTGAAGATGATGGATTTAGAATCTCGGATCATAGGCTAGTTTGGGGTAAATTCAGAATAGATTTAGCAGATGATGATTAATATAAATAGATTTTAATGGATAAAAATTTTAGAAGCCAAAGATCCTAAAACTTGAGCTTTCCTTGGAAAGTTGCGTCGCACAACAGCTATTATGTCAACTTGCCACTCGAATCACTAATTATAAGTGATATATCTTGATTTTTTTGGGACTTTTATTGATTTATTAATTAATTTATGTTTATTTGGAAATAAAGGAGTATAAATGGCTGTATAATATATGCTAGCCAATCATCTAAGATGGAGATAGAGAAATGAATATTTTTACACAGCTAGTTCTCATTATAGGAAGAGTGAACCCGGATCACGTCCAGATGTTAGGGACAGGCTTTATTGTGAACAATGACGCGTACATAGTCAGTACTCGGCATGTTGTCGGAGCTGAAGATGCTAATCTCGTAGTATTGGCTCCTCACGTTGCTAATATCAATGCCTTTCAAGATCTGTCTGACACAACCTGTAGAACAGTAAAAGTACAAATCAGGGAAATGGATCCGATACGGGATCTCGTAATTCTTAAAGGCGATTTGACCTTCAATGGAAAAATTCCAGACATAGGTAGTTTTGATAATGATAGCGTTGGAGATGAGATTGGTATTTTTGGATTCCCTCATTGTGTTGAAGGACGTCGCGCGCTTACATTTCAAAAGGCAGAAATAGGGGCAAAAGTCTTGCTTGAATCAAGTGGTGTGAAATCAAAATATGCTGTCATTAATATACAAGCCCGGCCCGGCCAATCGGGTTCAATGATTTTTTCTCCAAAAAACAATACTATCTCTGGGGTTTTAATAGGCGCTTGGGCTCCGTCCGGCGCCGGAATAAGTTTAGGTGGCATAAATCCTCGAGAACTTCACCAAACAACCCATTGTATCTCAGCCGAGTATATAAAGGAGATGCTCTAATGTCCGACTTAAAAATACCGAGTGGCGACATTGACGACTGGCTCTCGGAATTGAAACCGTACCAGAAAAATACAATGCTTCAAATAATAAATTCCTGTTCACCAGAGGAAGCACCTGAAAAATGGATTACAGCCACTGGGCATGAAAACACAATTCCATTTGGAGGAAGCAGAGATACCAAGCCGTTTTGGGATAAATTCAGATCCGAATTTAAGAGATTCATTTGCGATGACAATGCCTACGCTGAAGAGAGAAAGGCACTGATAGCCGAGTCTTCTATAACAAAGCCTATCCTGATTAGCGGCATCTCTGCGGCTATAGGCGCGACCATCGGTTATCCTGCGACGTTGCTAGTCCCTGCTGTCGCTATCCTGCTATGCACTGTTGGCAAGATTGGGAAGAATGCATATTGTAAAGATGGCTAACCTTTCGCTTCACCTGACACCAAGGGCCTGGCGGTCCTTGGCGCGGGTGAATTCATCGTTAGTCCGAAATTAGAAGTAATAAAGATGAAGATTATTGTCGCACCAAGAGACGAGCGGGAATAGCACAGTTGGGAAGATTTGGCATCACCGGCCGCAGTTGTCCGAGAGCGAGGAAAATGAAAAATTTATCAGTGAATCATTTGAAGAAAAACATTCGGGGAACTTTGATTGCAGTAATAATTTATAAAAACAACTTCTATCTTTTTTCAGATGGAAGAGTAGTTGGTGCTACAAATAAAAATATTGTCAGTGAATCATTTTCAAAATTGCATAAATTAACTAATTATACAGCCATGCTTACAGCAGGAAGATATTTACCTAATTTGGTTCCTGAAATAGTTAAAAAATGTGATCAAAAAGGAGTTGTGTTTATAAATGCGATAATTGAAATAGCAAAAACAGAAATGGAAAAGCAGTGGAAAGAACATTTGAATGAAGTCGAGGGAAAAGAGTTCAAAGATAATCGTCTATTTTGTTTTATTGTAGGATACAATAAGAAAGAAAAGCCTCATTTATATTATTTAGACAATCAAACATCGATTCCATTCCTACCTCAAAAAAGAGAACTTAATCAAGACATAGAAATAGCTGCACTTTCTACTGGTTCTTCTAATTATGGCTCTGAGAATCCTGGAAATGAATTAAGTTATTTTATAAAATTAGAATACGAAAGAGGCAATTTTGAAGATAATACAGGTACTAAAATTTATAATGCTTTTGGAAACACACAATTAAAATTATCATTAATAAATCAGTCTATTGGAGGCAATATTTTCATGTCCATTATTGATTTTGAAAATGGATATCAATTAAAAAGATGAATTTTTTTGAATAGTAAGAAATTTTTACGAAATCATAAAAGATAGTCCAACTCCAAAATCGCAAGAAGAAAAAAGCGATTGCTTTGCATAATAGCAATGTTGGCTTCCCCCTTGGAGAACTGTGTCGCAGAATCGGTATTATGTCTACTCGCTGCCCTATAAAATGACTTTGAGGGGGGGGCGATCCAATTTAATTCTTCAAGATTGACTTTGACCGATAATACTGGTATCAACCGTTTAGGTAGCGATATTTGTTGCAGAACGTAAAGGGCAAAAAGTGGATGGTTGCGACAAAACGGATTATATTCAATAAGTTATTCCCTATATGAAGGTCTGGTAAAATGTCAGAAAAAGAAACAGTTTATCTTCTTGGGGCTGGATTTAACCAGTGTGTAGATGATTGGGACGGGCTAAAGCCACCTTTGGTCAATAATTTTTTTCAAACTGTGCTTAAAAGTAAAAAATATCAAACTGAATATTATTCTGAGAAGGTACGTTCTGTGTATGAGTATATTAAGAAATATTGGAAAAAATCAAAGGACGACCTTCTAAATCAACCGTTCGATCTTGAAGATTGTTTTACATTCTTAGAATTACAGTATTATGAATCAGAGAAGGATGGAAATAGCGATAAAGCTGCTGAACTTGCAACTATAAATTTTCAATTAATATCAATGCTTGCTGAGTTTCTTTCGGAATTTGAGTTGTTTGGACATACTTCTGATTTATTGAGAGATTTTGGAAAGCAAATTTATAAAGAAATGCCAACTGTTATTACTTTCAATTATGATTGTATTTTAGAAACAGCGATCGAATCAGCTTCTCAAGTCCGTGGAGAAATACCAGATTCTTTCCGTGGTGCTCCTAATGGAAATAACGATGTTCCCGATGAGGAATTATCGTACAGTCATTATAATTGGAATCGTCCATTAGGATATGGATTTAAATTTGATGAAGTGCAACTTCAAAGAGCTGGTATATCAACCTATGTCGATGGACATAGGTTCTATAATCACCCAGAAAATAACCTACATAACTGGAAAATATTAAAATTACATGGATCGTTAAATTGGTTTCGATATTTGACTATAAGAAAATACCCCTTTTTCCCTGGCAAAGAGGGGCAACTTCCTCCAGAAAAGCTAAAAGATGTTATTTTAATAAATGGACATTGGTGGTTTAATGAACCACCAGATAGAAATGGTTGGATTATTGATCCATTGATAATTACACCGATAACCTATAAAGAGAGATTTTATCAAGAAAGATTATTTTCAGATCTTTGGAATCAAGCCAAATCACATCTTAAAAAATGCGCTAGGCTAATTGTCATTGGATATTCTTTTTCTCCCACAGATTTTGCGGTAAAGAAAATGATCCTTGAGGCATTCGCGGATAATAAATTGGACGATTTGATAGTTGTAAATCCAGATACCAGTGTTGTGAGAACTATTAAAGAACTTACCCATTTTACCAAACCGACATCAGTATGTTATGATTTAAAAGAATTTTTAAGAGGGTGATCCTGCATGAATAAAATATTTTGGGTTGTTTGGATAACATGGTATATGCGATTCGTCTAGCTCAGCCAAATACCTTCGGCGCTTCGCATCAAATTTTTTTGTTCTTGAAGTTCCGTGCCCCGAAACCCTGCGGCAACTTAGCCAAATCGTTATATATCCCAGCATGAAGAAATTATTGTGTATATCCAATAGACGATGTTGTTTGGCAACTGTTAATGTAATAGAAAACATTTTTAAATGTAACCTATTTTATAAGAAATGAAAGAAGGCATTTTTATTTATATTGACCAAAATATAATTCAATATGATTTCGAGAAGAAAATTAACCTTTCAAATGATTCGAAATTTGTATGGGTATATTCTGATGAACATTTTAACGAAATTAATCGGAAGGAAGATTCGCGTTTTTTCAAAGTTCTTGAAAGACTAAAAGCAAGGAAAATTGATATAAAATTAAATGATAAATTCGAAATTACGAATGAATGCATTTTACTCAATTACGATGACCCCAAGAAACTTTATGACCAATATTTAGAAACCCTAAGTGAATACAAATCATTTCCAGATTTATTTTCTCCTCTTCAGACATTTTTTTATGGTAATGTTGATTCAATAGAACCTTCAAAATATGTTGCGGATTTTAAACAATCGCTAATTGAATTAACAAAAGAATTACCTGAAGAATATACTGAGCAAATTGACTCAGCTGGTGAGCAGCTAGAGAGCACTTTAATTTCCGCGAAAGCTCAAATCAAACCATTGAATAAAACGAGAAAACTATTTACCAAAAGCCAATTTAGTAATCTTGACGAAAAAAATGGACCAATAATTGATCAAATTTGGAATGAAATTGATGAAAAATTTAAACCAATAACAAAAGATCAATTATTTGGCAAAGAAATTCTTCCTTTTATATCCCCTAAAAATGCTGATAAAAAACAACTAATTTTTCTTGGTATTGTTCAATGTCATTTAGCATTAAACTTTTTGGGATACTGGCCAGATGAGGGACTTCCAAAAATAAGTAAAATATTTGGAATAAATAGTGATGCTTCTCATATCGCTCATTCTTTTTTTTGTTCTGGAATAATTAGTGCAGATAATCGCTTATGTCAAAAGGCTAAAGCTATTTATGAATACTTTGGGAAAAATAAAATTGTTGTTCAAGTAAAAATCGATTGACTGAATTGGAAGGCTGCCAAACAACGTCGTCTAACTATAATTTGGATATACGCTTTCATTAAATAGAATACGGGGATATATAACAAAGTGAATTTAAAGCTAATTTCTTTTCCCCGAGAAGACTGTGTCGCACAATTGGCATTATGTTAAATAAGATAAAAAAGTAAAAAATGAATATTAGGATTCGCTCAAGATTTTAAGAGATGGGTCTATCACATCCACTTTTAGAGAACCTTCCATATTCCTTGACATCTTCATTCGTCATTATGTATGATTCTCATCGATGGGAGTAAGAAACCATCGCTACAATGCTTTTACCGCAGCTGTCTCAATCGAAACAGAAATATCAATTACTTTGTTTCACTATTCAAAATGAAGATTTACACGCCTGAACAACTTCTTGGGCCTTTAAACGATGTCGAAGCTCAAAACTCTCCAAAAGAGCTTTTTGTAGCCGGTGATGTTTCGCTCCTGGACGGCCCACCCCGTGTAGCGGTTATCGGAACCCGGCACCCTTCAGATAAGGGAGCAGCAAGAGCAGCTCGTTTGGCTAGAGAGCTCGTCAAATCCAAGACAATTGTTGTCAGTGGGCTTGCCGAAGGGATCGATACTATAGCTCATCGTTCCGCAATAGAGAAAGGTGGACGAACAATTGCTGTTTTAGGAACTCCACTTAACAAGGTTTATCCAAAACAAAATTACAATCTACAACATGAGATTATGCAAAACCATCTTGTTATATCTCAATTTCCTGCTGGCTGTCCGATCCAACGTAAAAACTTCCCGATGCGAAATCGAACAATGGCGCTTATAAGCCATGCATCTGTAATTGTCGAGGCAGGGGAGGGAAGCGGGACTCTGTCGCAAGGATGGGAAACACTGCGGCTAGGGAAGCCCCTTTTCATCCTCCAATCAGTGATTAATAACAAGTCTTTGAATTGGCCGCGCAAAATGATCGAATACGGTGCGATACCACTTTCCGATTCGGACATACTCTTAGAAAATCTCCCAATCTCAGACAACTCCGATAATCGGCATGTTGATCTCTGACCTTGAATTCGGTTCTTTTCTTACTTATTCACCGCGCGGCGAAACCGAAGAAATTCTCAAATCGCGAGGAATAGCGTATAATCTCAAGGTCGACAGAACCTTTGGTAGCCCACCTCAAACAACGACTCGCTATCTAGTCGATATCCTTGCTCAGCGGATCACCCGGACACCGTTTCAGGGGCTTCTAGGACCTGATGTTTCGCTCGTCCCTGTTCCTAAGAGCTCCCCACTGTTGCCTGGAAGCTTATGGGTTCCTAAACGAATTGCGGATGCCCTGGTTGAAGTGGGATTAGGGAACGGGGCTTTTCCAATCCTTGAACGAAGAAGAGCTGTACCGAAAGCAGCTTACTCTGCGCCAGAAGATCGTCCGAAGCCATCAGACCATTACGAGACGATTGGTGTGCATCTTCAACTTGAACCTATGCAACGGATCGTACTTGTTGATGATGTCATTACAAGAGGGGCAACTATGCTAGGGGCAGCTAGCCGACTCGCAGAAGCTTATCCCGAAGCAGAGATCCGAGCTTTCGCCATGATTAGGACTATGAGCCAACCCGAAGCGTTCGTTCATATAGAAGATCCTTGCTTGGGACATATACGACTCCATGGTGATCAGACCTTCCGCAATCCTTAAATTCAATAATTTGTTCTCCCCCCTCTAAAAGTCATTTTATAGGTAGCGAGTTTATATAATGCAAATTATGCGATACAGTCTTCTCGGGGAAAAGAAATTAGCTTTAAATTCGCTCAGCTGTCTATTTCAGAATCGGGAAGCCAGGGCTTTAGGGGATTTGGCTCTTCAACCAGCCACCCTCTTCTTAGCATTCTCAAACTCAGCAATACCTGGGTCAGCATCTTTCCAGAGATCGAGGAATTTCTCGTAGGGACGGTTCACTCTAAAAAACAGAACCGTCCCCTTTGTTGCTCCTTAAAACCTGAGTATTACTCCTACATGTGTAACCAGAAACTCTGTATGATCGTTCTCTGTGAAAATGCGGTGATAGTTAGCGCCGACTTCTGCTACCAAATTATGCGTGATAATGTAATCCATGCCAGCACCAAAATTCGCCCCGAAGCTAGCGGAACCGGTTTTGGGAATGTAGACTCCACAACCGCCGTTAACATACGAACGGAGAAGACCCAAGCCTAGTTCGTATTTAAGATTTACGGAGATATTCCACCAGTGGGTATTCTCGATACCATGAGAATCGGCTTTGAAACTGTTATAGGCCAACAAACCCTGTAGAGATAATTGAGGCGTGAAATGATAATCCACATCCAGACCAAACATGATGCCGCCGTTATAGAGACTATCAAAGTCACTTAAGGGAGAAGTGATTCCGAAATGGAGACTTACGCTGTACTTGTACTCGGGACGATAGACAATAATCTCATTAGATACGCCACCCAGCACCTGGCCGTTTAACTTAAATGAAATATCAAACTGCTCCTGAGCGCAGATTTTAGGTTGAACGTCGTCACGTTCCATATCAGCCAATGTTTTCTCTCTACATTCTTCCAAGTATTTAAATTCAACAGTAATCAGCCTTTCTTCCTTGGGCCTTAGGGGAATCTCCTTAAGATTGGGGACATTGGCGGTATACTGCCATTCAGGCGGCTCCGGTTCAATGATTATCTCTCCGATGGCATCCACATCCAGAATATTCTTGATGTAGAAGGATACAGGCGCAGGTGATGGACCTACAGTGGGCACAGAGCAGAAGTTGTTCTGGGCCATGTTGTCATATGTGGCACATTCATCGGCAATGATTTGTGCGATGAGACAGAAGTGATTGACGCCTGAAAAGGTAGGAGGAATAGAAGTCAAATCCCACAGTACTTCTACAATATCTATTGCTCCGACGGCCAGAGAGGGCCGGCTTATGGTAGTAATAAGCTGCGCGTTGGCCATATCAATCACGCCCGTATAAGGAACGTAGGAAAATCTCACTTGGAAGGCCTCTGAAGGCGCATCCCCATTGTTAGTGACACGAGCGAAGAGATGGTTGTCTGATTTTCCAATGGAGGGTTCACCCGCTTCCTGAATGTTGTTTCCGTTGTTGTCGCACCAGATGTCCGGAGTCTGCCAGTAAGGGTGGACTTTCGGATCTTGATAATATCCCCATGGGGTAATGGCGAGATTCGAACCAGGGAAAAATTCCATCAAAACCTGCTGGATTCTCCTTACGCAGACAGCACAGAAATCAGCAGTAGACGACCTCATCAAACAAGTAGGAGCGGGACGATATATGTCGCAGGTATAAAGGCGTCCTCCGCCTTCGTAAGTTCCAATTATTCCGTTCCAGGTTGCCGGGGGGTTGGAGAAAGTCTCGCAGGCGCCCCCTTTGTCCCATGTGGGAACTGGAGTAGTGGAAAGAATCAGATCAAACCATTTGACAGCAGCTCTCGTGGTCTGTGAAGTTAGATTTGGTGATGCCGGTTCGCTTCCGGTATAGCTACCGGTAAATTCCTCATACTCATCCCCTAGACCTCCT
>JABUBN010000686.1_pt1 | contig 10024 bp, 11 predicted proteins | sample 7240341 | NCBI WGS metagenome assembly JABUBN01 (sample SAMN07256345, study PRJNA390944) | subsurface metagenome | isolation source: Methane hydrate marine sediment | place: Pacific Ocean: Eastern North Pacific, ODP site | reverse complement strand
TCTGGCAGGTATTTACCCGAGGTGAATAAGTGTGTTGACTGTTCTGGCGCCAGCTAAGTTAAATTTGACCCTTGAGGTTCTGGGTAAACGCCAGGATGGTTTTCACGAAATCCGCAGTGTTATCCAGACCATAAATCTATGTGATAGACTCCATTTCCAGTTAGGTCAGGATGTGGAGTTTAGGTCGGATATGCCAGATTGGATTCCAGAGGAGAGCCTGGTATCTAAGGCATCTGGCTTAATTCGGAAGGCTACAGGATGTACTAAAGGCGTGACCATAGAAGTCAATAAGCGTATCCCTTGGCTTTCGGGATTAGGCGGAGATAGCAGTGATGCCGCTGCTATCTTGCGTGGTCTTAATAAACTTTGGAGACTGGGTTTATCGCTAAAGGAATTGCTTGAGTTAGCCTCTCAGTTGAGTTCGGATGCCTCTTTCTTTCTTTATGGGGGCACAGCTCTGGCTGAGGGCAGGGGAGAAATAGTAACTTCGCTACCCTCATTGCTCCATATGTGGGTTGTCCTGATGGTGCCGCCGGTGCCCAGGATGCCAGGGAAGACAAAGCAGCTTTACGCTAGTCTAAAAGCCAGTCACTATACAGGAGGGCAGATTACGGATAGGCTGGTGACTTCGCTAACCACAGGCGGAGAGGTAACATCGTCTAGCCTGTTTAATGTGTTTGATGAGGCTGCTCTTGATAATTTTGCCGGGCTTGGTGAGTATCGAGAGCAATTTTTGAAAGCCGGAGCCCAGGAAGTTTACCTGTCCGGCTCCGGGCCGGCTTTATTCACCTTGATGAAAGATAAAATTCGGGCTGAGAGGATATATTTCAATCTCTGGCGACAGGGTTTGGAATCTTATCTGATTGAGACTCTGGCTGGTATGGAAGGGGTGGCATAAATAATCTATAATTATTAGACGGAGCTTGATAAAGGAGGCACAAAATGAGTAACACCGAGGAGAATTTGCAGTCTGCTTTTGCTGGAGAAAGTCAGGCTAACCGTCGCTACCTGTTTTTTGCCGACAAAGCGGAGAAGGAAGGTTATCCTGAGGTAGCCAGGCTATTTCGGGCTGCGGCTGAGGCGGAGACGATTCACGCCCGCAATCACTTTGCCGCTATGGATGGAATTGGCTCAACCAGGGATAATCTGATGGCTGGTGCTATTGGGGAGCACTATGAATTCACCAGAATGTATCCCCCTTTTATTGAGCAGGCTGAATCCGAAGATAATGAGAGGGCTCGGATTAGTTTTGAGTATGCCAACGAGGTAGAGCAAATCCATCACAGGCATTTCGAAGCGGCAATTAAAGCCTTTGATGCCGGGCAACAGCTGAAGGAAGAGCCTTACTTTGTCTGCCAGGTCTGCGGCAATACTGTCGCCGGGGAAGCCCCCGAAAAGTGCCCCATCTGCGGCGCCCCCCGCAGCAAGTTCAAGCGGGTGGAGTAGGGGGAAGAGTTTCCTTTCGAAGAGAGTTTTATGGGAAAGCATTGAGATAATTGTAAAAAAACAGATATGGTATTATACTGCAAAATAAGAGAATGGAAGTATTATCAGTATAAAAAATGAATAGAAGCAGGATTGAACCAGAGAAGATAACGAACCCATTTCAATTAATGGCAGCATGGTTCACGATGCTGGTTATATTGGATGGTGGATTGCTTTTGGCAGCTTCTCAAATAAAAGAGCCGGATTGGATTCCTGGATTCTTATGTATTGGGGCCATCGTATTGGCAGTGATTGTTATTGTTGCAGTGTTTTTGATGTTAACTAGGTATCGACCACATCTGCAGAGTGGCAAGGAATATGCTGAATGGTTAAGAGACAAGAAGGTATATACGGGGACCGAAATGCAATTGAGGAAGATGAAGAGTGATGGGGTTTCGTTTACAGAACCGACTGAACACATTGAGGAAGTTCGTGAAGATGTAGATGTAGCATTACTGAAGAATATAATATCATACCCAATGAAAGTGCTTGGTATTGAAGGTAGCCAGGAAGTAATTTCTGTTCTCAGACGACAAGGTTTTCAGCCAGAAATATATATACCCCCTTCGTCTGAGGACTTACGTAATTATGAACTTGAGGAACACGAAGCCATATGGGTAGGAAGCAGAGTACCTGCAAACGTAGCGGTTCTAGCTATTAAAAAGGTATTACAGTACTGGAAACACTTGAAGTATATGCATTTGTCTGAAGATTCTAATGGTCCGGATTTTACACATTATGAAATATTTTTCGGCGGTGCCAGTAGTACTGTAAAGAGCTATCGTTTACGTCCATGGTCTAGTGAAGAACTGCTTGGTATTAATGATAACATAAGTATAGAAGAATTTCATGAGTTGATTAGGTCTAAATACCCTGAGAAGTAGGTATTGATTAGAATAGATAGAGAATGAGATAACACATTTTTATTATTTTATTTTACCTTGCCCAACCACCCCTCAACCAACTCCACCTCACCCTTTTTAGATGTTACTTTCCCATCCAGCCTGGCTTCGTGGAGTAGATTTAATATTTCTTTGATGTGGGGACCGGGGGCTATGCCCATTCTTTTCAGGTCGTCACCAGTGAGGGCTGGCTTTACATAACGTAACTTAGTGAGAAATAACTGGATGTGCTGGTGAGCCACCGGGGAATCGCAGGCTAAGGAATTAGCGGTAACTGCTTGTGGGGAATAGCCGTGAAGGAGGTGGTAAATACTGCCCGGGCTAAGTTCAGGGTCAGCCAATGATGGGAGTTTGGCTTTGAGGCTAATGGTATCACGAAGGGTCTGGGCTAATGACTTAGGTAATCTGAGCAGTGAAATCAGCGGCTCGGTTTCTTCATTAGTTAGGGGATAAATCAGAAGGGCCAGGTAGAGCCCAACCGGTGGTGGATTAGGGAAGTTTAGTTGCCGAGCCCGCTTGAATTTTTCAGTCAGCCAGCCCCTACCCTTTAGAGTAGGGGACAGTTTTGGCAGCACTCCCAGCTCTTCAGCGCGGCGCAGGACTTTCTCCGGGCGTTCCTCCTTTAATATACATTCCAGCTCGTATCGTATTCGGTCGCCACTAATAGTATCCAGCATAGGTATATCTCGTTTGAGCAGCTTGAGGGTGGCTGGTTCCAGTTGAAAGTCTAGCCGTTGCTCGTAACGCAGGCCACGCCAGATACGGGTGGCGTCATCGGTAAAGCTTTTTTCGTGCAGGATGCGGATAAGTTTATGCTCAAGGTCATCCCTGCCCCCATATAGGTCAATCAATTCACCGTAGTGGGTGGGGTTAAGCTCAATAGCCATGGCGTTGATGGTGAAATCACGGCGAAAAAGGTCGTTGTTGATGGAACCGGGCGTTACCGTGGGTAGCGCTCCGGGCTTGGCATAGGTTTCGGAGCGGGCAGTAGCCAGGTCAACGCTCCATTTATTCCACTGGAGTTTAGCGGTATTGAAGCGGGGGTGGGTGGTGATTTTCCCGTGGTTAATTTCTACTAACTGCTGTGCCAGCTCTATGGCATTACCTTCAACCACCAGGTCAAGGTCAAAGTTAGTCTGCCCCAGGAGCAGGTCACGAACCACGCCGCCGACAAGGTATAGTCCTTGTCCCTGGCTGGCAGCAGTCTTGCCTGCCCTTTGTATGAAGGTAACTAACTCGACTGGTAACTGCTTTTCAATTTTGCTTGATAAATTAATATCGGGCATTTTCCGTTTATCCAATGGAATTCAGTCTGAATTATAGCACAGGCTGTTATTGAGTTCATTTTGTATTGACTACTGGTTCGTTAGCTGGTAGATTTACTTAAGCAAGAGGAGAGCAGAACTGAAAGAGACTACCGAACGTTTGGGCTCCGCACCATTGGGAAGACTGCTCCTCAGTTTAAGCCTACCCGCTATGGCGTCAATGATAACCTCGGCTCTTTATAGTATTGTTGATATCTTCTGGGTGGCCCGGCTGGGGTATCAAGCTATCGCCGCACTGACCATTGTCTGGCCTTACTTCATATTGGTTATCGCCATTAGTGTCGGTACCGGCGTCGGCATCAATGCCCTTGTCTCTCGGCGTTTTGGCGAGAGAAACATTGAAGCTGCCAACCATGTCGCCGGGCAGATTTTTTCGCTCGCCGGGTTCCTTGGTGCTATCTTCCTAATGGCGGCTGTTTTCTTTGCCAAATCTATTCTGACTATAAGCGGGGCGACCCCGGATATTATGGACTTTGCTACGCAGTACCTGACAGTTCTTGGCTTTGGCATGCCTTTCTTGTTCTTTGGGGTAATGGCTAGTAGCCTGTTGCGCGGTTCAGGGGAAGCGCTCAGGCCAATGATATTTATGATTGCCGGCACGGTGACTAATATTATCCTTGACCCGCTTCTCATTTTTGGCATTGGTCCTTTTCCGGAAATGGGTATTCGTGGCGCCGCATTAGCTACAGTGATCTCTCAACTGCTCTCGGTTGGGCTGTATTTTTATTATATTGTCGCCCGCAAGTCTGCCTATCGAGTAAAACTAGCCTATCTTAGGCCTAGTCTGTCGATACTACGTGATATTTACCGTGTTGGCTTTCCCTCAATGACAATGATGATTACGGAAAGTGTAGTCTTTGCCCTGTTCAACAACGTTCTTTCGGCATTTGGGTCTCTGGCTATCGCTGCCGTTGGTATTGGTTTTCGTATTCTTGACCTGGCCTGGATGCCAATGTATGGTGTTTCTCAAGGGCTTTTACCTATTGTGGGTTTTAATTTTGGAGCTCGGCTCTGGAAACGGTTATGGCGGGCGGTTAAATTAGCTTCAGTTGGTCTAGCGTTGTTCTCGGTCCCAGCCTTGGTGCTGCTGGAAATCTTCGCCCCTCAGCTTATTGGCATCTTTAGTGATGACCCGGAGCTGATGGCTATCGCTGTACCGGCTATGCGTATTATCGTGTCAGCGCTGGTTATTGTTGGTCCGTCGATCTTGTTTATCACTACTTTTCAGGGTTTGTCCAAGGGGAAGGATGCCTTAATCCTTTCACTAGCCCGCCAATTCATCTTCCTTGTTCCGTTACTTTTGCTTCTGCCCCGAATTTGGGGAATAAACGGTATTTGGCTGTCACTACCGATTTCAGATACCCTCGCCTTTCTTGTGTCAGGGTTATGGCTTTTCCGGGAGTATAAGCTACAGCAGCGAAAAGGGGTGTGGTCTAATATACCTGTTCTGGAGGCTGATTCTGGGGACTGAGCACCCCGGCGAGGTCTCCTATCATTGCCATTTGCCAGGTACTCTCTTATAATGAAATCCATAAGGGTATAAGATTATGAAAGTGGTCTCAATTGTGGGAATGACCGGTGCCGGCAAATCGGAAGCAGCCAGGGTGTTTGAGGAGAATGGCTTTATTAGAATCAGATTCGGTGATGTGACCGATGAGGAAATAAGGAAGAGAGGCCTGGAGCTGAATGAGGAAAATGAACGCTACATTAGGGAACTCCTAAGAAAAGAATGTGGAATGTCGGCTTATGCTATATTGAATCTATCTAGAATTGATTTAGCCCGGAAACAATCGGATGTGGTAATTGATGGACTTTACTCCTGGGAGGAATATACCTTTCTGAAGAAATATTATAGAGATGATTTTTATGTAGTAGCCGTTTGGGCGTCGCCAAGGACAAGGTATGCTCGGTTGACCGGTAGGTCAGACCGACGCCTGATACTGGAAGAAGCTACCAATCGGGATAGGGCGGAAGTGGAGAATATTAATAAGGGTGGACCTATTGCTATGGCTGACTTTACCATCATAAACGAATCCTCTTTAAAAGAGCTAAAAAAAGAAGTGAAAGGGGTTATTTCTAAATTAAAGTGAAAATATTGACCAGGCCAGATAGCGATGAATATTTTCTGAAAGTAGCCTCGGTGGTAGCTGAACGCTCAACCTGCCGTCGGCACCACATAGGAGCAGTGGCGGTGAGGGATAAGCATATACTGGCTACGGGCTATAATGGCGCTCCTTCCGGGCTTCAGGATTGCCTTGAGCTTGGTTGTCTGAGGGATGAGCAGGGCATACCTTCGGGGGAAAGGCAGGAAATATGCCGGGGCATTCATGCTGAGCAGAATGTAATTATACAAGCTAGTCTCCACGGCGTTAGTCTTGAGGGGAGTACTATTTATGCGACACATACGCCGTGTGTACTCTGTGCTAAGATGCTGGTGAACGCCAAGATAGGGCGATATGTCAGCTTTGGCAAATATAATGATAGTGCCTTTATAAACCTGTTCAAAGAAGCTGGCATAGAACTTGACATAAAGAAGAGACCCTCATCCCGAATAAGCTATCGAGATTAACATTAGGCTAGTTTTATTTGCCATATGTGTTACAATTGACAAACGGTATTAAAGATGTCAGGATTGCATGCCAAAGTAATTGTTAACCCCGTAGCTGGTGCTTACTCAACCCGCCGAAAGTGGCCTCGCATCAGCAAGCTGCTAAAGTATGTTGGTTTATCATTTGATTATGAATATACTGAGGGTGTGGGTCATGCCGTAGAACTGGCCAGGGTGGCAGCTAGCGACGGTTACCGATATATTGTGGCTGTAGGCGGTGACGGAACGGTAAATGAGGTAGCCAATGGCATACTTCATTCCACTAGTCCAACTGAGACAAGCCTGGGTGTAGTCAGCACTGGAACCGGCAGCGATTTTGCCCGTTCAGTAGGCATTCCCCGAGATTATACTAGCGCTTGTTCATTTCTGGTTAGCTCCCGAAGGCGGTTGATTGATGTTGGTGTCGTTGAGTTTAAGAGTAAAGGGCAAACTCTACAGCGCTTTTTTGTCAATGTGGCTGGTGTCGGCTTTGATGCTACAGTTGTCGAGGCTACTGAGAAATTGCCCAAGTACTTTGGTGGCACCATCCCTTACTTGAGTGGGTTGTTCCGGTCTTTGTTTAGCTACCGAAACAAATTGGTTACCCTGAGTGTAGGGGGTAGGGTCGAGGCTAAGCGTATCCTGAATGTGGTGGTGGCTAATGGGGGCTATGTTGGAGGAGGGATGCATATAGCCCCCAAGGCTGAGCTTGGCGATAATTTACTGGATGTGTTGATTATTGGTGATATGGGTAAATTTGAGCTGCTGAAGGCATTGCCAACGGTATACAAGGGAACCCATATTAACCATCCCAAAGTCAGGATGGAACAGGCACCCCATATTACCATTGAGTCTTCAGAGCGGGTTCTGGTGCATGCCGATGGTGAACTCCTGGGAGAATGTCCGGCATCCTTCTGGCTGATGCCGGCGGCTTTGAGCATTGTAGTGTAGCCAAAGCCCTATATATTCTCTCCTTGGTAGGCTCCTCGATAGCCTTCAGTCTCCCGGGTTAGCTGAAGGAAAACAAGCTGCACAATTCTGGCATTCCTCTGCAAACGAAATCCTTGAGGGTTATAGACCACCATGAGCGACTGGGAACGACCAGAGTAGCCAGCATCCCATACCGCAGTATTTATAGTAACACCACAACGAAGCAAGCTTGACCTGGGCGTGGCTAATGCCATAACATTCTTAGGCAGGTGGATAATCTCGTTGTAGGTAATAATATAAGCACCGGGCATCAGGTCAATAAAGTTCAATCCATCAAAGACCAACGGAGCTACATCAGACACCAGCCTCTGGCTGTCCATAGCAGCTATCTTACCCGATGACTGGAGCATAGAAACCTCGCGTAGTGTAAGGTCAATACCGTTAGGCTGCACCTGCTCCTCAAGGTTAATGTAGTCTTCTATTAGAGGTGGCTCTTGCTTAAGTAACCTCTGGATGTCCGGCTTGGATAAAACGGCTGTCATTTCAAAGTTTTCCTGTTTACTACTGTGTAGTATAGCACTGCATATTTGCAAGTCAAAGCATGGGTACGAACCCCATCAGGGCAGATAGTTATTATGTAACTAGTTCAAATACGCTATCTATTATCTACAGTTGAATCGCCTGACATCTCAATAGTGAGCGCAGGGTCGCCGAGATAAGTTAATCTTGAAGCGCCACTTACATTGCCATCTATGGTACCACTCGCGTTAACAGTAACGACGCTTGCTCCGCTAATTGTGACCGTAGCGTTGCTAACGGAAAAATCGGCTAAATTGGCGTGGCTAGCCTCCGATGCCTCAATAGATATATCGGAAGCATAACCCTCTAGGTTAATACTACTGGCGCCTGATACGTTGAATCTTCCATTGGCAATCTCAATACCACCCAAGATATGGCTACCGCCCGATATTTCAAAAACCGTGTCACCAGCTTTCAGATCATCAATATAAAAAGAGCTAACTCCTGACGCTTCAAGTTCAAGACGATCCGAAGACCTGAATCCACTAACTTCAACCCGTGAGGCTCCTGACAAGCTTAGCCTATCAATTTTAGGCATAGTGATTTCAATCATTTTTGTTGTGCCGATGTAGGCGTAACCCGCTTTAAGGTATATACGCAGGGTATTTCCCGATTTACGAACGACAACGTATTCGAGTAGGTTATCATCGACGGTGATACCAACGGAGAAAGAATCCGATCTAATTACCTTAGCTTGGAAAACATGACTAATTTCAAGTTTGGTGAAATCGGTAAAATCCATTTCCTGAGTTATTAGATTCCCTGAACCAATGATAGCTTGGGTAACACCTCTACACCCAGTAAATACGGTTAACAAGCTTGCTGTTACTAGTAAGGTGACTATAAAGACTAGTGCTTTTCTTCTTAGCATCATTCTAATCACACTCCCTTAATCTCCTGCGATGACCATGAGGTTTTTTCAAGGGTTAGTATTATCAGTACTACTCCCTTACTCCTCTCTAAGATTATGCGGTCTATATCCAAAGTGTCAAGTTTGTGAGGCTAGATTGCTGAAGCAAGAGTATCACGTTCTCCTTGGGATAGCTGTTCTACCTGGTTAAGAATAGACTCTAATGTGGAGTTAGATGTAACTTTTTCAGTGGCGTGGGGGTTGGTAAAAAGAAGAGTGGCAGCGGAGGGATTCGAACCAACGACCTTCGGGCTGAAGAGATATTAGTTCTGTGTGCACCTACTCCTCTTTTGACTCCTCTTCAGGCAGCAGGGCCGCTTCAGCCGCTTCTTCCGCCACTACCTCCTCCACCACCTTCTCTCTAGGTCGCAAGTTAACTTTCACCACGAGAACTTCCGGGTTGCTGAGAATAGTAACTTCCTCATCGAGAACAAGATCCTTCACTCGGATTGCTTGCCCCGCCTCAGTAAGGGGACTCAGGTCCACCCCTACATTGGCCGGAATTTGCTTGGGGAGACATTCAACAGTCAAGCTATTAAGCTCCTGCGATAGCGTATTCTCCTTGGACTTTAAGGCTGGTGCCTCTCCAACTAGAACGATAGGAACATCCACCTTTATTTTTTCCGCCATTCTCAGTTGATAAAAATCTACATGAAGTAACCCGCCTGTTCGCAGGTCTCTCTGAACTTCACGAACCACAACATTTCTCGGCCTTTTTGCTCTGTCGAGCTTGAGATTGATAAGCCTCGTTTTCCCTGCCTGAGCCAGGACCCGCTGAAGCTGTGCGGCATCACACTGCAATGCTACTGACTCAACATTATGACCAAATAGGTGTATAGGGATAACTCCCTGGCGGCGTAGAAATCTAACCTTTTTACCAAACATCTCGCGGGTAGTAGCCTGTAATTCTATCTGCTCCATGCTGCCTTCCCTTATCTACATCTGGATCAGGAATGATACAAGGTTCTGCCCCGAATTTAGCATGCGCTCTGATAGGTGTCAAGTCGCTACTAAGGCCGTCCATTGCACAATTGTCCAGAATGGGTGACAGATAACAAAAAGGCTGGAAAGAGTGGGAAATCGATTCTTACAGAATTAGTTGCTATCTTAAGAGAGCCAAGGCTCGCTGGTACATAGACTCCATAGAATAAATCAAGGAGGTATATGAAATGAGAATAATTAAGCAAAATCTGAAACGGGATTCGGAAGGCTCCAAATTTGTAGCTAAAAAGAAGTGGCAGCGGAGGGATTCGAACCCACGACCAAAGGCTTATGAGGTAGCTGGGAGAAAAGCAACCAGTTGCTT
>JABUBN010000685.1_pt1 | contig 10024 bp, 11 predicted proteins | sample 7240341 | NCBI WGS metagenome assembly JABUBN01 (sample SAMN07256345, study PRJNA390944) | subsurface metagenome | isolation source: Methane hydrate marine sediment | place: Pacific Ocean: Eastern North Pacific, ODP site | reverse complement strand
CGCTTTGTTTAGAAAAGAAGGTCATAAGCATTATAAAGAGTGTGGTGATAAATACGCTAGGAAATTCTTAAAAGGTTTATCTATAAAAAACAGAGGATAGCTTTTATTCAAACATATCAAGCATGACTACATGACAATTCTTGCGATATATGTAAGAGAAAAAGTTCAACGATGAATTTAATAATGATTAATGCCTTGACCTACCTGAAAAAAAGAAAACCCAATCAGACAAAAAAATAAGGCAATTAGCGTTGAAGATATTTGATATATACTTAGCCTTATTTCACAATGCATCATTACAAATGCAAACTGAGGTTTTGAAATATTTAAAAGAACTGGATAGGTGCTCATTAAGGCAGGTGGCCAGATTAACTGGATTTACGGTCAATAAGATCTTTAAAGTATAAAACAGAGAACCGTTGTACTAGCTCAATAATTCGGTAACTTTTTCTAGCTTTTCATAAGGGGTGATATACGCAAGTCCCCCGTGCCTTCTTAAGTGATTATATTCAAATAAGAAGTTTCCTAGATTATAGATAAGATCTTTTACAGAGTCAAATGAATTAGGATAGAAGAACTCATTTTTGATGATCTTCCAGAAGGCCTCGACCTTACCGTTGGTCTGAGGTCTGTAGGGCCTGGTATAGATATGTTTAATCCCTAATTGATTACACATAGTTTTGAACCTCCCCCGCTTTACTGGACACTAGGTTAAGAGCTATAATTAAATGATTGGAGGTTCAGAAGATATGGAAAGAAATCGAAGAACATATAGTGAAGAATTTAAGAAAGATGCAGTCCAGCACAGTCTGACATCAGAAAAGGCAGTGATAGAAGTAGCACAGGATCTGGGGATTGCCCATAGCAATCTAAGGAGATGGCGTGCCCAATATGGCAAAAACGGAGAACTGGCCTTCCCCGGGAATGGTAAGCAGAAGCTCACTCCGCAAGAAGAGGAGATCAGAAGGCTAAGGAAAGAGCTTTATGATGTCAGGCAGGAACGAGATATATTAAAAAAAGCTTTGGCCATCTTTACAAAAAAACCGTAGATTCATTCCGGTTTATCCGGGAACATGCTGAAACATTCAGTGTCACGAAGATGTGCCAGGTGCTAAAGGTTTCCCGGTCTGGGTATTACCAGTGGATCAAATATCCTAACAATAGGAGAAAGATAGAAGATATGGATTTAAAACAAAAAATAATTGGAATATACCACAATAGTCGCAGGACCTATGGGAGTCCTCGAATCCATCAGACACTCTTAAGAGATGGTTATCATGTGAGCAAAAAGCGGGTGGAAAGATTAATGAAGGAAACAGGAATTCATGCTGTTGCCAAAAAGAAATACAGAGCTACTACCGACTCTAAACACACACTGCCGGTAGCAGTAAACTCTTTAAATCGCAACTTTAGTGTGAATAAGCTCAATCAGTTCTGGGTGGCCGATATCACCTACATTTATACCCAGGAAGGCTGGCTTTACCTATCTACCATTATGGACCTGTATTCCCGTAAAATCGTAGGATGGTCAATGAAAAATAGGATAACACAAGAATTAGTGTCAGAGGCCTTATATATGGCCATTAAGCAGAGAAAGCCTTCTCGGGGTTTACTCCTGCATTCAGACCGGGGTAGTCAATATGCCAGCTATTACTACCAGGCGTTGCTGGGTAAAAAAGGTATCTTATGTTCGATGAGTCGTAAAGGGAATTGTTGGGATAATGCAGTGATGGAGAGTTTCTACCGGACTTTAAAGGTAGAGCTCATTTACCAGAGAAAGTATGAAACGAGAATGGAGGCTAAAAAGGGACATATTTGAATATATAGAAATATTTTACAACAGAGAAAGATTACATTCTTTTCTCGGGTATAATAGCCCTGAGGAATACGAAAAAATAACCATGGTCGCTTAACTAAGTGTCCGTTTTATCGGGGGAAGACCATTTCAAAGGGGTGTTCTCTATCCAGGGAGCCTTTAAATTCCGGACCATTATCAGATAAAACCTTCTCAAATTCAAAGTTATAGATCTGTTTGAACCAGGATAGGGACCGGGCCATAAAGTAAGTAAGAGTAGAGGCTCTCTTATCCTTTAGGATCTCTAAATAGGTTAATCTGGTACAATCATCCTCTAAAGCAGCGACATAGAGGTCTTTTATCTTAAAGACCATACAGATATCCTTGGGTACTTTGGTAAGATCGATATGGGCTAACTCCCCCGGGGTTACCTTCTCATAGCGTTTAATGATCTTCTTCTGGGCCGGGTTTAAAGGATAGCGTTTTTTGATCCGATCCATGGTAGCCGGAGAAGGAGTTCTATTAAAATAGTATGGTTTAAACAATAATACCAGTTCATAGCGGTTAGAGCCGAATCTTCTATAGGCTTTCATGATATTACGCTCTATCTCTTTGGGGGTTCTACGGGATCCCGGACGGGCCCCTCTTTGGGCAGGAAGTAAGGAATCATCCTGTTTTTTCCCTTCCTGCCATTTACGGAAGTAACGTCTTAGCTCTTTACTTGAGATATGATGAGCAAGACATAATTGTTTAACAAAACGAAAGGAACGGGGAAGAACCTTATTCTGGATCTTTTCGTATTCTTCCAGAATAGGCTTCCATCTTTTTACGATGACTTGTTGACTAATTTTCATAATTAAGTACCTCCTTTGGTGGTATAATTATACCAAATAAGTTACCTAATTACTGAGCATGAACATGTGTCCCTATTTTTCAAGTCTTCACTCAATAGGGGGTGAAAAGCATGGGTTGGGTTGAGATGAGTCAAAAAGAAAACATCTTAACTATAATATTCTATTTGCTGATAGCAGTTTTTATTTTAGCAATAAGTGTAATTTTTATCCCCGTATTTAGGGGATTTATAAGTGGAACTTTTATGATAATTTCCGGAGTTGTTCTGGTTATATTGGGTAGTGTACTAATTGGTTTAACTCTGGTACAAAAAGTAGAGGGGAAGCTTAAAAAGTTTTTAATGCTAACCGGGGCTTCTGCTGCCGGATTTTTCGTCTTTGCTTTACTACACAATATTTTTTATGCTTTAGCCCAGATCACTGGTCATATAGCTATATTAAGTTACCTGATGAAAGCCTTCGAAGTGATATTCTTTCTTATTGCAATTTTTGCCTGCCCTATAGGTTTTTTAATTGGAGTAATCGGTACTATAGTTATGTTTAATAAGAAGAGAAAAATGTTGCAAAAAAATACCTCTTAAATTAGTCGTTAGTGAATAGTGAATAGTCGTTAGTATTAAATACAAATTGCAAGATGCAAGTTTATACTAGGTTACCTGGTCTTCCAGTCTACCAGTCTACCGGTCAAATCAGTTGTTAGTATTAAATGCAAGCCCGTAGGGGCGTATTGATATACGCCCCTAAATAGCTATCCGCTGTACGCTCCACGCTATAATACGATATGCGATATACGGCATACTATATACGAATAATACTCGATACAATAATTCGTAGACTTGACATATATGTTATAATTATTAAAAATAATAAATAGTTAAAAGCAAAGCGTGGGAGAAGTAGCGGATTACGAAATTTAACAGAGAGTCGTTTATGGTGAGAAGCGACACAAAGATTTTAAAGGATTTGCGAAATGGACCCACAAGCTTCAGACTGAAAGGGTACAAATAATCCGAGTAAGTTTTGACGGACTTTTCCACCGTGAAAAGGAAAAGTGTATTGGTATATAATTAATTTATATTGCCCGTACTCTTAAAGAGTAGGATTTTTCTAAATAAACAAAAATCCTATTAGGGTGGCACCACGGAATTAACCTTTCGTCTCTTGGAGATGAAAGGTTTTTTTGTTTATATACCTCTACACTAAATCAAGAGGGGTCTAATAGAAAATAATTTTAATATTAAATTATATTAATCTGTTAGACTCAATCAGGGTGGCACCGCGGAAAAAATAGCTCTCCGTCCCTATTATTAGAATAAATTGGGACAGAGGGCTTTTTTATTTGTAAAAAAGAGTATTCAGAATATTTTCTGATTCTCGGTTTCTGTATTTTGTTCTTCTTTTCTTAACTAAACGCTCTACGCTAAACGCTGTACGCTAATGTACGAGATACGAAGATAGAGGAGGTTATTATGTTTATATTTTTATTGTGCAATTGGCCCCCCAGGGGGCAATAGATATTTACAAAAGAGCAAAAAAAAGATAATTTAGTTAAAATTAAATTTTTAAATTTGAAAGGAGTAATAAAAATGAAAAGAGTTAAATTTGTTCTTGATGAAAAAGAAATGCCTACATCCTGGTATAATATTTTAGCCGATTTGCCAGAGCCACTCCCACCTCCTTTACATCCGGCAACAGGCAAGCCTATTGGACCTGATGACCTTGCTCCCTTATTTCCCATGGCTTTAATAGAACAGGAAATGAGTACCGAGAGGTATATTGAAATCCCCGAAGAAATTCAGGATATTTATCGGATATGGAGACCGACTACTCTTCATCGGGCCCGGAGATTAGAGAAAGCACTGGATACTCCTGCTAAGATTTATTATAAGTATGAAGGCACAAGTCCTCCGGGGAGTCATAAACCCAATACGGCGGTAGCCCAGGCTTATTATAATAAAAAAGAAGGGATTAATCGGATAACTACTGAAACGGGAGCAGGCCAATGGGGTAGTGCCTTATCCTTTGCCGGTGCCTGTTTCGGTCTGGAAATTAAAGTATATATGGTCAAGATTAGTTATATGCAAAAACCATATCGTCGAATAATGATGGAAACCTGGGGAGGAAATTGTATTGCCAGTCCTTCTCCTGAAACTCAAGCAGGAAGGGATATGTTGGCAAAAGACCCTGATTGTCCGGGGAGTCTTGGTCTGGCGATTAGTGAGGCAGTAGAAGAAGCGGTCGGTCGTGATGATACCCATTATTCCTTGGGAAGTGTATTGAATCATGTTTTATTACATCAGACCATTATCGGGTTAGAAACAAAAAAGATTATGGAGCAGATTGATGAGTATCCTGATATTATTATTGGTTGTGTGGGAGGAGGGTCAAACTTTGCCGGTCTTTTCTTACCATTTGTGAAAGATAAGATTGAAGGGCGGAAACCCGATTTGAAAATAATAAATGTTGAACCGGCAAGCTGTCCGACTTTAACCAGAGGTCCTTATAACTATGATTATGGTGATGTAGCCGGACTTACCCCTTTAATGAAGATGTATACTCTGGGGCATGGTTTTATCCCTCCACCGGTTCACGCCGGCGGATTAAGATATCACGGAATGGCTCCTATTATCTGTCATTTACTAAAATTAGGATTTGTGGAAGCCCGGGCAGTACATCAATTAGGAACTTTCGAGGCAGGAGTAACCTTTGCCAGAAATGAAGGGATTATCAGTGCTCCGGAAACAAATCATGCCATCCGAGTTACTATCGATGAAGCACTTAAATGTAAAGAATCCGGAGAGTCAAAAACAATACTACTGGCTCATAGTGGACATGGCCACGTGGATATGGCGGCTTATGAAGCTTACTTTGCTGGAAAATTAAAAGATTATGCCTATCCCCAGGAAAAAATTGAAGAAGCATTAAAGGATTTACCCAAAGTGTAACAGACAGTTCTGTGACAGGGGACAAAACCTGACAAAGAACTGTCCCCTGTCAGTTTTTTACTAAATAGGTTATATGTTATAATTTCTAAATAATAATTATAAGAAAAAACTTCTTTGATATTCTGAAGAATTAGTTAATTTGAAGAATATTATTGAATATTAATAAATTTTTTTTAAATATTCTTAAAAAAGAAGGATTCTTAATATTGAATGTAGTATGAAAATATATTAGTGCGTGATACTGGGGGTCAGTTCTTCACATTTGACATAAATTGTAAAATCTTTTAAATTACGTTATGTCAAATGTGAAGAACTGACCACATAAGATTTCTAAGATTTTGACAGAGCTTTAGTTTAAGGGAAAAATTATTATGCATAAACTAGAATCAGATTTTAATTTTAAGGTTATGTCTTTTATTTTTAGATTACGCGATCTCTTCATACCCCCCAAAGATTTATTAAAGGAGGTTGGAATAAAAACCGGATTTCGAGTACTCGATTACGGCTGTGGTCCTGGGAGCTATATACTCCCTCTCGCTAAATTAGTGGGAAATTCAGGAAAAATTTATGCCCTGGATGTCCATCCTTCAGCCATAAGTTCTGTCAAGGATAGTATTGCTAAAAAGAAATTGATCAATATAGAAACTATTCTCTCTGCTTGTAAAACGGGACTGCCAGATAATAGTATAGATGTGGTTCTATTATATGACATTCTTCATGAATTGAGTGAACCGAGCAAAGTATTAAAAGAGCTACGTCGAATATTAAAACCAGAGGGAATCATCTCCATTAGCGACCATCACTTGAAAGAAGATGAAATAGTACCACAGGTAACCAAAGTAGGGTTATTTAGGTTATATCAAAAAGGTAAAAAAACATATAGTTTCTTAAAAGAAGAACAAAAATAGATAACTTCATATTTTATAAACTTTCCCCCATTTTTATTTATTGCAGTCTCGCTTGTTAAGCTAAAAGGAGAAAATAGTATGATAACTAAATACCTTGAGATTGGAATCTGTGGTCTTTCTTGCAGGCTTTGCCCTCGTTACCACACCGAAAGTAAAAGTAGATGCGGAGGGTGTAGAAGCGAATTTAGAATGTCTGTCGGGTGTCCTTTTATCACTTGTGCGATAAAGAAAAAGGGGATTGAATTTTGCTGGCAATGCAAAGAAAATAAAACCTGTGAAAAGTGGAGAAAGCATAGAGGATTTAGCAAACAGGTAGATTCTTTTATCTGTTATCAGAAATTGGAAGATAATATTGCCTTTATTCAGAAGAATGGAGTTAATGAGTTTGAAAAGCTACAAAAAACAAGAGAGAACTTATTGAAAGATATGTTACAAAAATTTAATGAAGGACGCTCTAAAAGTTACTATTGTATTGCCGCAACAGTATTAGAGATTGAAGAATTAGAGGAGGCACTGACTAAAGCCAAAAAAGATTCTACCGGACTTGAGATTAAAGCGAGTTCTAAAGTTCTACATTCAATATTAAATGAAATTGCCGAGAGAAAGAATTATTATTTAAAATTAAGAAAATGAAGAAAATTGAGGATTCTTGAAGAGAAGACGGTTGAAACCAATGTTGGGACTCAGCGAAAATTTGCGGACTAAAAAATAGACTGTTCCAGTTTTCCATTTTCAAAGAAAATAAAGAAAGGGGCGAGATTTTTATGCAGTTACAATTGATTGCAGCAATTATTGTAGCTATTCTGGGTGTTGTTTTTGCTCTTCAGAATGCGGTTCCTATAGCAGTAAGTTTTTTGACCTGGAGATTTGAAAGCTCATTAGCGTTGGTGCTTTTGATTACTCTTGCTTTGGGGATTCTAATGAGTTTATTGGTCTCAGTACCTTCTATAATAAGGACAAAGAAGATAATTTCCAGTCAAAAGAAGAAGATTCAAAAGTTAGAGAACAGCCTTCAAAGAGAGAGTGAAAGCAAAACAAGGGAAGAGACTGGAATCAAAGTAGAAGAGGAAATCGAAAACAATGAACCGGAACTACCCTTGGAATAACCCTCCTCCATTTTTCCCTAAATCAACCATTGTTTTTTTAAATGAAAAGAAGGATTTATAATTTTTATAAAGTATCTAAGGAGTGAATTATGAGGAAAAATAAAGTGAAAGAGAAACTTCTAAGGGGAAAATCAGTATTAGGAATTTGGCAGGGTATTAATTCAATAGATCTTGCTGAAATGTCAGGTTATTCAGGATACGATTTTATTATTTTAGATACAGAACATGGACCAATGTCTGCTGAATCCTGCATATCTTTGATTTGTGCAGCTGAACGAACTAATATTGTGCCGATAATTAGAGTAAGTGAAATTCAAAAAACATGTATTTTAAAGGCGTTAGATGTGGGAGCTATGGGAATTATCTTTCCTATGGTCAGCACTTTAGAAGAAGCTAAAAGAGCTATATCTTTGTCTAAGTACATTCAAAAAGGAGAGCAAAAAAGAGAACGATTCAGAGGATTAATAAATGTTAGCCGGGCAGCTGGATATGGTATAACTGTCGACGAAAAAAGTCACATTGAGACTTCCAATAAAGAGATTATACTAATTGTTCAATTTGAAACTAAAGAGGCAGTTGATAATCTGGATGAAATTCTTAAGCTCGAAGAGATAGATGTAGTTTTTATTGGAGCTGCTGATTTATCCCAATCATTAGGTTTTCCCGGAGAATATAGCAATCCGATTGTAAAAAACATTATAAAAGAGGCAATTAAAAAGATAGTAAATTCAGGTAAAGCAGCTGGAGTGGTAGCTTCATCACCTGATTCGATAAAATACTGGAATGAATTAGGAGTAAAGTTTATTACCTGTCATCAAACTGTGATTTTATCGGAAGCATTAGGTGATTTTGTAAATAGCTTTAATAAAGTTGTTCATGATTGATAAAAAACATATCTAATAAAAAACCATCATTCCTTTGGTATTTTACTGAAGGATTTTTTATATAAAGAATAGCGATTGCTCCTTTTTTTTCTTTCTTTTAACTTTATTGTTTTATGCTGATTTAATTTTTTAAATCCTAAACTCTTTTTCTCTATTTACGCGATACGATATATTCGAATAATTATTTTTCTTGCAAATCCTGACCAATCTTGTTATAATTCTTAATCAAGAAATTATTTTTTTCCTGCCAGAGGACCGTCCCCTGGTAGGTTTTAAGGAGGTTTGTTTTTATGCTGATAAGTTCTGTTCTGGACGCAATAGGGAATGTCCCTTTAATTCAATTAAAAAAGATGTCTTCAGGAAATGTATTTGTAAAAGCTGAACATCTGAATCCCGGAGGGAGCATTAAAGATAGAGTAGCTAAACACATTATCAAAATGGCGGAAGAAGAAGGAAAACTTAAACCGGGGATGACCATTATTGAGGCAACTTCCGGGAATACCGGAATTGGGTTGGCTTTAGTAGGAGTGCAAAAGGGTTACAAGGTAATTTGTGTGATGCCTGATAATATGAGTGAAGAACGGAAGAAAATAATTTATGCTTTTGGAGGAGATATAATTTTTACATCGGCCAAAGGGAGCCTACCCGGAAGCATAAAAAAGATGCGGGAAATTATCGAGGTAGAACCCGAGAAATATTTTGTTGCTGACCAATTTGTAAATCCCCATAATCCTGAAATTCATTATCAGCAAACTGCTGCTGAAATCTGGAAGGAAATGAAGGGAAAAGTAGATGTCTTTATTGCCGGGGTAGGAAGTGGAGGAACCCTTCAGGGAATTGGAAAATTTTTAAAGGAAAAGAATCTCAAAGTAAAAATTGTAGCAGTAGAACCAAAAAACTCTGCTGCATTATTACATCAAGAACCAGGGCTTCATCAGATTCAGGGAATCGGTGATGGATTTATCCCCGATGTACTGGATGTAAAAATGGTAGATATGGTATTTACTGTTACCGATGAGGAAGCTATTGAAACAACTCGCCAACTTGCCAAAAAAGAGGGGTTGTTGGTAGGAACTTCATCAGGGGCTAATGTCTTTGCCGCCCTTCATGTAGATAATGGGCGTAACCGTGTGGTAACCGTACTACCTGACCGGGCTGAAAGGTATTTCAGTACCGCCCTCCTTTAGCTCTCATTAGTTTATCGAAGGATCGTCTCCTGACAAGTTTGTTTTAGTATTTCTAAAAATACCTCCATTAATTTAGGGTCAAACTGAGTGCCGCTTCCTCGTTTAAGTTCCTGGATAGCTGCTTCTTCGGTTAAGGCTTTACGATATGGTCGGTCGGATTTCATAGCATCATAGGCATCAGCTACGGCCAGGATGCGAGCACCCAGGGGAATATTTTCTCCGGATAATCCATCAGGATAACCTTTGCCATTGTACCATTCGTGATGGTGTCTGATTAATGGTCTGATTGGTTGTAATAATTCTATGGGTTGAATAATTCCTTCGCCAACAAGAGGATGTCTCATTATT
>JABUBN010000684.1_pt1 | contig 10027 bp, 13 predicted proteins | sample 7240341 | NCBI WGS metagenome assembly JABUBN01 (sample SAMN07256345, study PRJNA390944) | subsurface metagenome | isolation source: Methane hydrate marine sediment | place: Pacific Ocean: Eastern North Pacific, ODP site | reverse complement strand
TAACCACTATGTTCTACGCGAGCAGCTCTACCTTTAAGAAAGCCTAAACTTAAATCTTTAAATTCTGTTTCCTTAATCTTTTTATATTCTACTTCTGTAATTGGAACTTGATATGAATCTAAATCATCGTCACCCGAAAAACTCATTCGCTCAAAAAGGATATTATACCATAACTTTCCACATTCATCACATTTTAGAATAGATTCAGCGTTACCGGGTTGATATATAACAGTGTGTATATTTTTAACAGAACGACATTTGCTTTCTTTATCCATTTCAGGGAATCCTACAAATCTTTAATTTTTATTATTATATTGATCTTCTTCAATTTTAAAATTATTGATTGACTCTATTTTTCTATTTTAATCAAAAGTAATTGCTATTAGTCTTATTTCTTCATCTTCTTTAATTTTCGAGAAATTAAACTCGCCAAAATATTTTTTAGTTTTATTATTCAACTCATTCCATTCAAGAAATAATTTATTCAAACTTTCGTGCCACAATGTGGGCAAAATTTTGCGTCCTTATTTTCTAAGCGCTCTCCACAAAACGGACAGAAATTCGGTTGTATAGTTTTAACACCTTCAACCGATTCACTAACTTTATATTCACTTTTTTGTTGCTTTTGAGTTTCAGTCTGAAAGTGATATGGATTTTGAACATTTTGAGCTTTTAGTTGCGCAGGTTGGGCGTAAGGAGCTGTTATTGTTTTAATTTGTGAATGACAGTGAACACAGCGATCTTCAGTTTTGTTATAATAAATTATTAAATATATAATAAGACCAATTCCTCCTGTAAAACACAATAAAATTATTGCTAATGGCCAATCTATCTCTTCTCTAACTAATAAAACATTTTGTTTGCAATTAGGACAAAATCCTGTGGGATTTCTTGTTGTCATACTTATCGCCTTAATTTATTTTTAAATTAACTTATTAATGCAAATGTATTAAGATAATGAATGCACATTTTCCTTTAAAATTTTAATCGAATGGGTACGTTTGTACTAAAAATTTAATTAATTTATATAACTTCTCTCTTAAAGTGAAGAAAATACTTATCAACCTTAAAACCTAAATTAGTTAAAATTCAAATGATTAATAATTTATAGAGAAATTACAATATTTTCCTATTAATTTTTATAGATTCAAATAATAATTTAACATGAAATAAACGATGCAACAAACATTATTTATTGTATTAGATGGTATAGATGGCTCTGGCACTACTACTCATAGTAAATTATTGGCAGGCTTTTTAAGCTTGAAAGGTTTAAAAATCCATTTAACTCAAGAGCCTTCAAATAGCGAAATTGGAAAATTATTAAGAAATTTTTTGAAAGATGATAAAATTCCACCGTCAACGGACTCTTTATTGTTTGCTGCTGACAGGGATCTTCATTATAGAAATGAAATAAAAATGAAGTTAGAAGAAGGTTATATTGTCATATCAGATAGGTATATTGAATCTTCTATTATATATCAATCATGTCAATCTGAAAAAATAACAATTGAATGGGTGAAGAGCTTAAATAAGTTTGCTGGTAAACCCGACTTAACAATTATTTTAGACATCGATCCTAAAATTTCATTAGCAAGAAAAAATCAAGGGGATTTAGAAAAATTCGAAGATACTTCATTTTTAGAACAAGTAAGAAAACTCTACATTACCCGTGCCAAAGAAGAGGGGTATATTATAATAAATACCGACGATATCATTGAACTCGTTCAAGAAAATATTCAACAAATTGTATTAAATAAATTAAAAGTTAAGGGGATTAAAGTTAAAGAATAAATTTTGTATAGAGTATAATATTTTTTGTGTAAACCAAGAACTTACGCGTGAAACAGAATGAGTTATACAATAGCAGAAAAAATACTAAAAGAACATTCAAATCTTAAAGAGATATCGCCTGGACAATTTATCAATTCTGAAATTGATTTGATAATGGTTCACGAACAATTAGGTGGAAGAGTTCATATAGAATACGAGAAACTCGGAATAGATTATGTATGGGATCCAGATAAGATTTTTTTCATATTAGATCACTGGGTACCTCCTCCCACGATATCCGCAGCCCAAATGCACCAAGACGCAAGAAAATTTGCTGAAAAATATAAATTCACTAATAACTATGGTTACCAATTAGACAAAGGCATATGTCATCAGGTTTTACCCGAAATGGGTTTTGCAAGGCCAGGAATGTTAATTGTGGGCTCTGATAGTCATACAACAACATACGGGGCTTTTAATTGTTTGTCCACCGGTATAGGTGCTACAGACGTTTCTGTCGTGTTTGCTACGGGTAAGATGTGGTTTAAAGTTCCCGAATCGTTTAAAATTAATTTATCTGGCACTCTAGATAAAGGTGTAATGTCAAAAGATTTTATCTTAACATTGATAGGAGATATCTCCACTAAAGGAGCGATTTATAAATCATTAGAATTTCATGGAAATGGCGCTCAACGCTTATCTATTGACTCTAGGATGACAGTTGCAAATATGGTTGTGGAAGCAGGCGCAAAATTTGGTGTATTTTTACCTGATAAAATACTAAAAGATTGGTTAGAAAAGAGAACGGAAAATCAATATAGTAAAGTTTTACCAGACGAAAATGCGGAATATGAGAAAGAATTTCACTACAACTTATCTGAAATTACTCCTGTTGTAGCTAAACCTTCAAACCCAGGAAATTTAGCTAATATAGAAGATGTAGAGGGATATGAAATAGACCAAGCGTTTTTAGGTAGTTGTACTAATGGTAGAATGGAAGATCTTCGAATTGCCGCTAAAATATTGAACAGTAAAAAAATCAATTCCAATACCAGAATGATTGTAACACCCGCTTCAAAAGAAATATACTTGCACGCTTTAAGAGAGGGTTTAATTGAAATTTTTTTAAATGCTGGAGCTGTAGTTACTAATTCTACATGTGGCGCTTGTATTGGGGGGCATCTTGGGGTATTGGGACCTGAAGATGTTTGTATCAGTAGCACAAATCGAAATTTTATCGGTAGAATGGGAGCTCCTTCTTCAGAAGTTTTCTTAGCATCTCCAGCAACTGTGGCTGCTTCAGCTTTAAAGGGAAAAATATCTGATCCTCGGGAGGTGCTATAATAATGGAAAACATTGAAGGAGAGATTTATATTTTAGGGGATGACATTAATACTGATGATATCGTACCTAGCTATACTTTAACATTGAGGGATCCAAATGAAATGGCCAAACATGTTTTAGAATTTATAGAACCCAATTTTGCTCAAAAGGCAGCTAAAGCATCTATAATTGTAGGAGGATATAATTTTGGGACTGGAAGTTCCCGAGAAGAGGCAGTAAATGTATTTAAAATTCTCGGGATAAAGGCCATTATTGCTAAATCATTTTCAAGGATATACTTTCGAAATCTTATTAATAATGGAGTTGCTGGAATCAAATGTGATTGGGACGAAGCAACATTTTCCGATGGAGATCAAGTACAAATCTCGATCGAAAATGGGATAATATTCAATAAATCAAAAAATCTTAATATAACATATAAAAAATTCCCTCAATTTTTAAAAGAAATATTGGAATCTGGAGGAATATTAAATCAGCTGAAAGAAAAATTAAAATCACATTAATAAAGCAACTTCAACTTAGATTGTTCTTATAAGCTTTATCCAAATAAGTTTACCCTTTTTCATATATTACTCCTGTACCGCCTGATGGATAATGAAATTTAATGGCATCAGCTTCACAAACTTGATAACACGCAGCACATTCTAAACATTTCTCTTTATAATCTTCTAAAATAGAAATTGCATTGTCGATCTTACGCCATAAATTAGCTACACAAACTAGAATGCATTGCCCGCATCTATTACATTTATTTTGATCAACGAATATAAAATCCCCTGTACCAGGTATGTGTTTTGTTAAACCAGTGGTTTTCACATATCATCCCTCCTTGGTTTTTTTTTCTTAGGAATTAAATCCATTACCTTAGGAATTACAGACATTAATTTCTGAGGATCCATCATTTCATCAAGATCTTCCTCGAATATTTTAGCTACAAGTGGAAGGACGTATTTCATTATGAAGGGTAGAGCTTTAGGCATGTATGATTTAATTTGTGATGCTATCTGTCGAACTCGCTTTGCATGTGGTTGAGACCAATCATAAATTCCTCCCATTACCTCCATAAACATTGGAACAAACCAAGACATCGTTTCTTGTGGACTGAAAGGGAGTGCTTTCCAAAGATTATATAATTCTTCTCCAGCTTCGAATTCCTCACCAATAGATGTATTTTGCCATACTTTGTCATATTTTGAGAGAAAGTTTTTTGAAAAATCTTCAGAGGTGATTGCTTCTTCTGCTACTTCTGCTGCTGCTTTCCCTGTTACCATGGCAGGATATATTCCTTCAGCCTCAAGTGGACAAGGAAATCCTCCTGCATCACCTATTAAGATAATTCCATCAGTGTGCGTGTTATATGGATATTTTAACCACGGAAGGAGGTGAGATTGAAGTTCTCTTGGTTTGGCATTCAATATTCTTAATAATCTTTGATAATATTTGAGATTTATTACGCGATTTAGATAATATAATGGATTCTTATCCCATTTATTTAACCAATTGCCAAGACCTTGATGAAAGCCATCATGAAAGAACACTTGATAAGAAGCTGGAAAAATTGCAGACCACCATACTGCCAGAGTTTCATCTCCCATGATATCATCAATTTTTTCAGCACTTGCTTGAAAATCATATTGAGGTACTACTGTAATTTGATCTTGTGCCCATTTAGTCCTTAATCCACTTTGTTTTGCAACCATCGAAACTGCTCCATCAGCTCCAATAACGATAGGTGCTTCATATTTATTATTATGCTCATCAATTACACCACAAACTTTACCATCCTTTTTCAAGAGATTAGTAATTAAAGTTGATGTTTTTAATTCAGCACCAGCATCTATAGCAAATTCTGCAACCCAAGGATCAAACTCACTTCGGTAACAATTCATCGTAATCCAACTTTTTGCTGGTTCATATGATACTGACTCGGTGGGACGAGCCATTACATAACCGGCAACAATACCCTCCTGATTGATGAAATAATTTCGAGCAGCAGAACCTGCTCTCATAGAAGGACATTTTTCAGGTGTTAGAGTCTTCATCATACTTGGAAAATCCTTCCACATCCGAGGACCTAAACCACATCCTGATGAATTTTTTTCACCTGGTTTTCGCCCACGTTCAAAGAAAATTGTTTTTAATCCCAAATCTGCCGCAGTTTTTGCTGACATTGAACCTCCAGGACCAGCACCAACAATTATTATATCATAAGTGTTCATGAGTTCATTCAAATTAATTAAATTTCGTTTTCAAAAAGAAATATTATAATATATATTTATGTTAATCACTATTTAAAATTCATTTTATTGGAACAATTAAAAACAAGTTTTTAAATCAAAAAATGGAATCGAAAAATTAATCCGCAATTGATAAAAATCCGGTATAATTTTAGGGAAGTGATCTGAAACACGGAGGTATTATTAACCAACTAAAAAAAAGACTTTAATTTTCTAAATTATGTTAAATCTTCAATTTCTCTTTGGATTTTTTCAATTCGCTCTTTAGCTTTAGTAAGTATCTGAGTTTTACCATATTTGTTGAACCACTTTTCAAATCTCTGTTCGATTGAAACTTCTTTAGTTCCAGCTATATGTTTATCCGCAAGACAGATAATTTTTTCTTCAAGGGTTTGTGGTAAAAAATCTCTCTCAGGTAACCCAACTTGCTTAGCATCTTCTTTATCTAATCCACCTAAAATATGAGTTTCACAAATTTTGGCAAGCCGCTCTGATAAACCTCTTTCTCTAATTAATTTAGCCCCAATTAAGGCGTGATTAAATCCATGAGTTTTGCACCTACCAATATCGTGTAATAGGCCTCCAATTTCAATTAAATCCATATCAATCTCTCTCAACTTTATTTTTTCTGCTAATTCTAAGGCCTTCTCAGTAACTTTTAGAGAATGACGCCGTACATTGTAAGGAACTTTTAACTTTTTCAATAAATCAAAAGCAAAATCGCTATTAGGTAGAGTTTCTTCGCTTGCCATTACACTTTAATAATTTATTATTAACTATAAGGTTTAGTCTAAATTTAAGAATTATAGTAGGAAACAAACTCTATCTAATACTTCTTTTTTCTATTATGAATTAATAAACTTCTTCATAAGGTCCACTAATTACCCCTCCAATTAAGCCTCCTATAATAGATCCTATAATTGCAGTAAGCATTCCTCCAATGGTAACAGATAGTTGAGTTCCTTGAAATAAAGCCATTAAATCTTCACCAGATATGACGCTTAACAACATCCAGATTAAAAAATCGATTATAATAACCAGCAAACTTGCGATAAAACCTCTTTTCAGACCTTTTGAAATAGTACCACTCAAATAACCAATAAAAATACTAGCTAGAAGCTGTGGAGCGAAAAAGTCGATTATCGTGGACGACCCAGTAAATATTGAAAAGAGATCAAATTTAAAATTAGCTCCAATTAAAATGATTATAACTCTTAAAACGTCAATTTGTGAATAAAGTTGTAGTTGGATTATTATCTCTTCCATATTAAAAAAGAATGCGGTAAAAAAACTAAAAACAATTCCAATAACAATTCCAAGCAATAATCTATACGAAACCATTTTCAATCAAATATCTTATTTGAGTTTAATAATAAATTTAATTAATTTGATATATTAAATCTTTAGTTCTAAGAGAATTAGAAGATTTCTTTTAATAAAATATTAAAATTATGTTATTATATTTAATTTATCTAGATTGTAATTTAATATACTAATTCTACTATAGGGTATATACATTGGCTAAAAAAAAGAAAAAAACAGAAAAAACTAAGAAAACTGAGAAGGAAGAAAAGGAAGAAGAAAAAGATATCGAAGAAGATTTTGACGAAGATTTTGATGAAGATTTAGATATCGAAAAGGAACTTAATTTGCTCGATACTGACGATTTAGACGCTGAAGTTGAGCAAGCTGAAAAAATTATTGACAAGGATGAGGAAAAAAAGCAATTATATCTAAGTTGTGGAATCCACATTGGAACAAAATTATTATCTGGAGACGCGAGACAATTTGTGTATAGACAAACTAATTACGGTTTGTATGTTATTGATTTGACTAAAACTGACGAACGCCTAAATGTTGCCGCAAAATTCCTGAGCAAATATGTTGAGGGTGGAAGCGATAAGGTGATCGTATCTTCTGTCAGAAGATATGGAAAAGAACCCGTAAAACAATTTTGCAAAGTGTTAGGATGTAGGGCAATCACCGAGCGTTTTATTCCTGGCTCTTTAACAAATCCTATCATAGAGGATTATATTAAAGATGCGTCGGTGGTAGTTATCGTTGATCCTCATGCTGATAAAGTAATTTTAAGAGAAGCTCAATTAGCTCGAATCCCCGTCGTAGCGTTGTTCGATACTGACGATTTACTTGACGGAATCGACCTCGCAATACCCGCAAATAATAGAGGGAAGAAAGCGTTAGGTTTAGCTTTTTGGTTGTTAGCACGACAGATATTGATGGAATTAGGGAAGATTTCAAGCGAAGACGATTTTCCCTACACTTTAGAAGAATTCACTTCAAAAATCGTGCCTATGTATCGTCAACAGTAATTTTGCTCTTATTTTTCTTCTTTGCTTGCCGAATAATTTGTTTCGTCGTTTTTCTTATTTATTTAATACAATTTCCTTTAATTGTTTTTATTCTATGAATAACAACTTTTTAATCAATCTAAGATTTTTGGGTGTTTGGGGCTTTGGAGTTTTTAGTCCTACGAGCTATAAAAACGGACACATTGAATACATGGAGAAGCAAGGGGAAATATTCGTTTGTGCTCGTTGTGGGTTAATTAAAGTGCCTAAGAGAGTAGAATACGATCCGCGGGAGAAACGCGACGAGGAAGAGGAAGAATACGTTATGTGCCCAAAGTGTAGCATGTATTTTGCGAGACTACACGAAGAGAGCGGGGAATATTACTGCGAATATTGTAACCACGAATTTGAAGAATTGGAGTTGGAGTAGAAAATATTATGACAAACATCAAGGTTTATAAATCTATTGCGGGAGATTATTTCGTGTTAGAGAATAACACCAAATTATTTTTTTATTTTACCCGCGAAGATATTCCCGCGATATAAAAGGAGTTACGGCAAATTGGCAACAAAAATGGAGAGGAGATTGAGGAAGAACATGATTGAAAAAGAGGATTCGTACGATTGTCTTAAGAAACGCATATTTTTAGATGGAGAGAGCGTTAGGGAAATAGTTGACGCGTTAAAATCAAAAAAAGGGTTGACGCAAAAAAGTGTAAGCAAAGCCATTAATTCGCAGATAGGGAGCGTTCTAAAGCGGGGTTCTTCGATTCCTTACGATAGTTATAAAAAATTGGAACTGCTCGAAGGACGGGGCGGGACGTGACCGACCTCGTTATCGTCACGGACGCGAGTAAAATGGGATTTCACACCATGGAAAGAATCGTCGAAGTAACCAACGAAGTCCACTTAGACTTTAAAAACATCCTCGTTATCGGTAATCGTTTTCCCGAAGACATGAAAAACCTGTTAACCGAAAGAGTCGAGAATATTAAAGACAACAGGGTAAAATTTCTGGGCTTGCTCCCTAACGACGAAGAAATTAGTAAAATGAACTTACTCGCGAAAAATCTGCTAGACATCTCTCCTGAAAACAAATTTTACAAAGCAGCAAAAGATTTGTTTGGTCAAATTATATAATTTATCTTCTACCTAATAGAATTGATCTTACAATTAAATGTACACTCATATCAATTCCTAATTAGCTATGTAAAGACGCTGTTAATAAGTACAATTAAATAGGAAAAGTTCTATTATCTATGTATGATCCCTAAATCGACAATGGAATATATTAATCTTGGAGCTCAATTAAGTTACCTAAGATCTGCTAGAGAAAATAATACAGTTCATGGAAATGACCTTATTTTAGACAATATTAAAAAATTCATTGATAACATTGAAAATTCAGAATTTAAAGTAACTCAAAATGCTTTATTAGAGTTAATTAAATTTAAGGAAACATTGGAAAAAACGGATAAAAATTATCTAATTAGTAAAGCAGAGGTGAAAAAACTTTACAATATTATGGATAGAATATTGCTTGTTCTAAGAGCTGAAACAATGAACTATTTCACATTTTCTATTTCTGAAAAAAGGATAGATAGCAGTAAATTAATCTTCAATATTGATTTACTTTTCGCTAAAGATGTATTTAATTCTCTTCCCGATTCAATTCAATACGATTTTAGCGAAGGGGGAAAGTGTATTGCTTTTGAATGTGCTACGGCTTCAGCTTTCCATGTGTTAAGAGGAGTTGAAGGTTTATTAAGACTTCTATTAATAAAACTTTCACCTACCGTAGATGTTTCGAAAATGGATTGGGGTGGAGTTCTCAAGGAACTAAAAGATCTTAATATCGAAGATCTTGATGTTCTATTAGATGATTGCAATAGAATTAGACATAATTATAGAAATCCTACTAGCCATCCAGACAAAATTTATAATATCGATAAAGCGCAAGATTTGTTTAATCTATGTGTGGGTGTGGCAAATGATGTTGTTAATTATATGAAAACGAATAAGCTGTTGTAAAATTGAACCATTTATCTCCTAACCTTTCGAATTTTAAATCTTCTCCAGTCATTTTTAGAACAATTCTCTAAGGTTTTTCCTGTTAATCTTTCGTATTCTGTTGTTATGAATTCTTGGAACTCGTCATAGTCTAAAGTATACGGCACGATAATAAGGGTTATTCCGCGCTGTTTACACAATTTTAATTTCAACGCGTCTCTTTCTAACTGTCTTACGAAATCCGCTTGGGTTTTGTGATATTTGGGATAAAACATGTAATGTTGCGGACCGTTAAACTCAAACGCTAATTTTAACGCGTCGCAATACCCGTCGAGTTCCATCTGCCCCCCCGCT
>JABUBN010000683.1_pt1 | contig 10029 bp, 9 predicted proteins | sample 7240341 | NCBI WGS metagenome assembly JABUBN01 (sample SAMN07256345, study PRJNA390944) | subsurface metagenome | isolation source: Methane hydrate marine sediment | place: Pacific Ocean: Eastern North Pacific, ODP site | reverse complement strand
CGCATATAGCGGAGGACTAAAAGAATTAAATGACTTGAGTTGCTTGCAATAACTAAATTTTTAGAATACAACATTTCAAAAGAGTTTTTTGAGATAAAAAATTACTGTCAAAATTAGTAGAAAAAAAAAAATTAAAGAATCTGAGAATAATAAAATGTATTATCAACCTCATCAATAACAAAAGCTTTCACGCATTTTTCACACCTAATACTATCTTTCATCTTTCCTATTTTTATTAAAATAATGACTCTTTTAAATTTATTAATTTTTCAAGAAAAAAGAACGATAGAATTCCACCTAAAATAAAGAGCATTACAGTATGTGATTCCCCACCAGCGCTCTCTATTGCCTCCGGAATTAACCCAAACAATGCAGCTGTGAGAAGAGTTCCAGTCGCAAAGGAGATCAACATTGAAATTAATGATTTCTGGATTTTTTCTCCTAATAATACAAAAATAGCGGCAGCTGAAATTGCTCCAAGACTACTTAAAAGACTAAATAAAATTATCCATATAAAAATTTTCTATTCACCAAATAATTCCAAATTAATTATTAAAATGATGATTTCTTGAATATAAATTTTACGATCAATCGTAAATTTAAGAAATAAAAAAAATATAATAACTCATATTTACAATTATTATTTATATAGCCATCATTTTGGAATCGTCATAAATCTTTAAGGGTAATTTTTTATTCGCGAACCACTTCCATTAATTTGTACTGATTGTGAAAAGGAATATAATTTTGACTCGATAGAATATAGATGTCCAGATTGTAATGGTTTACTTTGGGTTAAATCAAATATTAGTAACTACAAGAACTCTTTTCTTAAAATTAAACAAATTCATAATTTTTGGGATTTTTATTTCGCCTTACCAAAAATTGATAAAAAATTTCTTGTAACTTTGGGAGAGGGTGGAACGCCATGTAAAGATTCTGAAAAAATTGGCGAAACCTTAAAACTAAACGATTTGAGCTTTAAAAATGAAACGATAAATCCAACAAACTCCTTTAAAGATCGCGTTGGTGCTTTATTAATTTCACATGCTCGAAGTTGGGGGTATCAAAGGGTTGTTTGCGCTTCAAACGGTAATCAAGGCGCCTCTATCGCCGCATATGCCTCATTAGAAGTAATAGACTGCCTAAATATTATTCCAAATGAAATTGATACTGGAAAAAGGGCACAGATGATAGCGTACAACTCAGAAATTGAAATATGGGGGGATTTAGTTGACGATACGATTATCCACGCTTTAGAGCCAAAATATAATATTTATTATCAAAGCACTCCAGAATATAATCCTCTTACGATAGAAGCTCAAAAAACTATAGCATTTGAGATTTATTTGCAAAAGGGTCCTCCCGATTGGGTTTTAATTCCAATGGGGAGTGGAGAGCTATTAGTTAGTTTATGGAAGGGTTTTAATGAACTCAAGGAGAGTGATATAATTGAACAAATACCAAGATTAGTTGGAGTGCAATCAGAATTCTCCTCACCAATAGTAAACGACTTTTTTGGAAAAAAGCAAGAAAAATTGCCAAAACAAAAGAATTCTAAATCGCACGCATTAGGAGTTTTAGTAAAAAAACCTTTATTTAAAGAGCTTGCCTTTAGATTTATAAAAGAAAGTAAAGGTACTGTGATTGCTATTCCTGAAAGTATGATTTTAAATTCGATTGATGAACTTATCAGAAATGAGGGCATATTCGCGGAACCCTCATCGGCTTTAACACTAGCAGCAGTTCATATTTTAAATAAGGAAGAGAAATTCGACTCTGACGATAAAATAGTATGTTTAATCACAGGAAGCGGATTAAAAGCACCCTATGTCTTAGAAGCGATATCATCTCAAACCAAAACTACTGGAAAGGGTTCAATTATAATTACTAAGTTAAAAATTTTATCACAGATTTCCTTAACAAGCATTAAGGGAATAAGTGGTACTAAAATTCAAGAACTAATAGGAAACATAAGTTTAGCGGCAATTTATCAGCATTTAAAAAAGTTAGAAGAGAATAGTTTAATTTCTCGTAAGAAAGAAGGAAAAATCGTTTTGTATTTTATCACCAACAAAGGTAAAAAAGTTTTAGATGCTTTAGAGAAAGCGAAAAGTTAAATCTACTTTTCTCATGTGAAACTATAAATAAAATTTGTAGGAAGTATGGACATCCCAAAAAGTGCCCTTGTGGTGAAGAGATCTTAAGTTCAAGTCATTGTATATGTGAAACTGAGATGAGAAATAAAGGTTAAAAAGCTGAATTATTTTATTATTTCGTTTGAAGCGTAAGCGGTTAATATTTGGCCAAAAAATAAGTGATGGGATGCCATACTTCCAGATTTACACGAATGAACAATTTTGCACTCGTAGGTTAATATACAATCCTTAAGAGTAGGAACTTTTGTTCGTTTCCCTTCGATGATTTCTAATCCCGCTTCCTTAAATTTATCAATATCCCTACCTGATAATGAACCGGTAATGTCTATTGTATCGGCTATTTTAGATGAAGGGATGTTAATCGTAAATTCTTGCACGCCTTCAGTTAGTAACTTGAAAGTATAACGAGAAGGTGATACTGCTATTGTTATGACGGGGAGCATCCAGAGTTCTCCAATTGTCTTCCATAGGAGTGCCATTACATTTATTTTTCCATTGGTGTCCATAGAAACTACATGTGCGGCCCGAGACATAAAAGCTTCCATATATTCATATGATCCAATTTCTTTCCTATTGTCGGTCATTTCACTCAGATTTTAATATAATTAAAGTAAATGCATAAGGTTTAAGGCTCAAAGGGGCTATCATGAATAACCTTATCTATTGCATCTAAGCACACTTCTTCCCAATCATCGTCAGGGTCAACATTTTTGCAACAATCAGGACACCAATCGGCAGAATAGCCATCGTCAAAATCATCAGCCTCCAAATCACCATTTAGAGTTGCTCCACAGTAAAAGCATGTACCCTCGTCATACCTATCTATAATTTTATTAATTAGCTCGATTTTTTTCCTTGATTTCATTTTAACACCCATTTTTAATAAATCTATATTATATTATGGAATGATATCTTAAAAAAAAGCTTGGTTAAATAAAAAAAATTTCTTTTTTTAAAAAATTTAAATTACTATTTTTGAAGCTTTGATCAAAGATTTTTCAGCGTTTTTTATGATGCTCTCCATAATATCTTTAACGCTTTCAATAGAGTGAATAATACCAATGCTTTGGCCTAATAAAACTGCACCATCATCTATATTTCCTTCATAAGTCATTTCGTAATGTTTTTGATCTTCTAGAGCCTTTTGTGGTGTAAGTTGAGCTTCGAGTGCCATTTTTTCTTCTTTACTTGAAACAACACCATGGTGCATCGAATAATTATTTCTCCAAAGCCTTATCGGACCTAAAACGCCAGTAACCCATGTAGTATCGCTTGCTTTGGCAGAAGGTACGATATTTTTATAATTTTCGTGAAATTCACTCTCTTTTGAGGCAATAAATCTAGAACCCATAGCAACTCCTCCAGCTCCTAGGGTCAATGCTGCTGCTACGCCCTCTCCCGTAGCAAAGCCACCACAAGCTATTAATGGGAAATCAGGATGCTTTTGTTTAACTTGCTGAAGAAGTACTAAAGAACTTATTTTTTCATACGATTGATGCCCGCCTCCTTCCCAACCTGTAATAGCCATACCATCGCATCCTGCAGCAACGCATTTATCAGCTAGCCATAACGCAGGTGCCACATGAAAATGCTTAATATTTGACCCACCATCTTTAAGCTTCTTAAACGCATTATTTTGAATCATTTTAGGCGTTCCAGCGCTAGTGATTACGTAAAGACATTGTTCTCTTAATTTAGGTTTATCTCGAATGAACCTAGGAATTGCCCGACAGAGCCCTGGTGCATCAATCTGCATTCTTGAAGTTCTTATGTTAAAGCCAAAAGGTTTATCAGTATGCTCAACGACATATTCCATATTTTTCTTCATTTCAGATAAACTACTTTTTCCAAATAAATTAGTATGGCTTAATACTCCTAAACCTCCCGCTTCTGAAACTGCCACAGTTAAGTCTGTAGTATAAAACGGACCCATTGGAGCGGCTATAATGGGATATTTAATCCCAAACATTTCTGTTATATTAGTCTTTAAACCCACTGTTTTTCCCTATTATTTAATTTAAATTCTTGTTATTATTATGAAAGTATTATGAAAAGTAATAAATAATCTTTTTGAATGTTTAAATACGAAATAATGGATATTATAAAGAGCAAGTAAAAATTTTTATACACAAAATATTCTCTTTTCAAAAATATTTTATGTTTTACGCAAAAAATCCGAATATGCTGTTGAAATAAAGAATAACATAACAGCAGTAGCTACAAAAACAATAGCCAAAACATATGATTTCTTTTTAACCTTTCTACTCATCTTTACTTGACAACTAGGGCAATCTATTGTTGGAGCATTGGTTGTTAACGAGATTCCGTGTTCAATATGTTCTCTTTTTAGCTTTAGGACCTTTAATAGGAATTTTACCTTTGTTCTTACTCCGCAAAGAACCTGATTCTACTAAAATAGGTCAAGGTAAAAAATAATTTATAGCTTCTAAAATATTAAATTCTATTACATACTCTGATAAATTAATGTATTTTAATGGTATAAATAGAAATTGACGAAAATGAGTCCTAATATCATTTGTTTGGGAGAGCTATTAGTCGAGATAATGCGTACGGAAGTTGATACCCCTCATGGAATAATTGGGGCTTCTTATAAGGGGCCATTTCCAAGTGGAGCTCCTGCTATATTTATAGACTCGGCTACTCGAATGTCTAAATCATTTAATTTATCTACAGGTTTTATTGGTGTTGTTGGAAACGATGAATTTGGAGAAGGAGTTCTTAAAAAATTAAAATCTGATGGGGTTGATATTTCTAAAATACGGATTGATAATTCAAGAACTACTGGAATAGCTTTTAATCAATATAATTCAGATGACACTCGAAAATTTATTTTTGCTGCTGGAGCGGCAGGACAAACATCTCCAGATGATATTAATGAGGAATACTTTTCAAATGTAAAATCCCTTCATATTATGGGTAGTGCTCTTTCTATAAGTGAATCTTCAAGAGATGCTTGTTATAAAGCGATTGAAATTGCTAAAAATCAGAATCCAAAAGTAGTTATCTCATTTGATCCAAATCTACGACCCGAAATGCTTGAAATTAAGACAATTATTACTATCTCTAAACCTGTCCTTGAAAATTCGACTATATTACTACCAAGTGGTGAAGAAGCAGAAATGCTAGCTGGTATTAAAGGTGCTGAAAAAGCTTGTAAAAAATTGCTTGAAATGGGACCCAAATTAGTAGTCTTAAAACAAGGAAAAGCTGGTTGCACCATATATTCTTCAGAAGAAACGAATGGAATAAAAATAGAAGGTTTTGAAGTAGAAGAAATTGATCCTACTGGAGCAGGAGACTCATTTGATGGTGCCTTTATAGTTGGATATTTAGCAGGGTGGAATTTAAAGATGATAGGTAAATTTGCTAACGCTGTTGGTGCCTTAAAAGTGAAATGCTTTGGACCAATGGCTAATAATACATATGAAGAAGTATTGAAATTAATGGAAAGAGCTTAAAATCATTTTAAATGTAATGAAAAGACCTTAGCTCTAACCATTTGATTATTTTTAATAATATAATATCTAAAACCTGGTGGCTTAAATTTGAACTTTGCTGAAAGCGGGCCGAGTGCTTGGGTTTGAAATACAAAGGGTTTATTTACATCAAACCAAGCCTTTAGTTCAAAAGGATCTTTAATTTCTTTAAATTTATCTCGATATCTGGAAGTGTAAATTTCACATGGTGCTTCGATATAAATTGGGAAAAACCAAAAACCAAAATTTATTCGATCGGTTTCTTTAGCTTCTTTTAACCGATACTCTTTTAAAGTATGTGTGTGGCCACACATAACGAAATCTACTTTCCTCCTAATGATTTTATCTGATCCCGTAAAGATTCTCAAAAGCGTAGCCCAATTATACATTATTGTTTGATACTTTAAGTTTAAAACCATATCTAACCTTCCAGTATCATTGTATTTTCTTAAATTACTTTCGTAAAAATCTGACCAACTTAGCGGTCTACCTTTAATTTTTAATTTTTTTCTATATTTTCTCTTTTTAAGATAACTAAGATTGGGAGAAACTGGAGGTGTATGCATGACAACAATAATTTTCTCATTATGAGCCAATCTTATATATGCCCGTAATAAGTCAACTTGATATTCTTTAATTCCCTTGGTACTTGGTCCACCTTTTAATAGGTCATGCATATCTGCGAGCGAGTCCTGACCTGTGTCAAGAAATATGAAATTATATTGATCTCCAATTTTAAGCTTAAAATTAAGATTAGGGTTTATATACCTAAAATAATCTTTTAAAAATTTATCATTAGACCGAAGGGCAGTTAAATAATTAAAAAATTTGATGTCGTAATATCCTTTCACATCTGAATGAGTCAAACCAAATATTTTATGAATCTGGCCAAATTTAATACCGTAATGCGATTTACGATAGTCGTGATTTCCAATAGTGGTAAAAATGGGAACCATAATTTCTTGTTTATTAACGAACTCCTCATCGTTTCCTAAATAGGGAGGTTCTTTTAAACCCTTATTCAATCCAAGTAATATATCAATAAAAACATGAAAATTATTCTTGTAATGATAATTTCCTCTCGCGATGTTAAGATAATCTATTAAATCACCTGTCATTAGAACAAAATCTAAACTTTTCTGCGAAACTTTATTATTGGCAAAACTAATTAATTTTCTCAGATTATAATTAAAGTTATATTTTGCTGTTCTTAAATCCTCGTATCTATCTTCTTGGAATTCTTCCTTGAGTTCAAAATCTCGCGTTAGAATAAATTTGTTTATTTTTGATATTTTTTTTTCGTTACCACCACAATTTTTTACTTTAGCTTTTACATTTTGTTTTAGATAATTTAAAATAAAGTCATTTCTCCTAGCAACATGAAAATCTGTAGCGTGAATAAAGCAAAAATCTTTCCAATCTTTATCGTAAATAGCGATACTATGGTAATTAACTTTATTTTCGCTCATGTTTGGGACATCATGAACGATATCAAACAATAAACAATCTCTTTTAGAAGCTTTTAACAAATTTTCAATGATTTTAATATCTTGTATTTGAAACCTTACTCTATAAAGCTTACTTCTTTTTCCAAAAACATCGTCAAATTGAAAAACACAATTATTAATATCCCATACTACGCAATTTAACTCCTCTAAAACGGGCTGATCTCTAAAATCTAACTTTTTAATTTTTTCGATTTCAACCATATGTAAAGCTATTAGATCGCCTCGTCTTTCCGAAAAATTGCCGTTATCTTTTAAAATTGGCTGGATAAAGATGTTCAAGTGGAAGTTTTCCAAAACTTTTTTCGTTGAATGAGACTGAGAAGCTATTACTAGAGCTTCGAACGACAAGTTCTTAAATGGAACTTGGTCTCGGTTTTTGTAGTCCCTTAAGTTCAATAAAATTGGATTTCCTAAATTTGGTTTAATAATAATTGGATAATTTCCTTCCTTTAAATCCAAATAATTATGCGACATTTAAAGTTATTTTTTTTTAATTCTAATTGATTAAAATATATTAAAACATTAAATTTTACTTTAATTAATATTGAACTCTTTTGAATATTTAAAAAATAAAATTCATTAAGGAAAAATAGACCTCATGCCTTTAATTAACTCTGCCATAGCAACTGAAATAGGTCTAACTAAAGATCAACAAAGACTTATTTAGACTATAAAACATGCTATGAGATGGATTAAAAAAAAAAATCCAAAATATCATTCTAACCTAGAAAATATATTAGGAAAAAATTATATACTATATTTTGATGAAAAGCGAAATAAACGCGCAAATCCACCGGAAGTTGTTTGAAATTCTAGCTAAATATTCCCCCCATTTTGCTTTTATCGTAATTTATGCTAAATAATAAGTGTTTTATAATAATTGGGGCAACATATTCTGAGTTTAATGATGAAAAAAATCAGAAAAAATTTATCTTTCTAAAGACACTCATATTTAAATTTATTGCTCGAAATTGAGACTATAGAGTACTAAAATAAAATGAAGTCAAAAGTTTAAATAGGTGAAATGAGTATATTTTATAAAGAAATTAAGTTTGAGCTAGAAAATGATTATTTATTTATATCAACATTCATTTGAACAAAATTTTCTATATTTAAACAAATATTAAATTTAATTTCATATTCTACTTTTAATTAAATAAAAATCTTAAATTAAAAAATCTAGTATGACTGACGAAATCAAAGAAGAACCGGAAAAAACAGAGGACAAATCTGAAAAAGATGTTGAAAAAGTTGATAAAGAGTATTTATCAAAGGCTAAAGATTCAAGAGATTTAATAGATAAGAAACTTAGAACGTTTGAAAATAGTATTGAAGATATTTCTGATACAATTAAAAATGGTGAAGCTGAACAGGATAAAAAAGAAATAGAAAAAAAAGATTATGAAGAGATTGATGATGAAATTCGAGAAGCGCGAGAAAAACTAGACTCAACTAAAAAAAAAATAGATGATAAGGAAGAATATTTAACTGCAATTGAAGAAACTATTAAGGCACTTGAAGAGAGATATAATCGTAAGAACGAAGAAATGAAAAATTTAGAAGACCGTTTAGAGATAATTACAGAGAGTAAAGATAATTTAGAGGAAGAATATAAAGAACTATTAAAAATTAACGAACAGTTAGTCAAAACCTACGAAACGAGACAAGTAGATTTGATTGTTTTAACTGATAGTGTAAAAGAAAAAGTATCTAAACAAGAAGAACTACGAACAATAACTTCAAAACTCAATCATGAAATTCGAGAAAAAGAAAACCTACTTAAAAAACAAGATGAAAATGCTGAGGCTTTAGAAAAAAAAATCAAAAGCCTAACAGCTGAAAACGAGACGCTAAAAGTTTCAATAGGAAAAAACAAATTTGAATTAGACCATACAAACAAAGAAATTGAAGTAAAAGGAGAAGAAAAAAAGTTATTATCAGAACAAATTGAGAAAAAAGAAATTCGAATTAAAACTATTGAACAAGAAATTCAGGATTTTCGAGATGGATTTCCTGAGATGGAAAAACAAAGAGAAACATATGAAGAACTTCTAGCGAAATATAAAATCCAGCTAACAGAAAAGCAACAACAGTTAATTGAGGTTGAATCACGAATACAGCAATTAAATGATAATTTACAATCAATAGATGAGCAAATTACAAGTAAAGAGAGTTTGTTTAAGGCTAACGATAAGAGATTAGAAGACATCAAACAAGATATTGAATCTTCCAATCTTGAATATGTTGAAAGAGAAGGGCGCCTAAACTCTCTTACAGAAAAAGTAGAATATTTGCAAACAGAACACGATAAACTTATTAAATCAAAAGAAATAATAGACCAAAGTACAAATGATGCTAGGACTATCCTTCAAAAACTAAAGTTAGATCTCGATACTCAAGAAGAAGAAATTAGAGATAAAGAAAGTAGAATACATAGATTAGAATTTTTATCGTTAGTTTATAGATTATCAAAGTTTTTTGGTGGAATCCTAATAGGTGTTGGTATTCTCATAATATTTTTAGCACTACTCGGTCTTTTGGGAATTTTGAATCTTGGTGATATGGATATCGTACTTTTTCTCATCCTTATAATCTCGGGAGGTTTCTCAATAGTCACCTAGAAAAATCTTAAGCAAATTAATTTTTAATCCGTAAAATTTTCTTATTATGAAATTATGAAATTACAAACTATAAGGAAAAAAATTGAATGAGACTAAACCTAAGGAAGTTCTGCCAAAAAGAACATTAAAATTATCTCAAGGGATAATATATGGTGTTGGATGTGGAATAGGGGGCTCTATATTCGTATTATTAGGTTTAGGAATCGAATACGCAGGGTCCGGTATATTACTGAGTTTATATCTC
>JABUBN010000682.1_pt1 | contig 10033 bp, 1 predicted proteins | sample 7240341 | NCBI WGS metagenome assembly JABUBN01 (sample SAMN07256345, study PRJNA390944) | subsurface metagenome | isolation source: Methane hydrate marine sediment | place: Pacific Ocean: Eastern North Pacific, ODP site | reverse complement strand
AATATTCCACTGGAGCGTATCACCTGCATTATAGGTCTTAGAATCATAACGCCATCCCTTGCCGTAATTGTATTCTATTTTAAATATACTTAAATCTGAGGAGGTTAAAGAACCGTTAATCACCCCTGCAAAATCACTTGTTGCCGTCCAAGTACCTGCTGCTTGCTGAATTTGATAGAGGATATCATTAGCATTGTCGACCACACTAAACGTTGGACCGTCTTTATCAAGGGTTAAGCCTGTTTTTGTAATATTAAAATAACAAATACCTAATAAGGAATAACTCATCTTAAGCTCAACAAGAAGAGTAAAATTAGTGGTTTGGTCCCAAGGTAAGTTTATAAAAGGTGCAGAAAAGGGAGCAAATGTTGCATTATTTATTAATATCCAATTGCTCTCGCCTTGTTTCTGAGCCCAAAACTTAGCGTAATCAATATGACTCTCTAAATCACTTGATAAAGTTAGAGTTGCACTACCTTGTTTACTAATAGTCCCTTCGCTAACCACATTAAGCGCAGTATCAAAATGGTCAATAACTGTCCGATTCACAAATGAATCCCATGAACCTGAAGGCCCTCCATTTAGAGCTTCTGAAATAATATACCATGTACCATTAGGAATAGCGTCAACAGATATAAAGTAATCAAAAAATTGGTCTGCATTGAATAAATCAATAATTTTAGTCCAATCATCTTTATTTTGAGCAGATGGAAGCTCATCATGGAAATAATAGGTGACCTTAGTTAATGGGAGATCATCATTATTAATTGTGATAAGTTTAAGTGTACCGCTCACATCTTCTAAATCGTCTATTGGTTCGAAGCCATCATTAGTTAAACTAAACGCTTGACAAGTTATATCTGGAGGGGAATTGATAACCGTAATATTTGCAACTGTCATATTTCCTTGGAATCCTTTATTATTAGAATAGACAACTAATAATTCATAGATGGAATCATCCACAAGTTCAGAGGTGTTCCAACTAAACGTACAGTAAGTATAATCATCTTGAAGGGCAAACTCAGTAATGTTTGAGATAAGGTCATAGCCATCATACTCACCCATATTTTTGTAATTATACAGAAGTGCTGCCCATTCATAATCTTGTCCTGCTGCTCGTGTTTGGATGCTTACTTCCTCACCGTTAACTATATCAAAAGGAGCAATATTTAAAAACTCGGGAATGATATCATCTTGGATAAATTCAAACCTAAGATTGTCAAGGAAGATGCCCCACTCATTTCTGAAAGTTTTTTCAGTAGAAATGTAAAAGGTATCTGAAAATTCTACTGTAAATTTAAGATAGATATAGTCTGTATTTGTAATTATATCATCGCCGTAAATATAGACCTTCAAAGGGGCGTCCATATAATAATACTTCTCACCGTGACTATTCGTTGTTGAACTAAAATCGTTAATATCAAAATCTTGCATTCTAATAACTGTATTAGAATATTCTGATAGAACCCTTGTATTGTATTTGTTATATATTTCCAATTTCAGCTTTAATAATTCATCTTTGAATTCTGTGAAGGTCTTATCGAGATCGGTGCCTTCTTGATAATTGAAGAAGGGGTACAAATCTATTATTGTTCTCAACTGATAATCGCAAGTTTCATTAGAATACAGGTTCGGAGTTACAAGCCCAACCGTGCTTTCGAGTTCTGGTCCATCAACCATTAATCCGTTAAAGGGATCATCATACCCTACACAATCTCCTATGTGAAGGTTAAGTAGATTCAGATAATCAGCAGGAGTCATATCTTCGATAGGCATTTGGTTGGCAGGTAAATAATATCTATAATTTCCATCTGAACCTGAAGGATAAAAACCACTACTACTAGAAGATAATACAATTAGATCATCTCTATTATCTACTTCTATATCATTATCAGAAATTAGATTGAGATTAGCTTCTTTAGTAATCTTTTCAAAATTAGTAGTATCTAAAAGTGATAAACCTTGTTCTTGAATTCCTGAACTATTGTGCCAATCGATAGATAAAGCCATGTCATCAAAGACTAAATTAATACCATTTTGGGAGTTATATTGGTTAAGATCAAAAGTCTTCACTTTAAACTGGAACACAAAATATACATCATCATACCCTGCATCTAAAGTATGTAAAATAGAAAATAGTTGACGCTTCTCTTCTAGTGATAATTCGAAATACTCATCCTTATTATAAATATCGATAGTAAAATCCTCTAAATTAAGTGAATAATAGAGATGACCAAAATCTTTCGACCAATAAGATTCTAAATTTAAGTCAACAAGTTGATATCCTGTAAATGAATCGTACATAATCTCATCAGAAATTGTTAAGTCTGGATCAGCATCATTTTCGATCATGACCATTAATTGACACTCTAAATCAGAGGCAGGTGGAATCTGCATTTGCGAAATAGGATTGTAGAGTAAACTAAATGCATCAAAATCCACAAGTAAATCAACTAAATTATCATCTGAAAGAATATTTAAATTAGGATCGGATAAAAACGTGAAAGCGTCCATATCTACTTTATTTGAAACCAAGAATTCGCTTGTCGCATAAGAACTAGACTGGTCTGATTTTGTTAGTATGCCAAATGTATTCGCGGTACTGTTAATGGGAACGGTTTCAAACGAAGTATAGACGTTATCGATTCCAAGTTGGAATCTGTCCATGTCTGCTGTGGAATTAAGAGACCAATCATCTTTTACCAAGTTAAATCTTAGATTAAAATGTTCTGTAAAGTTTATTGGATATGGGAATTGCAATTCAAAAGGATAGATGTTATTTTGAACTCTTGAGTCTGCCGTATTAATCTCAGCAAATGTTAAAGAACTTAATGACAGATTATAATAATTTCGAAGGTAGCGGGGATAATAAGCACCAAGGTTATTTTCAATCCATGTTACTAATTCTTGAGAATTCCAATCAGTATCGAGTAAAATATATTGAGTATTGTTTTCTTCTAGCGATACGATGAACCGAATTTGATCTTCTGCTTCAAGTAAATCATTTACAAAATTGCTCAAGTCGATATTAAAATAAATACTCATATTTCCATGAAATGCGTCTCGGTTATAGATACGGGGGAGAAAGTCAGCGGTTAGGGTGCTAAATGAATTAAGATCCACTCGATGGGATGAGGTATATTCCACAGACCAACTATCTGAGTCGTTCACAGAGAACGTCCAGAACAGACCGTTACTCCAATAACTATCAGGATTTCTCTCTTGAGAGCTATCACTACTTTTAATAAAGAATGGACCGATTGTACTATCAGAAATAGGATCAAAATATATATACTGAATCTTCCATTTATCAGCCTCACCTGTTTTTTTGAAATTAGTTTCATATGCTAGAAACAGTGTGTCGTTGAAGCCAAAATTCACAATAGGGTTGAGCCTCTTATAATAATCATAATCAGGGAAATCAATCGGATCTGATATAACCTGGTCTTCATCAAATTGTCCGCTGCTACTATCGTATTGAGTATGTTTAAATACTAACTGGGAGAAAGTGTCATTAACTTGAGTAGAGTAGATAATATTTAATAAATCATTAGTACCATATATTATGTCTGCCTGACGCGAAATATTATTATCATTTACCCCTGATGAGATGAACATATCATCTTGGAATTGAAAATATTCGTCTGAAACATCTAAAAAGATATCCCTATTCGTGTTGTTTGAATACCGCTCAAAAATAATTCCTAACTCATTTCTTATGGTAGAGATACCTACCGTGAAATTTATAGGGACTTCGTAATCTTCAAGGGAATATTTTAAATAGAAATACCATTCAGAAGTTAAAGGATGCATAAAACTGATGTTCAGATCTTCGGTTCCATATGTCCCAACGATAGAATAATTGTCTCTACTTAACCTTTGAGCTTGACTTTCAATATCGTAAACATATAATAAATCCTCACTATAATATACATCCTTCACGCTTTTTATTAGAGATACATTCTCATAGCAAAATGATGCTAACTGATATATAAGGGTGCCAGATTCAAAAACTTTAGGTGCAAAATAATATGAACGAGGATCATAGATATCATGAAACTTAAGATCATCAGGTAAGACAATTTTATTTTGATCAAACAAAATAGAAGAATTTCCAAACTTCTTCACGAAATCTTCTTCTGAATTGTAAAGAAGTACTGTCTGCCCTAAACCATTTTCAATTGATATAGAAGTAATCTCAAATAGGCGAGTCTCATCTGTTTGATCGAAGTTAATTATAATTTCATTTGAAGTTTCTGATAAACTTGTGGTATTATAACAGAGCCTATAGTTAATCTGAGGGGCTTCAAGATTAGCATTGAAATTAATCACATTTTCAGATGAGCTAACAGTCCAGCTATAATTGAGTCTGAATAGGTCTAAATGAAACTTAAAATCAGCTGAACTTACTCCACTTATTTTTGCTAACACTTCATAATTCTGGTCGTAATAGTCAGAGCTTGTAATCTCATAACTTCCATCGAAAAAAGATGTATGAGTCGCTGAATCGATTAGATCATATTGTTGGGTGTTATAATTAAAAAGACTAAGATCAATCTGTTGACTTATATTAGTCTCATAACTAAACAATAACTTTATGGCTTCAAGAGTGGCTTCGGAAGGTAAATTACTCATATTAAATGTCGTAGCGAATGTAAGATTGTTCATTTGAGGGAAATATGCAATTGAAGCATTATAAATACCAATTTCGTCTAGCTTCCCCGTAAAACGCGAATAATCTGATAATTCACAGCCAACAGTAAAATCACCACCAGTTGTAAGGTTGCCACTCCACGGTTCAGGAGTTTCACCAATGGCAGAATAATACCATAGATTATCTATTAGCACATCACAGCTAGACTGGTTATAAAAAATGCTAATGAACGTCCAATCGTCCAATGGAATGGAACCGGATACACCATAGTGGGCTAACGCACTTCCTCCACTGGAATTTAAGAATAATTGCAGATAACCGCTCTCATTAATTCCGATTTCAATATTTCCGTCCTTAGAAATAAAGCAGTTTTTAATTCCATTATTACTCTCATATGAAGTGAAAGCTGTAGGATAAATCCACGCAGAGATCATGAATTCTCCTTTTACAGTACCTAATGGGAAATCTAAAATGTCTCCAAATTGCACATAGTCAAAATTCTCGTAAGTAGGCGGACCGCCTGTAGGAATTTCAGATTCTATTTTTATGTACATGCTATCTAAATCTGTCTGAGAAAGGCTCAATCCCGACCATGTATATGTATTCCATCCTGGATTTGATCCCATGTCGAGTTGTTTTGAACCTAGCCATCCACCGCAATTTACATCAATTGTAGAGCTTATATCAGTCTCATTTCCATAAATTTTTATGACAATTTCAGTAACATCTCCACTACTAATATCAAAAGTCTCCATATCCAAATTATCAATAATAGAAGCTCCTTGAGATTTGCTGGATGTGAAAATATAGCCGCTAGTCGAATCCGGCGGGGTAGGATCTAACTCAGTATCGTTTATAAGACTATAATGATTAACTTGAGCCGACGCATTCCATTGAGCTGAGATATCGTTATCAGGACGTACGATACCACTATCTTGTTGCGGTGAGGGTGCTTCAGTATAATAGATCGTTATTTTAATATGGTCTACATAAGCTATATGTGAGTTTGAAATATCTTTATTACTAACATCAATTTGGACGCCGAATGTATTAGTATTAATATTTAAGTAATCAAATCCAGCATTCCAATTATCATTAGAAGCACCATAGGTTGCGTAACTATCATCATTTAAGGTATCCCACCGAGTAGCACTCGCCTTATCATCTCCATATGTAGTTCCACCTAAAACTAACCTAACAGAAATATCTTCAATGATGTCTGATGTGTCAGCATGCCTATCAATTTCAACTACAATTCCATCAATAGTCGCATCTGTTGGAATAGTAAAACTAAAATTGGTTGCCCGTAAGATCTCACTTGCCTTTCTCTTTGCTATTGATGAAGATGTGTGAACACCGTCTTGAATTTTTGCATTATCGGGATTGATCCAATCTGCATTAGGACCCCCCATAGATTCCATCGTCTGAGGGGATAACGTGATACTTGAACTTTCTTGACCCATATACTCATATGAAACATTTGCATAAGTAGAATAAATGATAGATGCAAATGTTTCGGAAGGGACCAACTGGCCATCTCCATCAAATAATAAAGCATAACCATTCCCAATATCGCTACTTGTCCATGAAGTATCTCCAAAAAGAATACCTTCAAGGCTCTGAATCTGGTCAAAAGTAGAAAGCCCGGTGTTTTCTTCAAAATCGGCGAGGAATTGTAGCGCCTCTCCTCCTGTACCCGTAATGTCTGGGAAGAAAATCGTATAATCGTTATCTTGGTCTTGCAGATCTCCCAACCAATCGGCTAAGCCGCTTAACAAATTAAAGTCTCCAGGTTGAGCGGGCACATCAAAAGAATCACCAGGAACAGAAGCGATATATTCATTTATTATTATAGGTGTGGAAAATGAAGAGGGAAAATAAGTAGAACTTAGTTGAGTATAAAGAATATTTTTCATAATATCATCAACATCTTCATTGTCTCTACTTCCTGGAGTAAGGTTTGTCCAAGTAGCCTCGGTATATGAGACATGGACCATACATTCTTGATGAATTAATTCTCCATCGACGTTATACACATTCCCTAGTGGAATTAAGGCAATATCTGGAGAGATCATTGCAACTTTATCTAAATCAAATGAACTGTAGGCGGTAACATTCCTTACATCCTTTAATTCGAAGTCAGAAAGACCGATGCGACCATACATAATATGCCATTCAGTTTCACCACTAGGATGAGTGTTCCTATTACGCTGCTGCCATACTATATGTAAACAATCATCGCTTAACGCAATGGAAGGAGCAAGTTGGTAGATATTGTCATCTCCAGGATCATATACTCGAATCGGTGTTGAAAATTCACCATCAATAGAGTTTCTAAGCGCATATGTCATATAGATCTTCCATTGATTATCTTGAGCATATCTTCCCGCAAATACAATAAAGATATATTGATCATTCGAGATGATTTTAGGAGCCACAAATCTCTGCCGAATCTCTGCTAGAACAGAATCAGAATCATCAATGCTTGTAAATTCATCTTCTATTACACTTTGAAACTCGCTGGAAACGTTAACAGGCGGATTTACGCTTAACAGATCAAATACAGAAAGACCATTTCCGTTCGAATCCTCCATCCATGTCGGATCTAAATTGAGATCATCCCTTTGATCAAACTGAGGATCTATTTCCTCTGAAAAAAGTCCAGAGAATGTCTCCCACGAGGCGTCTAATCTAAAATCTTGGGAAAATAAATTATTAGTGATTAATCCTGGATAGTTCGCTGATAAAATATCATTTCCTAATGCTAAAGGATTATCTATGTCCCAGTAAAGTGGCTCGCTTGTCCCCATGGTAGGGGCGCTGAATTGATTAAATCCATCAGAGAAATCGAACCCCCTATAATAGACTGGTGGATAGAAAGCCTCTACTGTAGCCCAATCAAATCTTAAAGAAATAACATCGGTGTATTCCGGATCAAAATCGAAATCAGCTACAATTTTGAACTGGAATTGCTGTCCTGCCTCTGTAAAGTAATCTGTAATATTAATATTTACGGTCTGCCAGTTCGATCCTGAGGTGGTATAATATCCTTGATAATCGTACTGCTCATGGATGAGTTCTCCATCTCTATAGATCTGAGATTTTAGATCAACTCTAATATCATCACCATCTGGGGTACCAAAATTATATAATTCATAATGATAACTAAAAATAGCATAATCTGCAACTGTACCTAGATAACCAATTACAGGACTTTCAATATATGTATTTAGATCATCACTTATGTCAAGATAAATATAATCAGGTAGCGGATCATGTGGCGAATAGGTTGGAGATGTAGTCCACCTTAATTCTTGGGAATTAAATCCATGATGATAGTTAAGATGAGTGGTAGTCTTAAATTCATTGGTATTATATAAATTAAAATCGGTCCCATTATAACTATATTCTTGTTTCTCGGGCCATGAGGATGTGTGAAGGAACTTATCTTTCGCAATCTCGCAATCCTCAAAATGAGTAGTAGATTTTAGGAAAAGGTCCTGCTCACCGTCATAGACTATCTTTCCCCTCATATATTCTCTATAGTGAGAACGAGTAACTGTCTTATATGAGATGATACCGTCATTCTTGGTCTGAAAGTCAATTAATTTCTTATATACAGGAGCATTTCCCTCTCTTTGAGTCAAGTAAAGCTCAAAGTTCCCTGCAATAGGATTTCCCAGAGAATCTTCTGCCCTAGTCTCAAAATAATTGTTCCAACCTAAAATATTCTTATCATAAAGAGAGTAAATGCTACCCCTTCTTGTACTTCTCATTGGTTCTTTAATGTAATGGGGATTAAACGAGACCGCATCCTTTTCGATGGTAATATTAAAAGAAAGTGTTGGTGATACACTTGAGGAAAGGAAGGAGCCTCTTGCCGTGTAAAACACATTTAATTGGTAATCACCGGGAAGTATGCGTGTTTGAGATTTATCTAAATCTATTTTGAAGAATATATTCTTATTTCTAAAAGATCCTCTGAACGTACTCGAACTAAACTCATGAGTTTTCATTAGTAATTTTGACTGATCGTAAAGAGGTCCGTCAACTAGCACATCTTTAGGAATAAAACGTGCATGAAAAGTCAATTCTTTTGGAAACGGAAGAGATAACTCAAATCTCAGCACTAAAAGAGAATTAAAAGTAATTTCGTTAACAGATTCTAAATCTTCAAAGTATTCCAAATCCTCAAGATTATACTCAGTTCCGTCCCTTCTATATTCTTGGGGTACTGTACCAAAAAGAGGATCTGGAATGTCTTCATTTGTCATATAAAAAATTGTCCAACCTAACACGGTTGAAAAAAACACACAAGAGATTATCAACCAAACCCCCTTTAGCTTGCTTCGTTTATCGTGCTTTATCTTAATTTTGTTTTTGATGATCTGGAATCTACGTCTTAATCTAATTTCTCGGTTTTTTTTCGATATTGTGGGGCGTTTACTTTCTTCTGTTAATTCTCTGCTTCTGGATTTTGGAGAATTAGGCATAAAAATTATCAGTAATATAAACATTATGGAAAACGAGATAACAGCTTCGAAGATAAGGTTCAGGACAAATATCTGAATAAAAATAACAATGCCAAAACTAGCAAAGAAAAAAGTTGAGAGAAAACTATTCAAACCGCTCCTCGGTTGTTGGAATAACTTTTTAACCTTAAATTTGAACCGAGAAGTCTCGGGAGAAAACTTCTTTTTTTTATCCTTTTTAGATGTCGTGAGAAAAACAAAAAATATAGTAAAAAGACCTATAAGAATATAACAGGTTGATCCAATTGCTACAGATTGTCCATAATACATATATAACGCAGATATGGGAAGTAAGACGGTAAGAAGGTTAAATAATATTACTGTTTTCTTAAATTTTGATAGACCTTCAAATGAACCTTTTACATCCCAAAACCTAACTGATCTTTCATACTCATTCATTTTTCATTTCCTCTTTCTAACTTAATTAATTGTTTAATTTGGTCTATATAGGCCCTTCTAAGAGCTTTATTTTCAGGATAAATTTTCATTCTCCTATAAAGTGAAAGAATTTGATTTCTTGCGATTATAAATCGCCTTTTAGGGATATTTTGAGACTCTTTAAGAAATCCAAGTACTAAATCCTCTATGGATTGAGACGTACTATCGCCGGTCTTATCAACACCATCAATTTTGCCATACCAATGGAAAGAATCTTTTCTAATTGCCATATTATTTCATTTCCGCTTTCTTATCTATTCTAATTTTCTTTCTTTATAAACAAAAAAGTAGTATCTTTGAGAATCAAAAGTACTTAAATTTGGCACTCTCAAGGCGCCTATCTTCAAGATTTGAAAATAAGACATATTACCCCTTTCTTTATGATCTTTTTGCTTTTTATTAAAAAATA
>JABUBN010000681.1_pt1 | contig 10036 bp, 4 predicted proteins | sample 7240341 | NCBI WGS metagenome assembly JABUBN01 (sample SAMN07256345, study PRJNA390944) | subsurface metagenome | isolation source: Methane hydrate marine sediment | place: Pacific Ocean: Eastern North Pacific, ODP site | reverse complement strand
CGCTCCACCCCAATTTTATAAATATTAACCCTACTTCCAGAATTACAACCAATTAACGAAAATTAAACAAAAATCGAGAGATTAAAAAAATGAGATTTACGCTTTGCGTATTGTGTAGCGAAAAAGTTGTTGTTGGCAACAATAAGGACGGAATATGTAGAAATTGCTGGGAAAAAGTAGAAAACGGCGAAGAGATAACTTTTAGAGCTTATTCAAAGGTCTATCCTTTCTTTGAAGCGTTCCCAAAACTAAAAGGGAGGAGGTTTGCAAGGTGAGCTACGACCCGAGCGAGATTACCTATTTCGCTGTAAATGTTATGGATTTGTCGAGGTTTAAGCCCGTGGAACTGTTGCTCTTCCAGAAGAAGATCTCTTCGAGACAAATAGTACAAATGAGCAAGAACAAGATAGACGGTTCGGTAGTGCTGTTGCGATCCACGATCAAGAACAATTGCACGAATTCCTTTAAAAAAAGGCAAAACTCTCAACTTAAGGCGACTTGCGAACTGCTCTGGGAGTTTTCGAAAGTTCGCACCTACTACTCCAAGAATGGAGATACGTTTTACCAATTTAGATTTTAATTTTAACCTTTTTTTTATAAACCAAAAGAAATAAGCAAATGTAAAGATTTGGAGGGGAACAGAAAGAATGGACTATTTTGACGAATTGGAAAAAAATATAATATATTACTTAGAAGTAAATGAAAATAGAAATAGAAAGAGAGTAAAAACAAACAAATTCGTTAGAAAGGTCGAGTGTTGGAAATGTGGCGCGTTTTTTCGCAGGGTCGTTCTAACGAAATACCACGGCGTTTTGTGCGTAAAGTGTTATGACTCGTTATATTTAAATTTATTTTATCCCTTTAATACCTATTATAGATCTTAATTTTAAATTGACTTTTTTGAGATAAATGTAATGAATATTTCAGAACTATTGAAAAAAAAGCTTGAATCAAACCAAACTGTACTTACAGAATTTGAATCGAAGGAATTGCTAAAAGAGATAGGAATTTCTATTCCAGACCAAAAATTAACCTCTACTAAAGAAGAAACCGTCTTAGCCGCAAAGAACATTGGTTTTCCGGTTGTTTTAAAGCTCATGGCTGAAGATATTGTCCACAAGTCAGATACGGGAGCGGTTAAGTTAAACATTAAAAACGAAGAGGAAACTACTAATGCTTTCGAAGAACTAATGAAAATTCCTTCCCAAGCCGAGAAATTGATTAGCGTACAAAAAATGGCCGATGAACCAATAACTGAATTAATTTTAGGGATGACTACTGACGCTCAATTTGGACCTGCGCTAATGTTTGGAATTGGAGGTATTTTAGTTGAACTTTTAGAGGATGTAAGTTTCCGAATTGCTCCAATTACAGAATACGATGCTCGGGAAATGATTAAAGAGATAAAAGGATTTCCAATACTTGATGGATATCGAGGAAAACCAAAAGCCGACATAGATGCGATAGTACAAACGCTATTGAAAGTATCAGAGCTCGTCACAAAATACGAAGAAATATACGAAATGGACCTAAACCCCGTTTTTATCTACGACAAGGGGTTAATTTGCGTAGATGCGAGGATTATTCTGAAAAAACCCGAAAAATAAGATTAGTCTTGTACCTTTTTTTATCAATTTTTTGAACATATTATGGAAGATTTTTTATGCAAATTTGTTAAATTAATTCAAATATTCATACGAACATAACATAAAAAAAGTAATTTTAAATTCAAATTACGCGATTATTATTGTAAATATTCTTTTAGAATAAAATTATTATTAATAAATTAATTTGATGTTTATGAGAAATTCTAATAAAAAAAAGAGAATAAAAACTTGCTTAGTTCTGCTATTTTATTTTTTATCGATAAGCCTATTTACAAATTTCAATTTCGAGCCTCCTTTCTATAAAGACGATGCGAATAAAGACGATTTTATAAATTCTCCAAAAACTTCCGATTCGCTTCCTTCTTTTAACGGAGTTGGCGATAAAGTTAATGTTTCATTACATCAATCCTATTTAAATAATTCTTTTAATACTATTGTTAACACTTCAATAGTAAACGGTAATAATTTTACATTACCTTGTCCTAAAGATGTAAACTTTAACTCAACTTTTACCAATATAACTGTTAAGGATATTTTTGCTCCAAATAAAACATTGTTTAATGATTGGTACGATGCGTCTTATCATTTAGGGTCCGCTGTTTACGCATCATTCAAAGTTGAAGGAACAGGATTTTTAGAAAATTTATCTGTTTTTTTAGAAAATCTGGTTGGTTATCAAGAAACTTTTAGTGTTAGATTATTTAACGCAACTTTTTCGATTACTGACGGTGTAATTAAATATGATGCTTTTATTACATTATTAGGCCAATTTTCAGTGAATAACAACGACAAAAAATGGTTTACCCTTTCGAATTTAAATCAAATACTTGATACTTCAGATACATATGAGAATAACTTCTTTCTACAAATATCTAGTGGAGCAGGAGCAAGTGGATATTGGTATCGTAGTACGGGAGGAGATGTTAATAACACAATATGGCAAGGAGCTAGCTTTTCTTTAACACGAGATATGTCTTTAGATTTTGATTTAACTCCTTTAAATAACACACCTAACCCTGAAGATATTGGCTTAAAAATTAATGGTGATAAAGTAAATGGTTATTCCAATATCAATGGAACAGGATATTGGGAATCATATATAGTAAACGGAAGTAATTCGGGGATATTAAAATATAATGTAACAGCAGATTGGTGGGATGTAAAATGTAACATTTCTCAAGTTCAAATCAATTACACTAAAACGGATTTAAGAGCAGATTCTAGTTTTGAAGTTTTAGGAAACGGACAAGACGTTATATGGAATGTTACGAGAAATGGAGGCTTAAATTATTTTGGCACAGATTTTAGCGATTATAGGATAAATTTTACAATATCAGCTACTTGGCACGATGGTAGTATTAAGGTTGTTAATGGTAGTGGTGCCGAATGGTCTACTAATAGAAGATTATTGGGTAATGGTTATAGGGAAGTAGAAGTGCCGAATGCTGGAAATGGTACTTATTGGTTTTTAAACGCCACATCTTCGAATCTTCTTACGAATATAAAAAAATATGTTGGTACAACATCAGTAGCAGATACTTTTAATTATACCGATTTTGTTCATTTTAACGGCACATTTTCTAGTTATGTGAGCGATGGGAGTATTAATCTTAGCGTTTATAACCCGTTAGCGTTAAACGATCAATTGAATTATACATTTGTTAATAGTTCTTTTGTTTCAGGCGATGACATATACTTTGGTGATTGGAATATATCTGATACCATAACCAAATACGGAAATTTTCGAATACTAACTCAATGGAATAATGGCACTGATGCGGGTTTTTTTAGGGACGACATAACCATATTAGCAGAAACCAATTTAGAAATTAATCAGCCTTCCCAGGACACCACTTTCAATTCTAGCACCATTTTTAATGTCACCATAACCTATAGGGATAGAGAACAAGATTTGGATATTTCCGATGGAGATATTTACTATAAAATTAATAGTGGAACTTATAGCTCTGTAAATGAAAGCGTAACATATATCGGTTCTGGAAAATATAACATCACTTTTGATTGTAACAATACAGAATTTAATTATGGTTCTAATACAATAACGATTAGAGCAAATAATACCTACCACAATAATCAAACTGAAACTTTAAATATCATAATTTTAGGAGAAACAAATCTTTCCAGACCATTTCCAAAAACGTATAACTTTGATTCTGGTGAAACCTTTAATATAACTCTATATTTCAACGACACTGTAAAAAACCTTGGAATTAATGAGTCTACGGTAGATATTACTGTAAATAGTAGCGCTTATACTCCCTTAGATTTTTTTGATTATGGAAATGGGTATTATAATCTTACTGTGAATTGTAGTGATGATGTTTTTGATATTCAAGGTTATGGATTTTTCAATTTAAGTATAAATTCTGAAAAAATAAACTATTATAGTCAAACTACTTCATTTATTATTTATATTAAAGGAGAAACTAACTTAGCCGCTACAAAGTTTCCTGAACCTATCAAGGGATATTATAATTCTGATGAAACATTTAATATCACAGTATTTTTCAATGATTTAGCGAGAAATGAAGGAATTAATGATGGTATAGTAAATGTATATGTTAAACGGGTGTCAAGCAGCATATATCAACTTTATGATACAACAATTTTTCCTTATGGAATCGGATACTATAACTTTACTGTAAATTGTAGCGATTCTGAATTTGATAATTATGGAAAATATGATATTCAAATAAATGTATCAAAACAACATTATTACAATGCTATTTACACTTTTTTTGGAGAATTAATAATTGGTAATACTACACTAACGATAATAGAACCTTCTGGAATGGTATCACATGTGGATGATGAGACATTTGACATCAAGATAGAATATATCAATCATACAAAATCAGATCGGATCACAGAAGCAGATATAACTTATACTATTAATGGTACAGATCATAGATCTGATAATGTAATTAATAATCCTGATGGAACATATAATATTACCATTGATGCTGGTGATTCTGATTTTGAGAATAATTATGGATATAGAGATATTATAATTAATGCAAATAAAACTAATTATGTCAATTTAACAGAAACATTCACATTCGAAAGACAAGTTTCAACACAAATTAATCCAACAAATACGCCAGCTTTATTCGAAGTAATAAGAGGGAAAAATATCACTTTTACTTTTAATTACTCAGATAAATTTTACGATCCAATTGAAAGATATGATAATTTTCAAAGTATTTCTAGTTTAAATAATTTTGAGTGGTATCTTTGGAATGATGGAAATGGTAATTATACACTTGAAGTAGATTCGACCAATGTTATAGTTAAAGATACTCCTTATGAACTTAACTTTAGTATTTCTGCTTTTGGCAATGAAACTCAAAAAATTTCTTTAACTATCTTAGTAACAATAATCCAAACAAGTATTGAAATCGAATCATGGAACAATAATGCTGATTTTGCTCGAAGTACTTGGACTAATGTATCTATAAATTTCTACTTTAATGATACCACAAATATCGCCGCGATTGATGGTTTAATTGATAATGATATTAAAATTAAGGATTATTATGCAGGTACTACTTGGCAACCCGGATTTGAATTATTCAATCAACCAGGACCTGGAAATTATAAATTAAATATTAGCACTATAGGAAAGAACTCAGGTTTATATACATTACAATTGAATATCTCTAAATATCCGAACTACAAATGGAGCTTGGCTTACATTCAATTTTACTTAAGAGGAAATTACACTCAAATTAATATGATTTCAGTCGAGGATCTTGAAGAAATACTAACACCTAGTGGTATTGGAAATAACTATACAACCTTCGTTGGGAGTGATTTAACTCTTGAATTCAATGTGACGGATACGGAATATGGAGATAAGGCAATCACTGAAGGGATACCTGGCTATATTATAACGATAACATATAAAAATTTAATAACAGAATTAAGTGGAACTCTTCAGCAAAGTTTTAGTTTTGTTTTCCAGTCAGCGGATTATGGTACATATATAGGAGATATCCTAACTTCAGAATTTATAGACGCGGGATATTATTTAATTAACATAACATTTGCGAAATTAAATTACAAAAACACAACTTTTAGTTTTAATTTAACTCTAGTAAATTCGCAAATTAATATTATTTCAATTTCCAATCAGGGAGGTCAATTAGAACTTAGTGGGATAAATAACTTTTATAATTCATCTGTTGCTGTAGACATTACTATTGAATTTAATATAACTGATACAGAATCTTTAAATAGAACAATAGCTAGAGATGCGAGTTTGTATATAGTTAGATTTACAAATTTAGATACTGGAAAGAATGGAATTCTTGTAAACACTTTTGAGTTTAGTTTATCTACTTCAACATATAATGGAACTATAATAACTTCAGGATTACCTGCAGGCAATTATTTGATCAACCTGTCAGTTGTGATTTTGAACTATAAAATAATTCCATTAACTTTTAATTTAACAATTGTTTTAGCTGAAAGCAATATTATATCAATAACTAATATGGGAGGTCAATTATCACCTACTGGAGTAGGTGGATTTTATGAACCTACTGTAACAACAGATATAGATATTGAATTTAATATAACAGATGCCAATTTTGGAAATGTTATTCAAATTGGAACGGGTATTTCTTATACCATATCTTACATCAATATTGATACTTTAGAAAATGGAATCCTGCTAAACACTATTACCGAACTTGCTTTAAGTCATTTCGGAAGTATAGATATCTCATCACTTTCAATTGGAAATTACTCTATTGCTATTATCATAAACAAAACTAATAATATGGTTTCCTATTTTAGTTTTAACATAAGAATTATTTTAGCTGAAAGCAATATTATATCAATAACTAATCCTGGAGGTCAATTATCACCTACTGGAGTAGATAGTTTCTATGAATCTTTCATTGAAAGTAATATCAATATAGGTTTTAATATAACAGATGCCAATTTTGGAAATATTATTCAAATTGGAGCGGGTATTTCTTATACCATATCTTACATCAATATTGATACTTTAGAAAATGGAATCCTGCTACACTCTATTACCGAACTTGCTTTAAGTCATTTCGGAAGTTTAGATATCTCACTTTTATCAGCGGGAAATTATACATTTCTTATACTAGTTGAAAAAAACAACAATGATATAACAACATTGAGTTTTAATTTAAGATTAATTGAAAAATATGATGTAAGAATCACTATTTTAGGAAAACCTGATGATGTTGTCGCAGGCAGATCTTTTACAATTATAATTGGAGTAGAATATTTCAACGGCTCAGCATGGTTACCATTGGTGGGTATAAATGTAATAAGTACCCTATATTTCGATGGTGTACTTTCAACAGAGACTCAAGCTCGGATAACAAATAGTACTGGTGGGGTTTTGTTTGAAATTACAGTCAGAAGTGATGCAGTTACAATGAATTTGACTATTCAACTTGAGAGTAGTTATTATCATATTGGAAAGTCTGCGATAATATCTGATATTATAATTATTCCACCAGCTATAGGTTTAACTTTTGAAGATTTGCTCCCGTATATCTTAATAATTGGAGCTGTGGTTGCTGTTGCAGGCGGTTCGATAGCAGTATATCGGGGTGTTATTGTTCCAAAAAAGAGAAAAAAACAACGAATATTGACTGAAGTGAAAACAATATTTGATGACGCAATTAATTTAGAACATATTTTAGTATTATACAAAGGTACAGGAACCTGTATTTTCTTTAAGTCATACGGTTCAGAACAAATAGATCCTGAATTAATAGGAGGATTTTTATCAGCAGTTTCTTCATTTGGAAAAGAAATGAAGACTCAAGAAGCATTAAATGAGATTTCTTACGGCGATAAAATGTTATTACTAGCTGATGGAGAATATATACGAGTCGCATTAGTTTTAGGAAGAAAGGCATCCTTAATTCTTCATCGTCATTTAAAAGAATTCATAGATATCTTTGGAAAAATGTTTAAAGATGACTTACCAAATTGGAGAGGGCAACTTAATCCTTTTAAGAATGCAGGTCTTATAGTCGATGAAGTTTTGAACACTTCAATCATTCTACCGCATCAGCTATCATATGACTCTTCGAGTGTTAAGGATTTAAAGAGTCCCCACGCACGGGACGTATTAAAGGTCGCACATAGCTGTTGTGAAGAAACAGAAAGAGAATTCTTATTTATTGCAACATTACTAGAGGAAGCATCTGAAAGAACTAATAAAGATACAGCAGAAATTTTTATGGGAATTAAGGAATTACGAGACAAGAAAATCTTAATCCCAATAGAAATCTCAGCAATCGAAGCTCAACCAGTTTCTCAGCAAGAAATAAATCTTATTAATCAAAAAGTTACTTCACTAACCAATTTATCTAACGAGGAAAAGCAAAATTTAGTGAATTTCTTAGCCCAATTAGGTCCAATAGAAAGAGAAGCTTACCTTTCTAGCTTGACTAAACAACATGAAATTGTCTCTGCCCCAATTAAAACTACTATAGGAACTATTATAGTTGATAATAAGAAATCTGCCAAAAAAGGGGTTAAAGAGTTAAGCAAACGAGCTAAAATTGCGAAAGGAAAGAACAATTATCAAAAAACAATTGAATTGTATCAAAGCGCCGCTATGTTGGCTTCAAACTGGGAATTATCAAATGAATTCGTTCAAATAGAGGACATTATTCGAAAAACTAAGATTGAAGATTTAAGCGTGAAAAAGAAGGATTTAGAAAAAGAGGCAAAAGATGCTATTAAAAGAAAAGATTACGCTGAAGCCAGCGCAAAGTATAAGCAAGCGTCTAAAATCGCGTCAGAGATTTTCAAATTAGGCGCTAGTGATATGACAAAAGAAGTCAAGAGATTAACCAAAAAAGCAAATGAATACGAAAAATTAAAATAAATTTTATTTTTATTATTCTTTTATTTTCTATTTTTTTTACGTTAGTATTTTTAAAAAAGAGATTTTTTAAATGGTTTAATCGGTAATTCCATTTTCTGTTATTGAGAATACAGCTTCTCCTTCGGGTAGATGAGGCGCATCAATCATTTTCGCTACTCTCTGCTCGCCTTTACCTTTTCTTAAATATACTCTAATTGTTGATCCATGAGCAACTATATTCCCTCCTGCCGCTACTGTTGGGTTCCCATAAAAAACATCCGGTTTTGATTGAACTTGATTTGTTACAATGATACATAACTCGGGGAAAATATCTGTTAAACGTAATAAATCGTGTAAGTGGGTATTAATAGTTTGTTGTCTGGTTGCTAACGTACCTCTACCTACATATTCACTTCGAAAATGTCCAATTAAAGAATCAACTATTATTAGTTTGATGTTTTTCTCTTTGATAAGATTAGTAGCTTCTTTTACTAGGAGAATTTGATGATCAGAATTGTAAGCACGACCAAATATTATGTTTTTCAAAATCTTTTTGTGATCTAAATCAAGTCCTTCAGACATCTGTATTATTCTTTCAGGTCTAAATGTTCCTTCAGTGTCTATATACAATGCATTTCCATTGAGACCCCCATCTTCCTCGGGTAATTGAACATTAACGCATAATTGATGGGCTATTTGGGTTTTACCGGTCCTGAATTCGCCAAAAAACTCAACAACGCATCCAGTTTCAATTCCACCTCCAAAAAGATCGTCGAGTTCTTGACTACCTGTCGTAATTCGCGTAATATTTTTTCTGTACTCCCACACATCTTCAGCAGACTTGAAGCCGATTTTTAACTGGGATATACTAGCTTTAATTAATTTAGCGGTTGTTTTATCTCCAAGCCCAGATTCATTTTGAATTATCCTTGGGGGCGTATAAGCGATGGACTCAAGGCTACTAAATCCAGCTTTAATTAGTTTTTTAAGCGTAGCTTCACCTACCCCAGGAAGCTTTTTAACAGCTTCTACGGAAATATTTGCATCATTGATTATAACTTCATTACTATCTGAATCTGAATCTACTTCTAAATCTTCTTCCATCTCATTTAATTCGATAATAACATCTTCCTCTTCCTCTAAACTTTCAAATATCTCTTCTACTTCAGATTCAAGTTCTTTTTCATTGCTTTCAGATTCTTCTTCGATTTCTTTTTTATCTATTTCGAACCGGGCAAATTTTAAATGGTCCTTGTAAATTTTGCCTTTAGTATGGTTTCTTTTACATTCTTTGCAGAAATAAGGCTCTCCATTCCCAGATTGTCCTCCATTATTCATTTCGCTTGCTTTAGCCATTACAAATCACAATTTATTAAAATTTAGTGTAATTTTTATAGTTCTTAATGATTATTTTATAAATATTACAAAAGCTATTTTAAAGAAAATAGACCTCGAATTTTCCAATTTTTAGACATATTAATCCTTTAATAATTGACTAATACAGGCTTTTAATTTGTTCCGAGATTTTTCTCATTTCAAC
>JABUBN010000680.1_pt1 | contig 10056 bp, 6 predicted proteins | sample 7240341 | NCBI WGS metagenome assembly JABUBN01 (sample SAMN07256345, study PRJNA390944) | subsurface metagenome | isolation source: Methane hydrate marine sediment | place: Pacific Ocean: Eastern North Pacific, ODP site | reverse complement strand
GATATTTCAGGTTTGGGTGCCTTTTGGAAGAAGATGGAGCAAGCGATCAATTCAGGTATTACAGTTAAAAGGGATGAGGTTTTGGTTAAAAATAAGGAAAATAAAACGACTCCTATTGGTATTTCTATTTCTCCAATAACTGATATAAAAGATAAATTCTCTGGGTGTGTGGCGATTTTTAAAGACCTGTCAGAAATAAGAAGATTAGAGGAAAAACTGAGGCAGGCAGAAAAGCTTTCATATTTAGGTAAAATGGCAAGCTGGGTAGCGCATGAAATCCGCAATCCCTTGACTGCAATCGATGGTTTTGCTCAACTTCTTAATAATAAGGCAAAACAAGAGAAAATCGGTTTATATAGTTCTGAAATCCGTAAAGGAACAGAAAGAATAAATTATATTATTGATGATATACTTTGCTTTGCAAGAACAAAAAGAAAAGTGACACATGTTGAGATCAATTTGAGAGAGTTGATTCAATCTATAATCAAAGGTATTGTGCATATTAAGATTACAATAAGTGGTGATAAATCATCAATAATAAAGGGAGAGATTGAATCAATACGACGGGTATTTGTTAATCTTATAAACAACAGCGCTGAGGCAATGGGTGAAGACGGCAGATTAAAAATTAATTTTTCAAGTAATAAAAAGATGATTCTCACGGAGATTATTGATAATGGAAAAGGAATACCAAAGGAAAATTTGATGTAATGATCGGTTTGGAAAAAAATTTTTCCGGGAGAAAATAGAGAATCAAGTTGGTAACAAAATAAAAAAGGGCAATAGTATAACCAGGTTCTGGAAAACTTAAACCTTTTTTTGAATAAGTTATTACAAGCACTGTAACCAAAATCAGAACAAAGCGGAGCGTGATAAGAATCTTTTTATTCATTTCTATTTAAATTATGGAAGATGAGGTATGATGTTCCCTGAAAACTTTCATGTTCAATTAACGAGTCCATTCTCAATAGCATATCTTATCAATCTTGCAGTATTAGATACACCGAGTTTCCTCATAATGCTCAATCTATGATGTTCAACTGTTCTGGGACTAATACCTAATAACTTCGCAGCTCTTTTGCTGGTTTTACCTTCGGCAATTAATTTAAGAACCTCTCGTTCCCGTTGGGTAAGAACTCCAAATGATGACCCTCTTTTTGTGCTACTTCGCTTTACCAAATTTTTAATGACGTCACTCGAAAAAGATGGAGAAACATATGTCTTATTCCGTTTTATCGACTCAATCGCAAACATCAACTCGGTAGCTGCATCATCTTTCAAAATATAGCCCTGGGCACCAGAAATAAAACACTCATACACATAATCTTCATTTTTGTGCATAGTTAATACCAAAATCTTCACCTTTTTATCGACCTTTCTTATCTTATGAATCGCTTCAATCCCTCTGAGATTGGGCATAGATATATCTAAAAGAATTATGTCAGGTTTCAGCTTTCGAATTAAAGGAAGGATCTGCAAACCATCACCGGTTTCACCTACGACTTTATAACCATGCACCTCTTCAATAATGCGCCTCAAACCATCTCTAATGATCGTATGATCATCAGCTATAAAAATTTTATCCATAGATATTTCCTTTTTTCCTTATAATATATTATATATTAAGCAATAGAGTATTAATCGCAATTAAGGATAGTACGGATTTTAATATAGGGAAATATACCTATATAAGATATTAGAGCACGGCTAACCCAACTATCATATTACCGTAGTCGTCGAGCTTGCTCGACTCCTCTAACCATCACATCGCCGTAGTGGTCGAGCTTGCTCGACTCCTCTAACCATCACATCGCCGTAGTGGTCGAGCTTGCTCCTCGACTCCTCTAACCATCACATCGCCGTAGTGGTCGAGCTTGCTCGACTCCTCATTTATTTGCAGAGTAAACTCTGCCACTACATATTATTTTTATCTGGCACCTTTAATCCTTTAGGTAGTTTAATTATATACCTGATAAACCCCGCTCCTCTGCGAGGGGCGTGGGTAAATCACCTGTCCGCCTCAGGCTGAGGTGACTACAAAATAAAAAATTGTAATAATTCTGTACAGGGCTCGCCCTTCAGGACGGGATGCGGGGTTTACCAACGAGAGGGAAAAAACCCCTTACAATTGTTCCTTTCCCGGATCTGCTTGTTACAGATAATTCCCCATCAATAAGCTGAGCCCTTTCCTGCATTGTTAGTATGCCATAGTGGCGAGTATTTTTCTTCAAAAATAATTTTAGATTAAAGCCTACACCATCATCTTTAATTTCCATTTTTAATTTATTCTTGAATACTGAAATTTTAATAGAGACTCTTGTTGCTTGAGCATGTTTACGGACATTCATTAACGCCTCCTGTATAATACGAAGTATATTGACCTTAGCAGCAAAGTTAATTTTTGGAAATTTTCCAGGATAGTTGAATTCAACTTTAGTATCTGGTCCAGCGAATCTCAGGTCGATCGATTTTTTAACAGCCTGGATTAAACCTATTTCAGGTTCACGAATTGGTTCTATTTCACTAATCAGACGACGCCCTCGATCAATAGATGCCTTGATTAATTCAATGAGCTTTTCTTTTCTTTCTTGCATCTTTTTGTCCAGGGTAGATATATCAATCATCTGTAAGAAATATAATATGGCAACAAGCCCCTGGAGCATATCATCGTGTATTTCTGAAGCAAGGTAAAGACGTTCTTTTTCTTGTGCATCAATGATTCTCTTCGCGAGTTCCACCATTTTCATGCGATCGGTTTCGAGTTCCTCCAATACCTGGGTCAATTTTCTCTGGAAGCGATCCTTTACTAAACCTGATGTGATGATTTCTCCTGCAGCTTGTAGTATACCAACATCATCTTGTCGCCAGGTTCGAGTTTCTGAGTTATTAAAAAGTCCAAGGGCACCAAAGAAATTTTCTTCAAAGTGAAGAGGAATAATTAAAAAAGATTTAATATCCTGTTCACTAATTTTCTTTATATTTTTTTGCAATCGGGAAGATAGTTTTTTTACATCAGGGATCGCAATCACCTGATGGTGTTTAAGTTGTTTTATCCATTGAGAGAAATCATCAAATGATACACCTCGGCGACTTCTTTTTTTTACTTTCAATCCCTTGCGTGTCCACCCATAAGAATAATCCCAAATTTTTTCTTTTTCTCTTATCTGGAAGAGATGAACCTGATCTACATCAAATACTGTTCCGAGATGCACTAATGCCTTTTTTACTGCAATGCCCATTTGCTTTGCCTTAACTACTGTTGATGATATTTCAGTCAGGGTTTTTTCCATTTCTACATGTTTTTTTACAATTTCCTCTGTTTGCTTGCGTTGTATAGCTAAGGCGATCTGCCCTGATACAAATTGTAATATTTTTAATTCCTTTTCAGTATAAAGTGAAGCATCTGTATAACTTTGAACGACCAATGCACCGATCACTTTCTTTCCAATTTTAAGAGGCACACCTAGCCAAATTTTTGAAGGAGGTCCAATTGTCACAACCTCTCCGGTTTTAACCAATTTCTCTCTAACACTTTTGGTAACGAGAATTGATCTATCTTTTCTAAGTACATAGGCGGTGAGCGTTTCACCTATTGGAATTGTGGTAAATTTATCTTTCTCATCGACAAAGTACGGGAATGACATGGTGTTATTTTCTCTGTTGTACATTGCAATATAAAAATTGTCCGTATTCACAACAGTACTGAGCTGATTTCTAATCAACTTGAAAAGCTCACCAAGGTTTGCCGAAATATTCACGGCATTGGCAATCTCATGTAATGCTGATTGTATTTCCTCTGCCTGCTTCCGTTCAGTGATATCACGGGCAACACCAAGTCTACCAATAGGATTGCCTTCGGCATTCAATATTGAGGTTACGTTTAATTCTACTGGAATCCTTTTACCATCCTTACACAAAAGTTCTGTCTCATAAAGAGAAATCTTTTTGCCAGAGAATCCTTGTTTGAAAAGTCTGGCTGTTGATTCTATATATTCAGGAGCAACGACTTCTGTGAAAGAGTGTCCCAACAAAATCCGTACAGGGTAGCCACTAAGTTTTTCAAACTGGGGGCTTAGATAGGTGAAATTACCATCTTTATCCAAGGTGAAGACGATATCTGTTAATCTATCAATTAATCTGTGGTATTTTTCTTCGCTCTCCTTTAATTTACTCTCCATTTTATGTTTGTAAAGAGCCATCTCAATAGCAGTATAGAGTTCTTTTTCCTCAAATGGCTTAATAATATAGCCAAATGGCTCGGTTAATTTTGCCCGTTCCAATGTTTTTTGGTCTGCATAGGCAGTAAGATATATCACAGGGATATTAAAGCGATGACGAACGTGCTCTGCAGCCTCTATTCCATCCATATCACCTTCTAATACAATATCCATCAAAACTAAAGCAGGTTGCGTCTCCTTTATTTGCTTAAGCGCGTCTTCGCCGGATAGAGCAATACCGCAAACATTATATCCAAGATGTAGTAATGTATTTTTTATATCTACGGCAACAATTTTTTCGTCCTCAACAATAAATATTTTTGTTTTTGCCATATGCTACTTGCCCTCGGATTTATCAAATTTAATCTTAAACGTTGTGCCGCGTTTTATATCAACCTCGATAGTGCCGTTGAGTTGTTCAACCAAAGTCACTACTAATTGTAGACCCAATGTTTTTGTATTTTTAATGTCAATGTTATCCGGCAAGCCGACACCATTGTCTTTTATTTTTAGTAATAGCTTATTATCCTTATCTAAATAGAAATCTATATCTATCTTACCTTTTCTTCCATTGGGCTTGCCCGCCGCAGCTTTAGCGGAGGCGGGAAATGCATGTTTAAGAGAGTTCGAAACAAGCTCATTAATAATTAAACCACATGGGATTGCTCTATTAATATCTAAAAACACATCTTTGATTCTTACATTAAATTTGATTTTTGTTGGGCTAATTCCATGCGACCTGAACAATTGTTTTACAAGATCATTCACATATTCAACAAAATTAATTCGGGCAAGATCCTGAGATCTATATAATTTTTCGTGAACGAGAGCCATTGCCCTGATGCGTTCCTGGCTATTCTGGAACATCTCTAATGCCTTTTTCCCTTTGATATATCTACTTTGAAGATTTAAAAGACTGGAAATTATCTGCATGTTGTTTTTAACACGATGATGGATTTCTTTTAAAAGTACTTCTTTTTCTTTGAGCGATTCCTTTATTTTCTCCTCGGCTCGTTTGCGATCCGTAACGTCTATACCCTGGGCTATAGTGGCAATGACTGTTGCACCATCTTCAGCATACACATTCGCCGAGTTCCAGAATACTATTCGAATATCTCCATTTTTGCAGAGAATCAGCTCAGCGATTCGTCCTGACTTACTTCTGGAAAAATTATTTTTAGTTCTTTACCCATAACCTCGTGGGCAGTATAACCTGTCAGGTGTTCACAGGCATAGTTGAATCTGGTAATCTTAAACTGTGGGTTCCAGACAATAATAGCAGCGTTCGCTGAGTTGATTATATTTTCCAGATAATCGCGCGTCTCGCGCAATTCCTCCTCTGTTCTTTTGCGCTCCGCAATTTCATGCTGTGCCTGCTCATACAACCGCGCATTCTCAATGGCAACCGCGGTCTGGTCGGCAAATATCTCAAGAGCCTGAATCCTTTCTTTAGTGGGACGCTTTCCATCCACAGGGTTATCAGGTGAGATAAACCCCAGAATTTTTTCCTTACCCTGAATAGGTATTAACAAAATATCCTTTTCATGCCAACCTTCTGGTTTTAGATCTTTTACAGATGTTATAACCAGATCTGCTGGATATTTCTGCATCTCTTTCCAGTGTGTATGGTCAATGTAATGAGAGCGGCTTATCTTAAACTCTTCCCGCAAAAATTTCTCTGCAGTTTTTATTAGTACAGGCGGTTTAGACATAGTTTTCTTCTTTGTTTTCTCATCATAACCTGCCATGGCAACTGGTTGTGCAGTTCCGGCATTGTAATCTCTGAGTGATAGAATAACCTGGCGCCAGCCTTGAGTTTCAATTATCGTGTTACAAATGTTCTGTAGCAATGCTTCCCGTCTCAATTCCATGCGCATCTGATTACCTAATTTAATAAAACTCTTCAACTGCTCTGTATATCTTTCATTTACCTGTTTGCGTTCAGTAATATCACGATTAACAACAACCATACCCACTGGATTTCCTGAATCATCTTTAAGTAAAGAAAAAGATGCAAGCACATTTATGACTGTGCCTTCCCTATGTTTTTGGATAACTTCACCCTTCCAATAGCCTTTTTTGAAGATTTTTTTAAAGACATCTGGCTCTTTGTCATATGGAAATTCTAAGCTGGTGACCTTTTGTAAAGATTTTCCCATAACTTCATATGCGCTCCAACCATACATAGTTTCTGCAGCTCTGTTCCAGGTACGGACATTAAAGTCAAGGTCTGTAGAAATAATAGCATCTGACACATTTTCAAGAAGATCAGCCTGGTAATGAAGCTTTTCATACGCCTGCTTACGCTCAGTGATGTCTTTTGTCACTGCTACAAAAGCTACTGGTTTACCAGAGGTATCCTTAATAACACTTGCAGAGAGCTCTCCTGGAAATTCCTTTCCGTCTTTTGTTAGCAGAGTATATTCCATGTTTTTTACTGTACCGCATTTTAGAGTTTTCTTTAAGTTATCCATTGCTCTTTTGTGATATTTCTCCGCAATGAACATGAATGCACTCTTGCCGATTACTTCTTCTTTTGATGAAAAACCATGCATTTTTAGTGTTTGTTCATTACATTCAGTTATATTACCATTTAAATCACTAACTGAAATTGCATCAGGAGACGACTCCAATATATTTTTTATTTTTTCTTGATTCTCTCTCAAAAATTTCTCTACCTTCTTGCGTTCGGTGATGTCTCTTGCTGTACCCAACATGTGGGTTTTGCCATTGTACTTTATCAGTCCAATAAATACCTCTATATCAATCAGAGTTCCATCGATTCTTCGTACTGTCAGTTCATAGGGCTTACCTCTGGTCGTTCCGGTCAATGCAGCCTTGGCAACATTAGCCACGGCTATCTTTAATGAATCCGGGGTTAGAACATCAGACAGAGTGTATTTCTTTGTGGGTGTAGTGGTTAAACCCATCATCTTCTCAGCCGCGGGGTTCCAAAATACAAACTCCATATTAAAATTGACAAGGAAGATGGCTTCCACACTTTTTTCTACAAGGGTGCGGAACCGTTCCTCACTCTCCCGTAATGCTTCTTCTGCCTGTTTGCGTTCGATCGCATACATCAAGGTGCGCTTTAACAAGTTGCTGTCCACCTGTCCTTTGATCAAGTAATCCTGTGCACCTTCTTTTATTGCCTGAACACTGACCTTTTCATCATCCAGACCGGTTAGCACAACAATAGGAACCTTTGGTGCTTTATTGTATACGCTCCTGAGCGTATCAATACCCCGGCTGTCTGGCAGTCCCAAATCCAGCAGGATTACATCAATTCCACCTTTAGCCAAGCGTTTAAGTGCCTTTTTTAATCGGTCAACGCATTCCAGTTTAAACTGAGATTTTCTTATACCAGATATTATCCATTGAATTAAACGGACATCATCAGGATTATTTTCGATTAGTAGAATGCGTAAAACAGGAGAATTAAGCTTACCCTGTTTGTCTATCTTTTTCTTCATAATAAAAGTTAAAATTAGTTAATAACTGTTAACATCAGTTAAAAACAGTTAATAACAGTTACGAAAATAAATGTGTCCATCTTTAAGCAGCCGATATTAACCTTTGTTAATCATTTATTAACCGATATTGACCGTCTATTTTTTATATTAACCATTTTTTTGAACCTTGATTTCCACTTTCCCTCTTTATTTAACTTATACAGTGTATCTAAATATCGATCGATTTGATAATTCGTTCGTCCTAACAAATCTTTGAGTTTGTTGTACTCATCCTTTGTTATAATTTGATCTTCAAAACAGTCGTCAATATCACCTTCGAGCTCGTTCAAAGAACCAGCACTAATTTTAATTGACCGACCAAATTCTCCCGCAGTATCTTTTCTATATCCTTCACGAATATTCTGTTTAGCACTTCTCGCAGAATCTCGCATTTGGCTTACTAATCGCATATGTGTTTTCTTAAATCTATCTGTTATTCGATACACTAATTTACGTATTTCGCAGATATTCTGATAAAACTTCAGTTTTTCATAAGGCACGTTTCTCACTTATATTCCCCCCAAATATTTCGGTTCACAACAGGTTAATAAAAGCCAAAAAAACAGTTAATAACAATTACGATAATAAATGTGTCCATATTTAAGCAACCGATATTAACCTTTATTAACCATTTATTAACCGATATTAACCAACTATAATTATCCATTGTTAACCAAATTATGTAAACTCCACCAACCCAGTCTTAATCGCGCATCTTACAAGACCGACAATACTTGATACACCCAACTTTTTCATAACACTCAATCTATGATGTTCAACTGTCCTGACACTAATAGATAATAGCCGTGCTATTTTCTTGTTAGACTTACCCTCGGCAATTAACTTAAGAACCTCACGCTCTCTGTTCGTTAAAACATCAAGCAAAGATCTCCCCTTTACATCACCTTTGCGCCGCACTAATTCGCTTATAACATTGCTGGTAAAAGACGATGATATATATATCATCCTGCCGTATTGACTCAATTGCAGATAACAACTCAGTAGCTGCATCATCTTTCAAGATATAACCCTGGGCGCCAGAAAGTAAACACTCGTACACATAATCCTCATTCTTATGCATGGTCAACATCAATATCTTCATCTTTTTATTGACTTTTTTAATCTTACGGATTAGCTCAATACCCCGACAATTAGGCATTGATATATCTAAAATTATCATATCTGGCTGCGATTTTCGAATTGAAGGAATGACCTGCAAACCATCCCCGGTTTCACCTACAACTTTATAATCGCGAACCTCCTCAATGATCCTTTTCAAACCCTGCCTAATAATTGTATGATCATCAGCTAAGAATATTGGATACATAAATCCGTACTCCTTTCTTTGATTTATTTGACAATATATTGTAGACTACAGAAAAAAAACTGCAATAGAGATTTATACGTATTTTTATGTAGGTAAATCTACTTAGGGAATAATATGCAATCAGATATGCGTAATTAGTATAATAGCTGCGACACTTCAACACTTTTATCTCTTTATATTCGTTATCTTCAGCATCTTAGAATGCACGTAAAGTGCGCTTTGCCTTCATCTCTAAAACATAGTCAGTTTCATCATTAAGAATTTTACGTCCCAATTCATCTCCATAAGTAGTAAGCTGTGGTATTTTGCTCGGATCATCCGATTTAATCGGCTCGCGGAAATCCACCTGGAAACGCCGGAAATCGAGTTGCTCAAAGAATGTACGCACAAGATGCACTTGTTGGTCGTCAGCTGACTGAAGAAATGCACCGAGTATTGGCCCGAGCCAATTCCATGCCCGGAATCGGTCAGCCTCGCCTGGACTGAGTGCGTGCGGATCGCGACCCGTACCTAAACTGATGAGCGTCGTTTCAGTCGGTTCCCAATCCACGCAAAAACATAATTCGTAAGCAGCTAAGTAACAGGGGTTGGCATACGAACCCACACCGCCGTCCACATAGCGGCCCTCAACTACTGGGAAATACGTAGGTATAGCACTTGAAGCCAATACTGTCTTGACTACAGACCACGCAGCATACTTATCTTTCCACGGTTTAATAAAGCAGGTATGCTTGGTCACCAGATCAAAAACAGTGATGACTACATCAGTAGGCGGATCCGCTGACCAGAATTCACCCATCATTACATCACCAAGATACTGCTTAAGGGCATCCTTTAATGGCCCATTAGGATAACGATAACGGGTTAAGGGCCAAAATAGGCTGCGCCAGCTTTTGCGAAAGACTTTTTCTCCTAATTCACAGTAGAGCTCGTACATCTGTTTGCCATTAAGTCCAGCACCAATGCCTGCTGCAATGATAGCACCCGTAGAAGTACCTGT
>JABUBN010000679.1_pt1 | contig 10061 bp, 12 predicted proteins | sample 7240341 | NCBI WGS metagenome assembly JABUBN01 (sample SAMN07256345, study PRJNA390944) | subsurface metagenome | isolation source: Methane hydrate marine sediment | place: Pacific Ocean: Eastern North Pacific, ODP site | reverse complement strand
TTCTGAAATAGTAGCAAAGAACCTAATTCATAAACGTCGTTCATTATGCCATGTTTGAGAAACGCATTAGAGCCATTAGACTTTTTCCCCCGCCCTTTCAGTTCGACCACGTTACCATATTCTTTCTCTCTTATCATTCCTATCGAGGAATTCCGATTTGAGACGACAGCGTCAATGGTAAATTTATCGCTTTTTTCTCGCTCGATATAATCCGCGAGTTGTTTAACCACGATTTTAGGCGTTGATGTCTCACCACTTCCGGAATTAACAAGCAGTGCTATCCTATCATACTTTTTCGCCAATACCGGTGCTGCCTCCACGATGTCTCTGCCTGGAAAATCTATGTCCACCATTGTTCTCACCTCTTTGTCCATTTGCCCCATTCCTATGTACAATGCGCTTTGCGACCTCCCTTCACCCACGAGAATGATACAATCCGCGGCGTTGAGGTCATCGTAAAAAGGCTCAAACTCGCTCTTATTGAGGTTACGAACGTTCTTCATTACTCCGTTGATATACCCAATCCCTTTTTTTACTTTATTTAGTGTCATAAGCTATCAAAAATTATCCCCGTCAAGTAAGGATTTATCATTGGTTTTAAACTTTTCGATTGTTTTTCCAAAATTAAAAAGTGATTCAATATGCTCTCGCAACATATACGCCCTTCGCCTTCCTCGAACAAATCATGCACTTGCCTTCGCTTTTTACTCTTTCTCCATTCTCATCCCCATATATCGCCTCGCCTAATACAGTTACCCCAAGGCGCTCCTCTACTTCCCGACCACACCTTTCGCTCTCGCACAGGAATATAGAAACGATGCCTGTTCTTCTCAGTTCTTCCAGCTCCCCTTCGCTTTTATCTTTATCTTTATCTTCACCTTTACCTACGCCGCTGTCCCCGCTTTTATAGACGTTAGCGAAAAAAGTTTCTTTTGCTCGCTCGTGAACAGAATCCTGGATTGCTTTTAGCGTCCCTTTCACTTCAGGCACCACATCGCCAAGAGGAACTTGCATCCTTGTGAAGTCGTCCCTCCTTACGAATTCACATTTGTTGTTTCTTACGTCTCTTGGACCTATCTCTATCCTCAAAGGCACTCCTTTCATCTCCCATTTGTAATACTTCGCTCCCGGTCTTTCCTCGGAGTTATCGAAGAATACTCTTATGCCTGCTCTTTTCAATTCCTCATACGCAGCAAAGCAAACTTTTTCCACTTCTGCACCCTCGCTTGAATACACAATAGGCACGATAACCACCTGTATGGGTGCGACTTCAGGCGGTAGCACCAAACCATGCTCCTCACCATGAACCGAAATCACAGCGGCAACGCACCTTTCCGAAATGCCATAGCACGTCTGATTCACATACTTCTGCGAGCCATCTTTATCCTCATATTTTATGTCAAAAGTTCTCGCAAAGCTCTCGCCAAGCAAATGGATAGTAGCAATCTGCATTGTCTTCCCATCCGGCATGAGCGTATCAAAAGCAATAGAATACTCAGCCCCCGGGAATTTATCCCACTCCGGTCTTCTCGTGATTACGTAAGGAACCGCAAGCAGGTCGAAGAAATTTTTGTATAAAGCAACCGCCTTTTTTATTTGCTCCGCGGCATCCGCCGGGCTCGCGTGTGCCGTATGTGCCTCCTTAAAAGAGGTTATTTCACGCAGCCGAATGAGCGGTCTCGTATGCTTTGTTTCGTATCTGAAGGTGTTCACGATCTGGTATATCCGGAGCGGCAAGTCGCGATGCGACCTTATCCAGACTTTAAACACCGGGTAGATTGCGGTCTCGGAGGTGGGACGAAGTGCAAGAGGGACGTCCAGCTCGGTGCTTCCTCCTTTCGTAACCCAGAAGACCTCCTCTTCAAACCCTTTTATGTGCTCCTTCTCTTTCATCAACTCATCTTCCGGTATCAACAGAGGAAACAGTGCCTCTTCATGTTCCTTATCCATCAGTGACCTCAAAATCTTGTAAATAAGATTCATCAGATTATAGCCGTAGGGATACAACACATATACGCCCTTCACCGGATACCGCACGTCCAATATCTCCGCACGCTTCAGTATCTCGTTATACCATTCACTGAAGTTATTTTCCTTTTGCAACACGATTTCTTCTTCTTTCATCGTATATTTTGTCTTTGTTTTTTATCTTAATTAGCTATACAGATACAAAAAAGGTATTGTGTTTACCGCTGAGAACGCTGAGAGAACGCTGAGATGACGGAAAAAGAAGAAGAGGGTGAAGATTATGGATAATATAGGAAAATCCGTGATTATTTTGTCGTTGTTGGGCGTTGGCATCTTATACGGAATATCATTAACTTCTTTTGTAGAGTCGCCTTACGTGCCTTTGGAAGCGGTTGCGGCTGGAACTCATGAAGGTGCGTTCATACGTACAAAAGGTGTTATCACCGACTTCCGCGTCACCGAATACGGAGATGTGCTCACGATAGGAGTAAACAAAACAGAGCTGCCGATATTTGTTGACTCCGCGGGTGAGGCGCTATTAAACCTGAGTTATGGCGATGAGATAGAGGTTCAAGGCAGAGTGCAGAGATACAAAGGCAGGTATGAACTCGTAGCTGCGGAAAACGGAATAAAAAGGTTGATTTATGGAAATGAAAATACTTCGTTCGTCTCGCAGATGGCAATGCGCCCGGAGGAGTATGAAGGAAGAAGGGTAAGCGTTGTGGGTTACGCCGGGGACGTTTACAAGCGCGTTTTTTATCTGTGCGATGAGAAAGGCAAATATCGTATGAGAGTGAAGGTGGAAGCGGAAGCAGGAGATTCTATCATATCAGGGTTGCAAAAAGGAGATAAAATAATTGCAGAGGGCGTATTTGTATATGACCCGGAGAATACGAGGTATGAGTTGAACCTGATTTCTCTGAGGCGGTGTTAGGGACTGTCAGAAATTTATTCAGCGGATTCGGCTACCCGCAGGCGCTTCTCTATCGGGATGCAACAAAATCGGTTTTCCATTGACCTCTACGGCTAAAATCATTCCCTGACTTTCAACGCCCATGAGCTTTACAGGCTTCAGATTAGTCAAAACGGGAATGAGTTCGCCAATCAAATCCTCAGGATTATAGTCTTCTGCAATCCCAGCAACCATCTGTCTCATCTCGTTCCCGACATCTACGTCGAGTTTGATTAACTTCTTGCTTCCCTTGATTCTTTCTGCATTCTCTATCTTCCCAATCCGCAGGTCGAGTTTTGCAAACTCGCTTATCTCTATTATCTCTTTATTTGCCATATTATCACCTCATCATATCGCTAAGAAAGCTTTGCATACATAAAGTTTTTCCATTTTGACCTTAGCGTAGGAGCGTATGACGAAGAGCCCACCACTAAGGAAATTATAAAAGACCAATATTCACAATACCCAGAAGGTATAGCAATGCAATCAATATTGGTTGATGAATCAGGTAAATCAGTAATGAATGCCGCCCTAAAAAGCAGAATAATCTTATAAAAGTGAAATCAGAAAGGTCACAAAGGTTAAATTTACGTTTGTAGTCAGGATATAATAATTTTCCAAAAAACAACCCTATTAGAATTACTCCAAACCATGGAAAAACCGGGAAATAGTCAACAGTATAGAACCGCTCTGGCTTGAGTCCTAACCACATTAACCAGGGAAAACCAAACGTAAAGTTCTTCAAATATAGTCCAATAGATATAAAAGCAGTACCGATCAACAGATTCCCGGAACGGAGTTTTAAAAATGGATATGCCAGAATAATCGAAATTCCGATAAAGTGAAGTATTCCAAACACAATAAACCCTTCTCTCAAAAAGACAAAAGTCGTTAAGGTAATAATCAAGCCCCATGAAAAGACCTTTAAACCTCTTTTGATATATTTTTGGTATATTTTTTGTCCTGCATTCTGTATTTTCTTAGCCCTTGAAAAACTAAGAGTCAGTGATATACCAACCAGAAGAATAAAGATTGTGGCTGTCGTGCGTCCAAAATATAACCAAAACCCTGAATGTAAATTAAGATTGCATTCTCCGAAATAGGTCAGGTCATAAAGTATATGGAACAGTATCATCATGATTATCGCAAGTCCACGTAGGAAGTCTATTTCCCAAAATCGCTTTTCTAAATTATGATTCATTAAAATATCTCGAAGATTAGGGAATATATAAATCTGGGGATGGCTTTGGTGATATGTGGCATTCCCAGCATATACGACATCGCAACCGAAGGAACCAATGTCCAGAAGAGCAAGGACGTGAGTTCGCAGCGTATATGCTGCGTTATCTGCTGTAAAGCTCACCTGTTAGACAAAAAATCTTGAATAAACTTTCGTAATGCGATCACAGGTTTTTCACTCGCAGATCCTAAATTATATGCACCTGGCCAAACTAACTTATAATTGCTACCATAATAGAATATCTCTTCAGGTTTTAACAACTCCACTTTCACTCTTTGCCTCGAAAATTTTGTTTCATTCAAATCCCAACAAACGATAAGATCTATGTCTGTAAAATATTTTATGTTGTCCACGAAATCACTTAGTATATCTTCAGCCTTGAATTTAAATTCAATTACCGTAGGTACTTCTACATAACCACTCTCATTTGATAATTTGGTATAGTTTTTCCCTATTTTATCTCTGTGTATTTTATAAAATCCCCATAGGTCATATGTCATCTTATATCCTCTCTTAAAAGTATAATAACCTTTTAAGATACCAGCACCTACTAATTCATGGAATAATGCTACAACTCCTGCTTCTTGCCCGTCAGGATGTTTTAAATAGGAAATTTCGTCAATTCCAATATCTGGTAGTTCCTTAAGTTCACTAAATACTTTCTGTTTTTCGTATTGTTGAACTGTGGATACTGTTTGCCTAACAGCTGGATCAGCACCTACATATTCTATGAAGGGACGAAACTCATTAAAAAGATCCTTTGCTATGTCTTTCAACAGCCCTTGGGTTCTTCCAGGAATTGATTTTCTCCCCAAATCAAAAATTATGGAATCATCTTCCTCAAGTATATAAAATTGAGGCCAATAAACCGCAGCCCCAGCCATTGGGGGTTCAAGTCGAATACCTGTTGGCATACCTCTGGATCCTATATATATCCCCCCCTCATATAGATTAATTTCATCACCTGCGGAATTGGTAACCTTCAAATCATTTTTATCACAAATTTCTTTCCATAGTCTTCTCGTTGGTGCAAAAAAGCAATAATAATTTATCATCCGCCCACCCCTGTTTATTGCACCAATCTTAACAAGACAATTGCCGTGGAGCCTGCTTGCTTTTTGACGATCGTCTAAAGTCGCTGCTATTTTCTTAAAATCATCTAAATGTACTATTTTATTTTTTTGGAGAAATTCTTCTGGGAGCATATAACTTGGCTCAATTTTTTCCTGTTTTTCTCGTCCACTTAGGTCTATAAAAGTCAACGTGACATCTATATCCAACTTTTGCTCACTGTTAAAGCAACCTTTTAGATGGCCAATTACAGTTTTAGTTCTTAGCAAGTATCGTAAGATTGGGAGCGTTTGGTAAAATATTTCTTCAGATTCGTCATAAAAACTCTCTATATCTTTTAAGAATATAATCGTAAAAGTTTCTTCAGGATCAAAATCATGTTCTTCAAGATCTGTGTAAACAAATTTAGGCAGAGGACTAATTGTAGAATTTTTCCACGAAGCAGCATTTTCGATATAGCCTTTTATGCTGCCTTTAACTGACTTAGTTTCAATTTCATAATAATTGGAAGTGAAAATAGTATATGTAAGTCCGACACCTTTCTGCCCTATAACCGCGGGCTCGTTAAGAGTTTTATCTGTCCCATGTGGTGCCAAAAGATGTGCAAATTTTTGTGGATTGAAACCTATCCCAGTATCAAAAAATTTTATACTCCTTTCATTCGCATTTATTGTTATCTTTATCCTATGTTTCCTACGATCTACCCCATATTCCTTCCTATGTAAAAATATTGCATCTACTGCATTCTGACTTAATTCTGCAATTAAGTCCCAAGGGTGACTATAACTATCACATATGTTAGTTATTTCTCTTCTTAACCGCTCAGGCGTTGGCCTGCTGAGGAAATCTACACTTTCCATGTTACTCATAATGTCGCACCACCCTATAAAGCTTTATGGCAGATAACATAATATATACGAACTTTCCCCTCATTTCTTATTTTCCCCTCCGCATAATCATATCCAATGGGATTTTGGTATTTAAACTTTTCAATTTCAAAAATGCTAAAAGCCATCTTTCCCCCGCAACTTTGAACTACATGACCTCCACTCACTTTCTTCATCAATCTATATATTATAAGGATTGGAGATATTTGATTCAATTACATGAAAGTAAGAATAAACAAGAACTATTTGGAGTTGGTAAAGGGAGATATAACGGATTTGGAAGTGGATGCGATAGTGAATGCAGCGAATTCAAGTCTGAAGTTAGGAGGAGGAGTAGCGGGCGCTATAAGGAGAAAAGGCGGCAGGATAATTCAGGATGAATAGTTTAGCATTCCAGGCAATTTAGTTTATCTTTGACTTCTTCCTTTTTTGACAGCTCGACAACAACAAATATCTCCTGAATACTTCTTTTGCTGTGCGCCAATAACTTGAATCCTGAGTGCGTTTCTCTTTGAAATCGCAATTCCGGCTGGTTTATGCGTCTCACCGTGGAATGGAATATCGAAGCAGGTATAACTTTATCCACACCTTCTATCGCAGAGATTTGTTCCAAAAGTGGCAGAACACCCTCTATAATTCCATGCTGCCTTTTTACGCCGTGCTTAACGTATTTGAACCTCGCCATTTCTATACAGATTTATCCCAACACCGTATCCTCATCAGAATATGAAGGCGAACAGAAACATAAAAATCTTACTTTCTTAGTTGTGGAAATCTTGTGCTTCTCTTCGGGAAGTATGACCACGAGATCACCCTCTGAAACTTCCTTCTCCTCTCCTTCAAGCTCCATAACGCCCTCCCCTTCCAGAATGTAATATATTTCCTCAGAAGTCGTATGAAAATGGAGTTTTGTTTCGTTATAAACTACGGCTTCCGCCAAACTCATCCGCTCGGATTTGAATAACTCTCTTATCTCAGAGCCATCCTTCGCTATAAAAGTGGTTTTTGATTCCCTACTCATTACTCTTATCATCTAATAACTTTTGTATTTTTTTAGCTCCTTTTATAACCACAAGATTACACAGATTTTCACAAGATTCTTCTTTTCATCTCTAACTTCTTCTTACCAAAATTTAATAACCCTAACTCTCCCGATTTTAGGGAATGACTTCACGAAACACGAAGTTCTTCACGCCGTATTTACCAATTGCACGCATATATGATAGCATAGCAAGTTTTATATACCTATCTTGGGAAACTCGATAAAGAGCGCGGTTTTATCAGCAGCAAGAAGGGAATTCCACGTTTTCGGGCATATATTCACATCCTTCTTAGCCCTCTACGGCTACTGCACGCTCGAAACGGCACTCAAAGAAGCCGGACTTCCCCGTAAGTTATCCCCTATGGATCTGCTGGAAGAGTTTTCAAAGGTTTATATCGTCACGGACGGCGAGCAGGAGATAATTTCAGAGATTCCGAGAAAAGTCGCTGAACTCGATAAACTGTTAGGGATTGATGTATTCCCTAAAATGATGCGGAGTTATGGTTTTGAATTTTGGTATTGTTTAGGATTTAGGAATTAGGAATTAGGATTTACCCTTTCCGGGCTGGCACGGTATAATCCTCGTATGCCTTTTCCAAATGCTTTGCCAATAATATTGCAGCGCAATAAAAAATCACTAACGTGACATATCTTATATCCCTGAAGACAATATCCAGCGGCTGCGGCACGTACGTTTCCGTTACCGCTCCCATGACTCTGCCTATCAGCTCATACCATCTCATCCCATAGTAAAAAACGGCATAAACGTTTATAGCGCATAGACCAAGGGCTACACGCTGGATGACTTTTGTCAAATCCGGCTTGTGTTTCACCTTCACGGACAACGCACAGAGGTATCCGAAGAGGAACCAGCCAATTATGATAAGCGAAATACCGGAGCACGTGCTTTCCCAGAAGGTTACAATATTGTCAGTGCTTATAGCTACTCGCCATATAATTGCTGCTGCTATTATCACCGCTAAAGTTCGTTCATGCGTCATCACGTTGAATATGGCTTCTTTTATGCAATTTGCACGTTTCTTTGGTATTTCTTTGATTAGCAGTCTGTAATCCTCGTGCACTCCTCTTAGATACCGAGCCGAGCCAATTACTACGCAGTAATACATCACGAAGAGCACATATCGCACGTCTCTGTAAATGAAATCCCGCGGCGCGGAGACTTCTACATGCAGTAATCCAGACCATCTCATTCCATAATAAGTCGCAATATAAACGTTCAGGACGATAAGGCAAAGGGAAATGCCGCAATAAATCCTATTCGATACCGACCAATCCGTCGGTTTCACGCTCATTGAGTGCATATACCAGAAGAGGACCCAGCCAATTATGAAAAGAGTTACAGCCGAGCATGCACTTTCCCAGAAGGCTATTTTTTCATCAGAGCTTACGACTGCTCGCCATAAGAAAGCTATACCCGCTACTACTATTAACACTCGTTCATCGGTTATCGCCTTGAATATGAATTTTCTCATGCTCATCTTAGAAAATCCCGGATAGGTGAATAGGGAATAGCCAAAAGGGAATAGGGGAAGGTCCCCCGTTTCCTATTGGCTACTTGCCCATTGCCTATCTATTGGCTATTGCCTACCTGGCTATTGGCTATTGGCTATATTCTAAGCTTTCGATTCTTTCTTAATCAAGTATTCGCACTCCTCAGATGCTTTTTCTAAATACTTCGATAGCACTATTGCCGTGCAATAAAATATCACTAACATAAAATATCTTACATCCCGGAATAGAAAATCCAGCGGTACTAACGCTTCTTCTGCACCTGCAAAGTATATTAATCCATACCACCTCATTCCGTAGTAAACGAGAGCATACATGTTTACAGCGAATAGCGCAAAGGCAAACCCCTGGTAAATCTTTGCAACGCTTGGTCTGACCGCTCTCACTGTCAGTGAACTTATGTAACCGAAGAGAACCCAACCCATTATGAAAAGAGCAATCCCGGAGCACATACACTCCCAAAGAACTATTTGTTTGTCGAAACTTATGAATGAACGCCATAAAAATACTACGCCTAATATCACTATCACCGACCGTTCATCAGTTATTATTTTGAATAATGCTTCTTGTGCTCCCGGTTTTCGCCTCTCCGGCATTTTCTCGGTTACCAACATGTAATTATCGTGCATCTTTCTTAGATGCCCCGTCGCCCATATTATGCCACAATACGCCAGCACTAACATTGCGTATCTCGCATCCCTGAGAAGAAAATCCCGCGGCACATAAACTTCTGTTTCAGTCATTAATCGGAACCATCTCATCGCATAGTAAACAAGAACGTAAACGTTTAAGGCGCTTACGCTAATGGCAATTCCCTGAGCCAGCTTATTCGAAATTAACCAGCTCGTCTCTGTCCTGGACAGATAATAGAGATAACCGAAGATAAACCAGCCCAATATGAGAAGAACAACACCTGAGCATACACTTTCCCAGAGCGCTATCTCTTTGTCAATGCTTATGAACGTTCGCCATAAAATCGTCACCACCGCTATCACTGCCAGAGTTCGCCAATCCATTATTACCTTTTCGAAGGACTCTCTTGTGCCCATCTTTATCTTAAATCACCTATCCCTTATTTATTATCTCCTACCTTATAAATTTTGAATAGAGTAAGGGTATATAAATATATTTCGTTTTTTATTCGGGCATTTTGGAAATATACCCATACTACGAATTTGGCATTGGGATTTTTATATATAAAAACAAATTTTATTTATTGGTGTTGTCCCGATACAGTATTAAGTTAGGACTTATACCATATAAAGAAAAGAGTAGGCGAGGTACACGATGGAGCTGGAAATAGATGTGCAGGTAATGGTGGGTAGCAACATCATCATCACGTTTGGCAGGGTAGACGTGGAACTGACGAAG
>JABUBN010000677.1_pt1 | contig 10068 bp, 9 predicted proteins | sample 7240341 | NCBI WGS metagenome assembly JABUBN01 (sample SAMN07256345, study PRJNA390944) | subsurface metagenome | isolation source: Methane hydrate marine sediment | place: Pacific Ocean: Eastern North Pacific, ODP site | reverse complement strand
GTATCATCTCTTCTAATGGTTCTAAAACTGAAGGATCCTCAGGAAGTCTTTCCTCCACCGGAGGAAGTGTCCCGTCCGCCACCTTTGTTTTAAGCATAGGAGCTTCGTTAAATTTCTCAATGGTCTTTCCTGTAAGCTTCTCATACTCTGACAGGGTAGGATATACCTTCGTCTCCTGGGCAAATATCAAACTAACTCCCAGCAAACATATCATTACACTTAACAACACTACTGTTAACTTTCTCATTAAGTTTACCTCCTTTAAAATTTAATCTTAAATCATCACGAAAAAATTACACAGAACTTTAAACTTTCATTTATCACCCCCTTTTTAAGTGAGCGTGATTGATGTGCTTTTCAGTAAAATATTTTTTAATTGAACAGATGTTGGACTAACTCATGTAGTAATTTGTTGGACGATTTATGTGGTTCTTAAAGGATGCTTGTGTAGTTTATATATAACTGTCAAACTTAAATTTAATAATAATACTTCTTTCCCTTTCTTTCACCCCCTTTTAAAAAGACTTTCGAGTACTCCTTTTGGGCCAAGTCTCTCATAAGATAATCCCCTTTTTCTCGAGATAATATTCATCCTGGCATCCATTAATACCGTTTTTACTTTCTGTCTCCCAAGGTGGGCGTCTACTGTATATACAGCATCTGTTCTAATATGAAGGGGAATTGGAGCTTTACCTACATTACCAGTGGAAATTGTTGAAGATTCTTCGACTATGCTTAACGCTATAAATTCATTTATAATAGATGATACGGTTGTCTTGGTTAGTCCTGTCATTCTTGAAAGATCAACCCTGGAAAGACCACCTTGCTTTAATAAAGGATGAAGTAGAGTAGTGGCATTCTTAATTCTCGTATCTTCTGGCTTTAGTACTATCATATAATTCACCTCATAAAATAGCACTTAACTTTTACTCAATATTATAATATATTAATATTTTACTGTGGTCAAATTTATTCATTATATATTAAATATAAATACTTTTTCTTTTAACTACCCCACTAAAGCTTACACTAACCATTATATATAATATTAATAATATTAATAATATAGGAGGTCACAGATCTTCACATTTAACATGCTGTAATTTATTAAAATGCGAGAACGTTTCAAGATCCATATATACAATGTTAAGTGATATTGGGGGCAATATCTTGGTTTTATTCTTTATATTATTTAATAGCTTTTAATGTAAACATTAAGGGGATTTTTAAACCTGGGATATGCCACCAGTTTTTATCTATTCGTTCCATAAAAGAATGGGTATTACCGAATATTTTATCATATTCATTTAAAAATTTTATGGTCAGATTTTCCTTAATCAATGCATTTACTATATTACTAAGGGACCAGGTCCATTCATACCCTTCAAATTTCTCATTTTCTTTGTAATATTCAGGTTTTTCTGAATTAAAATAGGAGTTGATTATTCGAGGCTCTTGAGCAAAATAATCAAATATATTAATAAATGGATGTATTTCCATTATGTAGAAAATACCGTTTGGTTTTATAAAATAGTTAATAACCGAAGCCCATTTTGATAAATCTTTAATCCAACAAAGGACTCCTTGAGAAGTATAGACTATATCAAATTTCTTATTAATTTTTTCTTTCAAATCGGAAATGTTTGAACAAATAAATTGAGCATTGATGTTTGTTTCTTCCTTAAGTTTCTTGGCAATATTAATTGCCTTGGGAGAGAAATCGACACCTGTAACAATAGCCCCCTCTCTTGCCCAAGAAAGAGTATCAATACCAATGTTGCATTGAAGATGAAGAAGGTGTTTTCCATTTACATTTCCGACTTCGTTAATTTGAATTTCATCAAGTGAGGAATCCCCTTTTTTGAAATTATCAATATCATACCAAGATTTCATGTGATCTGAAATACGGTTATCCCAGAGTTCTCGGTTTGATTTTTCTTCCAAAGAGAAATTATCATTCATAATTGAGCCTCCTTTTCTCTAATATTCAAGTTCAAATAATTACCAACTTAAATAATGCTTTGTTTTTTCTGACGCTTTTTCCCAATTCTTTCCATCTTGCTTAAAAATATCTTTTAGATTTTCGTAATTAAATTTGATTCCTATATTTTTACTTAATTCGATTAACTCAGTTCTAATTCTTTTAGCTTGAACAGCTGTTTTAATGGGATTTAAATAAACCTTTTTAATTATATCCAGGTATTTTGCTTCTGGCACAAAATTATTCTCCAAATGATAAAAAAGCCATTTTGGTAAATATGGTTGAAACTTTTCATTCTTAGCATAAATCCACAGTATAATATATTCAGTAGTTTTAATTAAAGAATCAGCAAGATTGATTAGACTTCCCCTCTTCTCCCACATTTCAAAATTATATTTTAGGTGATCTTCTACTCCCTCGTTATATTTTTTTAATAGTTTCTTTTGTTCCCAATGCGGAAAGACTAATTTTTCTTTTAATAAATTCTCTATTTTATGCTCGGTATCAAATAAAATTTGAGAATTTTCTCTATCCCACCTCATAACCTGAGACCAATATTTAGAGGGTGATTTATGTTCTAATGCTTTTTGATATGATTCAACCGGTGTATCCAACGCAATATTTTTATATATCAGAGAACCTACTGCAATATATTTTTCTATTCCTTTAACCCTTTTATCATCAACATAAACTATTAAATCAAGGTCAGAATAATCATCGCAATAACCACGTCCTATTCCTCCGGTAGCTAATATTCCTACCACACCTTCTATCTTGGAAATCTTTTTAGAAATTATCTTTGCAGCAGCGAAAAATTCCTTATATCTATCTTTTCCCTTATATTTAACTTTTTTCATGATACCTTACCTTTTTTTGCCTTTTAAAAATAAAACCTCTTTTAGCCAGTCCCAAAGACAATCTTTTATGCATACAAAACCAACTTCATTACTTTAACTGTAAAAACCATGAAGTATTAGTACCGCAAGAGTATTTTTTATACCCTCTGGTTAAGTCATTAGCTCCACAATTTAATTATCAATGGTCAACTTCTCTTCTTTCATAACAACTCCCACTTTCTCGGCCTTAATTGTTTCTATAAAATTTAAAATAATAAAAAATTACCAAATTATTGAACTAGGATTGCCTATATTAGATAACTATCAAGTAATTTCTTCTATTTAACACTTGCAATAAATATTGCAGCCTCGTTTTCCTGCCATTTAATTTTTACATTAGAAAAACCTGCCTTTAACAAAAGTTGGGTCTGAGTTTCAACAGAAAATGGAATATCTAAATGATAAACTTCTTCTCTGAATACGTTTACACCTTTAATTCTCTCGTAATATTCCACCAAACATTGTTGTTCCTTTTCAGGTGAAACCACGTAATCACCTTCTATATACTTACCTTTATTTCTTAGTGATTTTTTTATTTTTTCATAGAGTTTACCTTTTGTATCAGGCAGAAGATGATGCATTGTCATAACAGACACGGCATAATCATAATTTTTCTCTTGAAACGGAACCGTTAAATATGAACCTTTGATTAGATTGATTTGGTCTAGAAATCTCGTATACTTGTTTTTTAGTTTGGACAACATTTTTCCCGACAGATCAATACAAGTAATTACAGCATTTGGAGCCTTAGAGAAAATTCCTTCAAGCTCTATACCTGTTCCACAACCAAGATCCAAAATAGCTATTTTTCCTTTGGTTTCAACTATACAAGCTGAAATTAACCCGTAAAACTCCTCAAATGAGGGAATAGTCTGTTTCATATGATCTTCATAGCCACTTACTTTTTCATCGAAAAACTGAGACATTTTCACTGGTTTATCAGATGTATTATTACTCATTGTATTTATCCCCTAACTTTACTTTGCTCGTGCTTTGAAATTGGTATAGAGATTCCATAAAAGTTAAAAACTATGACCTTCAGGGTCTTCACAAATTCAAATTGATTTAAATGACAAAATTATACCATATCATTATTATTACACTTTCTTCCCACGAATTTTCTTTTTTAGGCACAACTTAAAATTATTTAAACTTATTACTCCCTTGATATATCCTCATTTTTAAAGCCATTCTTAACTGTACTGCATCATCAAACTTTTTTAGGTCTAAACCGGTTATTTCCTTAACTCTTCTTAATCTATAAAGTAAAGTATTGCGATGTACATAGATAGTTTGGGCAGTTTTTGAAATACTTAAATTATTATCAAAAAAGGCTTTTAAAGTTTCCAGTAATGTTTCATTTATTTTCTTCTCTTTATTATTTTTTGTAGAATAAATAGTTTTTTCCATAAATTCTTGCTGACTTTCTCCTCTTATCTCTGCTAACAGCTTGCCTACGCCCAGATTGTCTACATGATAAATATCTCCCGCTCCCTCCAATTTAGTCCCTACATCTAATGCCTGGGTAGCTTCTTTAAATGATTTACTTATCCCCCAAATATCTTCATGATATTCTCCGATTCCGATGGTAACCTTAAATTTCATCTGCTGAGAAATAGTATCTTTTATTCTCTTTCCCATTCTAAATAATTTTTTTCTTAAAATTTCATCTGAATCTTTTAGATTAATAGTCTTTAAAACTACAAATCTATCCCCTCCTGTATAAGATGCAATTTCCTGAGGAGTATCCACAAATATCCCTTGAATGGTTTTTAATACATCATTTTTTAATCTTTGTAAATGAATTTCTCCTTCTTTCGATCCTTTGAAGGCCTGCAAACTCTGTTTAGTGGTCTTTTCAAACTGATAAATATCCATAACTAAGGCTACTCGGGGAATTAGGATATCATACCCCACAATTTGTCCCCGAGTTAAAAATAAATCCGGATCATTTCCCATTCTTCCGGAGATTAAATCGTGGATAAAATTTTCCTGAGTCTGTTTTTCTAATTGTATTTCTTTTAACAAAAATTCCTGCTGTAACATCATCTCAACAGTCATCTTTATCACTTCGCCAAAAGGGCTGACTTCGTTTGGCTCACCGGTAATACCTACTACTCCAATAATTTTATTATTATGTTCTATGGGGAGATTGATCCCTGGTTTTGCTCCCACTAAATGATTTATATCCTTGGAGTAAACAAGCCACCCGCTAAGCAGGTGGCTTTAAGAGGCCTCTAAAAGAGGCCAAATTCCTGTTGGTCTCCCTCTTCTTGTCTTTCTCTCTCTTCTTGATACTTCACATATTTTCTTATTTTGTTCTCATCCAGACCTATAGAGCTTACACAATATCCCCGACTCCAAAAGTGGTTCCCCCAATAGGGTTTCTTCCTGAGAGTGGGAAAGCTTTTGAAGAGTTTTATTGCTGTCTTACCTTTTAGCATTCCCATTACTTCGGATATGGATAATCTGGGAGGTATAGAAAGTATCATATGTATATGGTCCTCTTTTACATTCATTTCCAGTATCTCTATAGTTTTCCATTCACACAACATCCTCAAGGTTTGTTCTACAAATTCAGCCACTTGACCTTTTAGTATCCGGTATCTGTACTTTGGACACCATACTATGTGATATTTACATTGATAGATTGTATGAGATAATTTTTTCTATTTAGTCATATCTTATCTTAACATATATATCGGCTTTTATGGTAAAACCTTTTACCCATTACCACCTTCAAAGAAGGTGGTTTTTTAAGGTGAAATAAATTCTATAGGATAATCCATCTGACTCCAGACCTTAAATCCATCCTGGGCCAGCCAGGCAATGCCTACTTTTTTATAATATTTAGGTTTTTTGATATCCCCTTCGGCCTGGCTGCAGGCAATTATACAGGGCTTCTCCCTTTCAAGATAAAAAGACCGAAAATAATTTAAAACTCTAGTGGGGGCATTCCCCGCTCCAAAACCATAGACACAAACTATCTTTTTATCTTCGCTGAGCTTTTGCTCCACGCCGGGTGCACACATAAACCAGTTTACTTTTTCGCAAATATCTCGTACCTTCTGTGAATTATAACTTAGAATCTTGTTTATCCCATCGGAAGGAACATACTCTATCTTTGATGAAAAATTTCTCCTCTTGCTTTTAAGAGCCCAGTCAGGATTAAAATAGACTGGTACACCGTTAATGGTAATAAATATGTCCGGATGTAAGGCATGGGCCTTATGTGCCCGAGCGCCGGGAATCAATTTCCAATTACAATAAATCCATACTCCGGGAAAGTCTGAGCATACCACTTGAGCAGCCCCACGTAAATTTACGGTAACATCTTCCGGCATATAGTCCAGGGTAAGTTGACTTCCGGTGATAACTATGGGAATAGGAATTTGGGGGAAACAAATATTAAGCCAGGATGACAGATAAGCCATAGTGTCTGTTCCATAAAGAATAAGCACACCATCAAGGCCTTTTTGAAGTTCTTTTGCTATAATAGAAGTGATTTTTATCCATTGTTCCGGGCCAAGATTAGAACTATCTTCTCCCGGCATTCCTAAAGGTTCCTGACAGATTAATTCCACTTTTTTATCCTGAAAAAATTTTTCTACATAACTACGCAGTGATTTAAACATTCTATTATTCGGACCTGTATCCTTTTTGCCCTTACCCTGAAAACCACTAACTATAGTCCCTCCGGTAAAAATCACTAACACTCTCTTTTCCCGCTTCATTTCTACCTCCTTTACTACTCATAATATTCCCTAAAAAAGTGGCTTTTCGATACTAACTAACTGATAAATTTGTACCGTCCCCTGTCAGGTTAACTTAAACTCTGCCCAATGATAATTATTAGGCCCTTCTTTTTTCGCCGAGTACATGGCTTTGTCTGCACTTTTTATCAAAACCTCTTCTTTGTCGCCGTCATCAGGATATAAAGCTATTCCAATACTTGTATTTACATATATCTGATTGCCCTTAATTAAGAAAGGCTCACCAAGGGAATGAAGTATTTTTCGGGCAACATCTACAGCATTCTCTCTGGGCTGAGCAAGTCGGGGCAATAAAATAATGAATTCGTCTCCTCCTAAACGACAAATGGTATCGGCTTCCCGCAGGAGTTCATTGAATTTTTTTGCTACTTCCTGAAGTAACTGATCTCCAATATCATGGCCAAAATTATCATTAACTTCTTTAAAGTTATCCAAATCCAAAAACATCAGAGCAAATTTCTTCTTTTCTCTTTTAGCATAAGCTATTTCCTGTCTTATTCTATCATAAAATAAAACTCGATTTGGTAACTTAGTTAGATAGTCATAGAGGCTAAGAAATTTCAATTTTTCCTCTGCTTGTTTCCTCTCAATTGCAGTAGCTATCTGTTGAGAAACAAATTCTATAAGTTTAATATCTTTTTTAGAGTAAAGGTTCGGATCAGTGTAGCTTTGCAAAATCATGGATCCGATAATCTTATTTTCTATCTTTAATGGAACACCTAACCATATCTGTTTGTTGGTTATAACATCATAAGAATTAAAATCTCCCCGGTCAATCATCCTTTTATATTTACTATAATTCAATAGTAATGAATCCCCGGTTTTAAAAATATAACTAAAAATACTATCGGAGATACTGTATTTTGAGACTAAGAAATCCTTGTCTCTTTCTCCTGTTTCATCGGCGTAATAAGAAAAATAAAGTTTGTTCTTCTCTTCATCGAATAAGGCAATGTAAAAATTAGTCGTATCGATAATAGTACTGAGCTCTTCGCGAATAACTGGATAGAGTTGCGTTAAGGAAATATCGGAGTTAGCTGCCCGGGAAATATTATATAATACGTTATTTATCGTTTCATCTTCTTTACGATTAGTAATATCATTTAGTAAAAATATTTTTCCGGTAATTTCCCCGTTCACCTGGTTTAAGGTAACAGAAACAGAAACATGGATTAATTTATCATTCTTTTTCTTTGCTATCAATTCCAAATCGGTAAAAACACGCTCACTGCCCAAAATTTGTGTATGCCAATTAGTCAATATCTTTTCAATATGTTTACCTCTCATCTCCTCAAGTTCATAGCCAAAAAGCTCTTCAAATCGTTTATTTACCTCCAGAACAATACCATCCATATCGCTATAGGCCAATGCTTCCGGCGAATTTTTAAATAGACCGATAAACTCCTGCCTACTTCGTTGAAGTGCTTGTTCGTTCTTTCTAAACCTGGATGTATCACTAAAAATAGGTTTTGCCCTTAAATCTGTTTTACTAATTTTATTATTAGGACTACTCGATTTTGCTTTTAACCGACTGAATTTATTTACCAATTTATTTAAATAACTAATGCTTTTTCTTTTTTTCCTCATTAATCCGTCTCTTTTCCTTTTTCTTTAAAGATGTCTTATATATTTATACCACATAATTTTTAAAAATCCTCTTTTTGTAGAAATGAAAATATGAGCAAATTCTTAAGTTGTTTTATTCTGCAATTTTAAAAAATAAAAATTAGATATAGAATGTAAGATGAAGAATAAAAAGAAGATAGGGAATTACTTTCCCTTTTTGAGATATTTTTAGGGACGGTTCTTTGTTTCAAAAATGATTCAAAAAACCGTCCCTTGATTCATCCTGATTCACTGATTTACTTTATTCGGTAATAACTTTTAAGGGAACGGGAATAAATTCTACACCTAACTCTACACCACTTACTACTAGATAACCGTTCATTACTCCCAGAACTCCCATCATCCAGGGTTGCTGAGCAACCGTAGCTTTCATATCTCCTGCTTTGACAGCATCAAGAGCATCAGGTACAGCATCAAACCCTACTACAAACATCTCGTCCTGCCTTTTAGCAGCTTTTATAGCTTGAATAGCACCCAGAGCCATCTCATCATTGTGAGCAAATACCGCATCAATTTTTGGTTGAGCCTGTAAGATATTTTCCATAACGCTCATTCCCTTAGCCCTGTCAAAATCAGCAGTCTGTTTTGCAGCTAATTTGATACCAGAGAATTTAGCAACATAAGTTTCAAAACCTTGACCTCTTTCCCGAGCGGCAGATGAACCGGTAATTCCTTCTAATTCCACTACAATACCCTTTTCTCCTAATTGCTCTACCAGATAAGCTGCAGCCATCCCTCCGCCTTTAACATTATCGGAAGCAATATGCAGGGCTACATCTCCACCGCTGACACTACGGTCAATAGTTAAGAGAGGAATACCGGCTTTATTAGCCTGTTCGACTGCTGGAACCAAAGCATCGGCATCAGTAGGATTCAAGAGAATGACATCAACTTTTTTCTGGATTAGGTCTTCGATATCAGATACCTGTTTAGCTGGGTCATTCTGTGCATCCATAACTACTAAATCCACATCAAGGACTTTTGCCTGCTCTATGGCACCATCTCTTAAGATTACAAAGAAAGGATTATTCAGAGTTGAAACTGATAACCCGACAGTCATACTGCTCGCAAAAGCCGAAACACTTAAAATTGCTACCAAACAAAGTGCAAGTAATAATTTTTTCATTTAAAAAACCTCCTTATTTTTTAAAGATACAGTAACGTTAATTAATAAAGATTCTTTTTTTCTATTCTTTCACCCCCTTTTTTTTGGCAATTTCTCATTTCTTGCCACTTTGAGCTACTGTTACAGCTATTAGGATGACTATCCCTTTTACCACTTGCTGGTAAAAAGATGAAACATTAAGCATATTTAATCCATTGTTTAAGATACCCATAATAAAAGCCCCGACCAGAGTACCCCATAACTCTCCTTCTCCTCCAAAAAGATTAGTTCCACCCAAGACTACAGCTGCAATAGCATCTAATTCATAACCCATACCGGCTGTTGGTTGGGCAGAATTAAGCCGGGAAGCCAAAACCATTCCAGTTAATCCTGAAAGAAAACCACTAATAGCAAAGGTAGAAATAATAACATTATCTACTTTTATTCCTGATGCCCGGGCAGCATTAATATTGCCACCGGTGGCGTAGACATAACGACCAAAACGGGTTAATTTTAAAATAATATATGCTAATATAAATATAATTAACATCAAAATTATAGGGAAAGGAACGTTTCCCATGTATCCTCTTCCTAAAAAAGCAAAAGAAGAAGGTAAACCGGTAATCGGGCGACCACCGGTATAAACCAGGGTTCCTCCCCGAGCTATAGCCATCATGGCCAGAGTTG
>JABUBN010000676.1_pt1 | contig 10071 bp, 11 predicted proteins | sample 7240341 | NCBI WGS metagenome assembly JABUBN01 (sample SAMN07256345, study PRJNA390944) | subsurface metagenome | isolation source: Methane hydrate marine sediment | place: Pacific Ocean: Eastern North Pacific, ODP site | reverse complement strand
AAGAGTATGTGGTTGGTTCTCACATGTCCTTCATAAGGAACCCTGATTACTGGGACACGACGACCATCGACGGCGTGGAATATCAAATGCCATTTATGGACCGCGTAGTATTGCCCATCATTCCCGACCCAGCTACCCGATTAGCTGCCCTGAAAACGGGGGGAGTTGACTTCTCTTTGAGTGTGCTACCCGCCCAGTGGGCTATGTTAGACAGAGTAGCTCCTGAGCTGCAAAAAATCTCCGTCGCGGGGGGTGCCTCGGCGAGGATAGTCTTTAGGTGCGACGAGCCACCTTTTGATGATGTAAGAGTTAGACGAGCAATGATGATTGGCACCAACTTAGAAGAGTTTAATAAGCTCTGGATGGCAACTGAGTTGCCAATGCACTGGTTCCCAACCCTCGCCGAAAATCCGGCTTACGTCCCGTTGGAAGAACTGCCTGCGGACATCCGAATACTATATGACTATAACCCCCCATTAGCTAGGCAGTTGCTGGCTGAGGCTGATTATCCCGAAGGTGAGATAAAGCTTTTCACCAACCTTTCGGGTGATGATCCACTGGCTATTGATACGGCTGCTCTGATCAAGGACCAGTGGGCTAAGATTGGCATTGAGGTTGAAATAGATGCCCGTGAACAGATTGATTATTACAGGGTGAAATACTCCCACCCCCCACTATGGACTGGCACCGTTTACGATTTTTATCAACAGGCGAGTCCATATTTAGCACTTAGCATGTCTCACAAGACGGGGAGTGACCTTAACTATGGGGTGTATTCGAGCCCGGAGCTTGATGCGCTAATTGCCAAGATAGAGCTAGAGTTGGATGTCGATGAGCAAACCCTCTTAATTAAGGAAGCAAGCTTACTCTTGATGCGCGACGTTGCTTCAATACCTTGCTCCCTTAGCCCCATAAGAATCTACTGGTGGCCATGGCTGAAGAATTACTATGGTGAGTATACCATTCAGGACGACTGTTGTTTCGCTGCCATCCTCCCCTACATCTGGATTGACCAAGACCTAAAGGAAGCATTGACCGGAAAAAGGTAAGCTTGTACTTGCCGAGGTGTAGTCATCAACCTCTGATAGTTGTCAGAGGCAGAAGGCGGGATGGGATTATCCCATTCCGCCTTTTGAAGCTAGAAAATATCTATTGTTAAAACAGCTAGGTGAAGTAGTATGCAGGCTTATATAATCAGAAGGCTCTTGTTAATAATACCGACCTTGCTTCTATTGACTATCCTAATTTTCTCCCTGATACACATCATTCCGGGCGATATAATAGACGCGATGCAGAAAGTGCCAGACATAAAACTCGACAGAGCTGCTCTTGAGCAGGCCATGGGCCTGGATGCCCCACTACTTGTTCAGTATGGACGCTGGATGGGAGTTGCTCCCCAGATGGATGGCAGTTTCAGTGGTGTTTTTCAAGGCAACTTGGGGGAGTCTTTTTTTCAAAAGAAGTCCGTGGTCGAACTAGTGTCTAGTGCATGGCTAGTAACCCTTCAGCTTGCCTCTATGGCGTTTATAATAGCCCAACTAATAGCCTTGCCTATAGGTATATATTCAGCGTTACGGCAGGATAAGTGGGGTGACTATATAGGCCGTAGCTTTGCCATACTGTGTATCGCTGTCCCCGGCTTCTGGTTAGGGACGCTGATAATGGTCTTCCCCGCAATATGGTGGGACTATATGCCGCCCATAATGCTTGTCCATTTTACTGAGGACCCAATAGGTAATCTGAGAATGTTCATAATACCCGCTATCATTTTGGGTATGGAACACGCGGGGGCGAGCATGAGGATAACCCGCACCCAGGTGCTGGAGGTGCTCAGGCAGGATTATATCACGACAGCATGGGCAAAAGGGCTCAGGGAGAGGGTAGTCGTCATGAGGCATACCCTGAAGAATGCGCTAATCCCGGTAGTCAGCGGGATAGGACTCCAGGTACCCATTCTGATCGGGGGTACGGTTATTATAGAGAATATATTTTGCCTGCCCGGGATGAGCCGCTTAATAATAGATGCTCTCATTCACAGAGACAAGCAGCTACTTTGCGGAGTAGTGCTTGTTTTTGCAGTCCTGTTGGTATTAGTCAATCTAATGGTTGACTTAACCTATGCCTATCTAGACCCCAGGGTTCAGTATAAATAAAGGAAAAATTAAAAAATGGGTAATGGCGTGGCCGATAGCTCATCAGGGGGAGTAGCCGAGACAAAGAGACACTCATGGCTGGTTGGATTCTTGATAAGGCTGGTGAAGGAGAAGCCGCTGGGTACTGTAGGTCTGGTTATAACCCTGCTCCTGCTTTTTACCGGCATTTTTGCTGACTTCATCGCCCCCTATGGCATGAATGAAACTTTTGTGGGAGATTTCCTAGAGGCGCCATCAGCCAGGTTCTGGATGGGCACAGATAACGTGGGGCGAGACATTCTGTCTCGTGTCATTTACGGGGCTCGTATCTCGGTGATTGTAGGTTTGGCTGGCTCTACTCTAGCTACGATTATCTCTGGAGTTATAGGTATTGTATGCGGGTACATCGGCGGCAAATTTGACCTGGTAGTGCAGAGAGTCGTTGATACTTGGATGTGTTTGCCTGCTCTAGTTATTTCTATGGTCTTAATCACTATCATGAAGCCAAGTTTGTGGTCGATAATTATTGTTTTGGCATTCGTCTGGGGTGTTCCTGGGTCCAGGGTAATAAGAGGTGCTGTTATCGGCGTTAGAGAGAATGTATATGTGGCGGCGGCGGAGGCTATTGGCTGTCCCACCACCAGAATACTTACCAGGCATATCCTGCCCAATGTTATGGCTACCATGATTATCTTATTTAGCATACGGGTGCCGGGGATAGTTCTAGCTGAGGCTGCCCTCAGCTTTCTCGGCTTTGGTATCCCTCCCCCGACTCCGAGCTGGGGAGGTATGCTTAGTAGCAGTGGGCGCACCTATATGCTCTTGGCACCATGGATAGCTGTATGGCCTGGTCTTGCCCTGGCTATCGTGGTATATGGTATAAATATGTTTGGCGATGCAGTGAGAGATATAACGGATCCAAGGATGAGGGGTGGTGTCGGGCGCTATGGGGTGAGAGTGAAAAAAGAAGCCAAAGTAAAAAGTAAGCCCAGCGCCCGGAGCAGTGAAGTTAGCTAGGAAACTGATTGGGAAATAAAGAGGAAAATATGTCATTGAAAGGATTTACACGCAATTTCAAGCCTCTAGAGATATTAACTGAGGAGCAGGTTGAGGCTATTCATAGAGGAACCTTGGAAGTTCTTTGGGTAACGGGAGTGAGCGTGCGGCACCAGAGAGCCTTAAAACTCTTCAAGAAGAATGGTTGCAAGGTGGACTACGATGATATGAGGGTGAGGATTCCGCCAGCTTTGGTTGAGGAGTGCCTGCGTAAGGTTCCTAGTAGCTTTCATGCCCAGGCAAGGGATTCTAAAAATAGTTTAATGGTAGGAGGCAATACGCTTTACTTCTCCCCAGCGCCTGGCCAGCAGACTATAGACCTAGATACCTGGGAGCCTCGAGTGGCTACAAGAAAGGAGTATTACGATAGTGTAACTCTCCTGGATGCATTGTCTACCGTTCATTTCTTCACCAGTTACACACCATACTTTGGATTTGAGGGAGTCCCCCCATGCATGGCAATGCTGGAGAGCCTCGCTGCCAGGATGAGGAATTCGACCAAGTTCCTTGTTGTAGGTTATTCTAATGACTCCGAAGTATTCGCTATAAAAATGGCCCGAGTGCTAGGAATAGAAATTTTGGGCACCTGTACAGTGGCACCACCCTTAACATTTTACCGAGACGCTGTCGAATCCGCATTCAGACTTGCCGAGGTTGGAATGCTTGTCCGCGTAGGTAGTGGCTCGCTAATGGGTGGGACTGCACCAGCTACGATTGCTGGAGGAATAGTAAGTAATAATGCTGAAGTTATAGCTGCATTGGTACTAGTACAGTTGATAAAGCCGGGAACAAGAGTCCTTGCTGTAGATTTCTCAATCCCTTTGAACATGAAGTCGGGAGCTCCTGCTTTTGGCAGTATAGAAGTTTGTTTACATATCGCGGCATTTAATCAAATTTTTCGAAAATATGGAGTTCCTACATATAATGCTAATGGCTATCCCAGTTCAAAGAAGCCAGATTATCAATGTGGCTACGAGAAAGCGTTCCGTGCTTTGGTTACAGGTTTGTCTGGAGGAAGTGCACGGTCACTACACGGCAGTGTACATGGCGAACTTACACACCATCCCATTCAAGCCATACTAGATGACGATTTGGCTGGCATGGTAGGGCGTTTCATGGAAGGTGTTAAGGTAAGTGATGACACGTTGGCAATAGACCTAATAGAGGAGGTTGGACCAATTCCTGGCCATTTCCTGAACAAAGAACATACCAGAAGATGGTGGAAGCTAGAACAATTTGTGCCCAAGGTAGCCGATAGATTAACTTACCCCGAATGGATGCAGACAGGGAAGAAGACTTGCCTTGATTATGCCAAGGAGAGAATGGGGGAAATACTGGCAACACATAAACCAATGCCCTTAACCCCAAGTCAAGAGGAGGATGTGGAAAGAATCTTAGACGAAGCTAGGAATTACTACAGGAAGAAGGAACTGATATCAGAAGGAGAAATGGCAACATATAGAGAAAGTATGAAATCACCTAATTACCCCTATGAATAGTAAAAATGATGCCCCGCAATGTTGCGTTGTCCTGCATCAGTCGAGACTTAGACGGGGCAATAGGCTAGTGTTCCACGGACTGTTATTAAAGTCCCGACCCCCTAGTCATATACTCCCAGTAATATACTAGAAGTCAAATAGTGCCGGCTGCTCTGCCTTTTTACTGGTTGTTAATAATACCAGCCAAAAGCTCGACAATCATTATTATGTCGATGTTACACCCCACCAGCTCCTGCGGGTATTTCCGGATATATCGGACTAAATCGTGCTCCTCTATATGCCAGGCACTCATCCCCTTTTGTGTTGGGCGCTCCTCATAGTGGTAGGTAGCCTTCAAAGCCCCCGAATCTATGCGGGCTTGTACCCATTTGTGGTCATGGGCGAGAATCTCGCACACTTCTCTCTTGGTAAACCACCCTTCGCGGTACCGCCTGGGTGCATTTATGCGTTTGGCCTTCACCACCACTGAGTTAAGGGAGCGGTGCATCATTCTGGCTATCCGTCGAGGGCAGTGCTTGGGTATCAACTTGGCCAGTCTTTCCTCTTGCTGTGTATCCCAGGGGTGCCGGTCATCGCTCTTGGCAATACCCATATTAGAGATTTGGCCGGCTACTCCATACTCCGTGACTCCCAGCCGAGCTGCGAGCTCTTGGCGAGACTTGTGGGTGTGTTTATAGTCCCTGCGGATTATGTCCCGTTCATCGTCAGTCCATTTATGATTTTGTCTCATCTTTTCTTAGCCTCTTCTGGTGCCACCATTGTTCAAGGCTGAGGATATCGGTAAGGATGTGGATATCCTCAGCGTCTATAGTTATCGCAGGGAATCCGCTCTTGTGCTCTTTTACCTTAATCGCTTTGCCCTGTAAGAAAAGGGCATCTACTTGCTCATAAACCTTCTCCTTTTCCGCATCAGAGTCAAGCATTATGTCCTTTCGAGCAACCACAATATCACCTCCTTTCTCTCGGGTTTTGGGATATAGTACCCCTTCGGCCTAGGAGTCTAGCCCGAGGTCAAACTTTTGCTGAAGGCTGGCTAGGGCTTCTTTCTTTTCTGCTTCTTCCTCTTTCTTCTCTCGCCTGACTCCCCGTTCCCTGTCAAGCCTGGCAGCAATTCGCTTCCTGTATATCCAAGCCTTGAGCCTGTTGAGGTCATCCATCTGGTTTCTATCGAGTTCCTCAACCCGGATATCTTCCGGCATTGTGACCCCTGACTCCTTGGTGCGCCACTTCTCATAAACCTTAGTGGCGATATAGAGGTAGATTTGAGTCCAGTCGTGGCCCATGGGAGCCGTCAGACTAGCGGTGTTGAGATAAGCGCAGGCTTCGGCATCCGTGCCGGTAGGCAATTCTCCTTTCGCTACTCTCATATTCATCACCAGCCTCTCCAGGGTAATAGAGGTCTTTAGCCACTCGGGGAGGGAATCCCCCCATCCACCAGGCATGACAATAATCGGGTCAGAGAATACCCCGACCAGCTCACCAATCCACTCAGCTTCTTTCTTTACCAATATTGACCTCCTTACAAGCAAAGGGAGGGCGTGGAATCCACGCCCTCCCAAAGTCGCCGGCAGCTACTTTTCTATTGCCATAGGCATGATAAGAACTCTCGGGTCATCCTTGCTCTGCAGAGCTACGGGGGAAGTGCCGCCGGTCCATGTGAGGGAGATTAGTCCCTCCTTGCCACCAAGATAGCCGAGGAGATAATTCACGTTAAGGCCGAATTTCTGCGGGGTTTCCGCTTTCTCCATGGTTTGGAACGAGGAATCAACCTTATGGCCATCGCTCTTGGCAGATACGGTTACCTTATCGTCCTTAAAGGCGAGACGAACAATGCCCTTCTCGTCTAAGGCTACTGCCATGACTCGGCGAACGGCCACCTCAAGTTCCCGTGCCATGAGATGGACCGAGAGGACCGGCTCTCCCTTTGGAAGCAGTTTTAGCCAATCGGGTGGCTGGCCGTCAACCAGCTTGATGATAGCGGTGGTGTCCTTGTCATACTGGAACCTCAGTCCCACCTTACCATCGTGAGCCACCATGACATGCTTCTTGGCCAGCAAGGCCGGAACCAACGCCTCGGTTTGGGATGGGGTGCGGGGTGTCTTCTCCCACAGATGTTTGAGAACTCTTACAGAGCTGGACGGGATGATTACTATTTTGTCCGTGGGAAAAGAAAGAGGTAGCACCTGGTCCGCCATTCGGTAACCATCTCCCGCTGCCACTTTGACCGGGTCTCCGAGAATAAGAGTTACGCCCGCAAGAACGGCTCTGTCGGAATCGGTAGCAGCGTAAGGCAGAACCCTGACTAAAGCGGGGACGAGGATATCGCTGTTGATACTCCCCTCGGTTTCGGGGACGAACTCCGGTATGTCAGGGAAGTCTCCGGGATCCTCTGTCGGGAATGTTGCGCTGCCATCTGCCCATGATAACAGCAACTTGCCAGACTTGCTTTTTATCGTCAGTAATTCTCTGCCAGGGGTGAACTTCAGCACCTTGACCACGTCATTAAAGGGAACCAGTGTTGTGAGGTCAGCTTCGGGTACCGCAGTTATTACGAAAGTTTCGAGGTCGGTAGCAGCAGCTTTCCCATCTTTGAGTAATATATGCTCGATGCTCTTTATTGTGGACTTGCGGGCTACCGCGGGTTTCAGCAATTCCAGCGTTTCCCTGAACCTTGATACTTGTATTTCCATTTTTATCACCTCCTTTCTGGCCATAAATTTACACACCGATTGGCCAACTACCGATGCACGCCGGTGATGTTAGAAGAAACTCGGTTGGGCCGGTTTTTCCTTCTTAACTGTTGGAGTTCTGGCAGGAGTCGACACGGGTTTCGGTTTAGGCAGATTTGCCTCGGGATTGCGAGGGTTGGTAGCCCACTTCTCTTTAGCTCCACTAACGAGTTTCGGGATTCGCTTCAAGGCAGCTGCCAGGGTGCCGGTGAGGGTCTCATATACCGGGTCGCACTCTGGTGATTGAGCTCCAATCATTATCTTGTCTTCCTTGATGATAATAACTACCTTGAGCTCATTCGACGGCTTCGCCTTTTCAGGCTCAGCTGTCTTCTCTTCCTCCGCTACTTCTTCCGTTGTCTCCTCAGCGGTCTCGACTGATCCCTCTTTTTCAGCCATGGATTCACCTCCTTTCTTCAGATTTGGATTTTATAAGGGTGTTAACCTTCACCCCCAGCATTCTAGCCACTATTTCCGGTTCTGCCGGCACAGTTTGCAGAGTGCCAGCTTCCATATCAAGGTATGCCCCCATCCAGGTCAGCTGTCCCTGGAGAAAGCGATGCACAAATTCCAGCACTAACACAGCCATGGCCTGGTTAATTATCGGACTTTGCCCCCCTTCTTCTACTGCATCTGCGCAGTCTGGTGCTGGTGTTTCGGGTTTGGTAGGCTCGTTAAGGAGTGACGGGAGTTGAAGAGATGGGACTGGTAGTCTGCCCACCATATGAAAAGACTCTTCAAATGACTCGTTCAGCCCGTCTATATTCTTGGTATTGCCGAGGAGGATCTGGCCGGAGTGAAGTCCGTTACCGGCATCTAGCCACCAGTCGCCCCAGTCGAGCCTGTCGACGATACTTTGCCTGGCAGAAGCTCTATCCACACAGCCGATGATGATGCCCCTTACCACTCGCATCCCAATCGCGGTAGCCTCATTGAGCAGGTCGCGGTCATAGGGAAAGACACTGTAGCCTATCGGTCGGCGGTACTGCCGTGCCAGGCGTTCAGCGAGTGCCTGGGACTTGAACTTGCCCACGTCCCCTTCAAAGAAGTTCTGTCTCCGCAGGTTATGGGGCTCCACACGGTCATGGTCGACTAGGAGAATGTCCAGGTTGTCATTCGCCAGGAGCCGGCATAGACCCTCAGCGACGAAACCACCGGTTCCACCACAGCCGACCACGACTATTTTCGGAGCAGACATGTGGTCCGCCAATGTCACCGTGTAGCTCATGGTCGTCTATCACCTCCTTTTCTTCGTATTCCAAAGCTCTAGCCAGGGAGCCATCAAAGACTTCATTCCAAAACAGCTCCCTGAAGTAGCCATAGACTCCTATCCTTAGTTTTACTATAGGAGTAGCGTTTAATTTCCCCACAACTCCGTATAGTTTCAGGCCTGTTTCATCTTCGTTGTCCGTTCCACTGAACCGCGCCCCCATGTGGCCGTGTGAGTGCATTTCAAGAACGACCGCACTCCCCACCTCATACACAACGCTGCCCTCAGACTTATCCTGCACGGGTATGTAAAAGTCGTAGCCAGCCTTTCCCGTTATGGCCACGTATTGCTCGGTTTCCTTATCTGACAGGAATAAGTCAAGCGTCAGGTCGAAGAACCGCTGCGGAATACTCCCGTAAGTCAGCGATAGTTTCGCTCCAATCGGTGCCAGGCCTCTTATTTCACAATCATTAATCGGTATCCTGGCTGCCATAAGCGGGTTTTCAGCCTCAATAAAGATGCCGTCGGCGGCTACGATATAGTCATAGTAAAGACCTCGCTCGCCGTATAGCCCTTCCTGATAATTTATTAAATGGCCAACGGGTTTAGGCATAGCTCATCAAACCCCCATCTTATATCTCCATATTAAGCAGGTCTCTAACCGTGCCAAGGCTCACCAGGTCTGTCTTCGGAAAGGTCTTCTTCTTGTTCAGGAACTCCCACAGGTGAAGAATGTTCTGCGGGAATTTAACCGACCGGTCACGGAGATCTCCCGTCGGGCTGAAGAAAGATGTGAAGTATGACTCTGCCGTATCCGCCACCCGGTTGGGATACTTATGGCTGCCAGGGCAGGACCGCCCGTTGGCGAAGACATTGGCCACAGGAGCTGCGCAGACGATATCCGTCTCCTTGGTTGGCTTTCTCTTCACTGCATAGACCCATGGCGGCGTCCCAGGCTGGCAAATAAAGATTAACCCGGGTAAAGGTATCTTATACCGCTTGGGCGGTTTCGTTATGTCCGTCTGTAGCGCCAGCAGTCTGATGCGTGGCGCTTCGTAGACGGCAACCACCGTCCCTCTCCTGGTGCTTCTCCACCAGAGCGCATTAGGCGGTAATAGCCCGGAGCCAAACGACAGCTCGCTGGCCAGGGCATGCGCCACGTCTATTGCCGAGACGGTCTTAGCGGTCACGGTTTCGTCTTCAAAGTAGGTCATTTCTACGGCCTGGTGGTAGAAGTCCAGCCTCAGCCTCAACTTGTCAGGCGGGATGCCCAGCTCCGCCGGAACCGCCCACTTAAAGCCGGGCTGTTTCTCTTCGGAGTCTGGGTTCGTCTTCTCCATAATCTTCGTCCTCCTCTTCATTTTCAGTTGCTTGGTCTAAGGGACACCCATGGTCGGTCTCGTCATACTCGAGATTGACCCTCTTAGTGGCTTTCTCAGGTGTGG
>JABUBN010000675.1_pt1 | contig 10074 bp, 5 predicted proteins | sample 7240341 | NCBI WGS metagenome assembly JABUBN01 (sample SAMN07256345, study PRJNA390944) | subsurface metagenome | isolation source: Methane hydrate marine sediment | place: Pacific Ocean: Eastern North Pacific, ODP site | reverse complement strand
GAAAAATATCCAAATATTGAAATTAAAAAAAAATTTCATGAATGGTTAAGTGGTGAAATAATAAAAAAAACAAGTATCTATATTCCAAAAAATCTCGAATATTTGCCCAAGAGTAGCATATTTTTTCAATTATTTCTCTTCTTTTATTTGGCGAAGCATCTAAAAATTCTTTTCCTAAGTCAGTCAAAATATATCCTTCTTTTCCATGGTTAATAAAGTTGATTGTACGCAAATCAAGAAGAGCCTTTTCATTTCTTTTTGCTTTGTTAATAAAATATGATTTTTTAATCGATGGATTTGTACTAAATTCTTCCATAATCTCAATAACTTTATTCATACTTATTTCAGGAAAGAAATACTTCTTCTTTCGTCTATTAATTAATTTTAATTTTGTAATATCTAAATCTAAATCAATGTCAATATCACAATATAATAACCATCTTATAATCGTTTTAGCATAATTTTTCCAAGTATCTTTTTCTCTATCAACAACGGGAAACATCTCATGTAAAATGTTCACAATATCATTTAAATCTAACTCCTGTTTTCTGGATGCTTTATCAATAATCCCATTTTTCCCATTAAAAAGATCATTTTCTAACAATTTTGATTTTAGAAATGTTTTAAATTTATCTTTTTTTAGAGAAATTTCGGCATCCATGTTAACTACTATTTTCCCCTTATAATATTCAATTAATTCTAGATTTTTCATTTCAGCTAAATTATTATATAAAGTTCCTTTTTTGATTGTTTCATTTTGAAGTATCATATCAATATTCATATAACCTTTATTTACTATAATGCTAAACCATTTTTCAATTGCACCCGGACCGATTTTTAATATATATTTCTTTTTTAATGGTACTTTACCATTTATAATATATTCTTTAAAGAAATCATTATAAGTATCTAGTGTATTCCCTTTAAGTCTAATAATACGAAAATTTCTTAATTTACGAATTCGTTTCTTAAAATGTTCATCATCTTCGAAAATTTCATCCAAATCGTTAAGATTGGCTGGTAAATATTGCACAACTTTTTTCAGGAAATCCTTATCTAACTCATCTAATTGCTCTAATTCTTCCTTAAATAAATCTTCAATTGATAAACCAGATTTTATAATATTATCTTGAGACATACCTTTATTATAGAGCCTCAGTACATGGTAACAAATTCGTTTGTGGAGCCACGGAAAACCATTTGACCGTTCAAGGATTGCTTGTGTTAATTCTGAATTTACATTTCTTTTAAAATAGTCATGTAATTTAGAAATCATTTCTATTGAATCTTCTTTATTAAAATCGGGTAGTAAAATTGAATAAGAATGATTGTTTAATTTTTCAAGATTGATGTTCACTTTTTCGTCTAAACTTACAATTAAATCACTTTTTCTAGTGATAACTAAATAGTATTGCGAGCATTGATTTACAATGGAAAAGAAAAAATCAAAAATTACTTCACTTTCACCTGTTTTGAATATGATACTTTCAAATTGATCTAAATTAATTATTGTGTATCTCTTATGCTCCTTCAATATTTTATTTGAATCTATAAAAAACTCATTACATCTTTTAAAGGTAAGAGGTAATTCAAAATTTAATTTTAATTCATTATTAAGTTTTTTCACATATTTCTGAGTTATTTTAATAAGATCTAAAGTACTATTGAGATCTCGGATATCAATCACGATTGAGAAATCATCAGTACTATTAATCAATGACTCTGTCTTTAAAATAAAAGATGTCTTTCCAACGCCGGATTTGCTTAATATTTGAAGGATTGATATCTTTGTCCTCCTTGTTTTATATTGATTAATATATTCAAAAAAAATTTCTAGATTGGATTCTCTTCCAATAAAATATTCTGGAGATGCAGGTAATTTATAATCGAACCATTCTAATCCACTTTCGATAAGAAATTGCTTTTCTTCAGTAATCATACTTATCTGTATTTGTTTATTATTTCCTTTTAAATCATTATCTAGTGCGCAAGGTTTTAAGTTGGTGAGTTCTTTTATTCTGGATTTTAAAATATCATAAAATTCTGTCTCATCAATGATTTCACCAAGGCTCGATAAAACAGTGAAAAATTCAACTAAAGTCTTATTTTTTGGTATTAATAATTGTATAAAATAAAATCCCCTATCGGAAATGCAAAAATATGTATCACCTGCATTCAAATTAAACTTATGAACACATTTTTTCTTTACCTGTTCAAAAGTTAAAAAGTTGGAGCTTTTAGATAGATTATTTATTATATTATCTCCTACTATTGTCTTAAAATTTTTCGTTTGCTCTGTCTTTCTTAACCAATTTTGAGCCTCTTGTGTCAATTCAGAAATTGATATAAACAATCCTAGGGTTGATTCATTCTCATCCCAATGGGGAATCATTTTTCCACCAAAAGAAGTTATTATTGTACTATCTATTTTTCTTTGCATAGCTTTTGCTTCTATAATGATTTTGTTCTCTAAATCTAAAGTTGGTTGAGCAACAATGTCATACTCAAGACTGTTATATTTTGCTCTCCAATGAATTATACGATAACCATTTGCCTTAATAAATTCTCTAAGAAATTTTTCAAACAATTTACCCTTTTCATGATTAGTAATCTGTTTTTTTTTGGAATCTATAAATTTAAACAAAAAATTAACCTCACAATAATTATAAATTAGCCTTTAAAACCTTAATAATATATTAATATTTTATTTTGTCTTTATTAATATGAAGATAAAAGAAAAAAAAGTATTTAATTCTGACTTTGAAACTATATGAAATACCAGATTCTAGTGAATTAAAATTAGTGATTTAAGTTATTAAAATTAAAAGATCAAGTAAATAATTTCTATTTAACACTTAAATCAAACATTAGATTATGAATCAGACATTAGCGGCACTATAAGAAATATAAATTTTATAAAAAAGAGTTAACATATGTTAATTCTGTAGATTTCACGGTAAATCCCCTTGCACCGTATGAAACATTACAATTTGAAATAGGGAAAAAATCAATGTCATCAAATTAGATTATTTAAAAATTCTCATCCTTGTTTAAAATTTATGTTCTGTTAAATTTGATTTATACTAATCTGTTTAGACATTATATAATCAATTAATCACTAATAGTAGTATTATTTTTTTTCATATATGAATCAACGAATTCAAGATACTTAGAATTAATCTTCAAATATAATTCGTCTCTACATTCTTTATCAGGGCAAAATACTCGAACGATATGGAATTCTGACTTATTACTCTGAAAATTAATTGAACTTTGAATATTATTTAAATAATGAAATTGATTTGTTTTAGGGTCATGGAAAAGAATATATTCACTTTGATATTCATTTGGATCTTCAGGGTCATCCATATTTACATTACTTAATGGTGCATCTACTTTATTATTTAATACGATTAGAGGTGCTTCATAATCCTTAGTCAATTTGTTCTTTATCCAAGTTTCCAGATCCCTAAATACCGATTCTATAATACTATCTAATACTTTTTCTCCTTCACCCTCTTTCTCATTAACACTTTTCAGTCTATTTATTTCCCATATAAGCTCAGATTTCTTCCTACGGAACAATAAATCTAAATAATCTTTAAGCAACTTAAGATCCGAGTTAAAATCTTCTTTTCGTAACTTTTTCAATTTATGCCAGCAATTTCGCATACAATTCCATATATAGTAATCATCAAACATATGCCATAATTCAAAAAATTCTTGAATTTGGTTCTCATCCAGCTCATCTTCATTTAATATTAGTGATAGTATTTTATCTGGCTTTAAAGGTAGACTATCCTCTATAAAATTCAGTTTATCAGAGTTTATTATAATTCTATATGATTCACTTAATAAATAATCAAAATAGCATTTTACTTTATGATAATATACTGAATTAAACATAAACATTCTAGCGAAATAAAAATTGTCGATTGCATTTATGGCTTTTGTGGAATATACAATTATATTGTCTGACAGTGGTTGCCCTGTAGAACTTCTCTCTTTTATAAATAATTTCCTTAAGATTTGATCCATATCAATTTGTCCAAATGAGACGCCAGTAGAAAAGGAATCCCGGACGAGATAATCCATTCTATCTGCATCAAGCTCAGAATGTAGTAATTGATTAAACAATGGGAACCCTGAAGTACCTTGAATAATCTGACTAAGATTTTCTCTATCTTGGGTTATAATAATAGGATCTTGATTTTTTGGATTATAGATACTTGTTTTTTTTATTATTTCACCACTTAACCATTCATGAAATTTTTTTTTAATTTCAATATTTGGATATTTTTCTTTTATATAATCTTTAATTATATTTTCGCTGCAATGTGAATAGGGTAAATGACCAATATCGTGTAGAAGTGCTGCTGCTCTAATCAATTTTTGATTTTTTTCTGACATATCAAATTTTTCTATGATCCTAGAGTGTGGTCCTGGCAATTTCTTAAAATTGTCGATCATTTTTGAAATTACGGCTAAAACACCTATTGAATGAGAGAATCTTGTATTTCTAGCAGTGGGAAATACCATATGTAAAGTTCCCAGTTGGTTAATATTGTGTAATCGTTGGAAAATTAATTTATCTATAATGTCTATTTCATCTTGGGTTAATTTGATAAATCCGTAGATGGGATCAAATATTTCTTTAACATAAGATAAATCCATTGTATTAACCTGTTTAAGTATAAGACGTTTACAATTAAAAATCTAAATAAATTCCGATGTTTTTAATATTTCCCAATAATTATCAATTGGTTTATCTGTTAATTCGGGTTTTCTTGCCTTAAACTCTTCTATAGTGTTTATTTTTGAGTTTTTACATTTTGCATATGTATATTTATCAATAAATAGGAGTGACGACAAAATTTCCAAGTCTGTAGCATCCCATTCACGGTTAAATTCTTCTTTAAAAGAAGATTTTAAAAAATTGATATTTACAATGGTATTATCAATAGTTTTATCATTAATATTTTTTTCATTTATCATGCTTATGAAAGCTCGATTATGATTCCACAATTCATCAATATAAAAAAGATCTTTCGTTAAATCAGGGGAATAGGGTCCCCTTATATACCAATTATAGTTATAATTTAACTCATTCGATAACTCATTTAATAAAAAAATAAATTTTTGGTAAAAAAACCGATTCTTAAATACACTCATGTTAAAGGGTTTCTTTTCATCGTTTTCTATTAAATATCCTAATCTTGTTAGTCCTATAATTAATTTCTCCATGCATAATATAAAGATCAATGCCTTTATAAAGATTAAGTCTTATAGTAATCACAGATTTTCAATAATAAAGATCTGTTTTTATGTCATCAATTAAATATCCAATAATCAAAATTAAATATTAACACTCATGTCAAAAAAAATTTTATAATTTCTTAAGATTTCTTTAATTTTTCAATAAATTTTTAGGACGATATCCAAGTAGAAACGCTTGGTGTAATGATTAGCTTTCAAAGTTAATTAGGAATTTCTCCAAGACCTAATTGCGAACCATTAATTTATTATTATTCATATAGGTTTGCTTTTTCAAGTGCAATTACTGGAGAAAACATTCTTAACCTTATTCAAACCTTAAAAAGATAGGAGTTTAATATCTCTATTATAATATTATATTTTTTTTGATTTTCCATGTAATTAAATGCAGTTAAATTTTCTAAATTGTCGGCTGTTAATCCTTCTTCTTTGAATAAATTTTCAAAAAAGTGTGTGCAATTGCGTAAGCCCTGTGACGGTTTATCTACAGCATAATCTTCCCAACTCATAAATCCAAATTCATTTACATAAATCCAATAAAGCCTACTATCCAATAGACTATCTAAAAAATCTTCATCTGTTAAAAGTTCCACTGTTCTCTTTTTTCTATATTTTTTGACAGCTAAAGTATATTTATCCCCAAATTTCTTCTGAAAGATTGAATATCTATTCTTCAAATCAATATTAATTTTTTAGTAGCCTTACTCTCTTATTTTTTAATAATGTGTTAATCCAATAAAATTATAAATAAAAAAACTCAAATAAAGCTTATAAGTCAAAAAAATAATATTGAAAGGTGATTCCTTTTGAAAATTTTATCTTGGGAGAATCGATTTAAAAAAATTACTGATATAACTAATACAAAATCTTTACCTTTTAGTGATAAAATAGAAATTGAAGAATATTTAGCAGATGATCTTATCTTAAAGCAGAGAGTAATCTTAAAATTAATTAAGATTAATGAAGATCCTGATATAATAAATTTGGCACAATATCTTTGGCATTACGAAATTTCTCTAAATCAAAGGGCATCTAATAACTCTAAAGGTAATTCTTTATTAAAATTGTTATTTGCCCAAAGAGATGAAAAAAAAGGAGTTTATGTGATTGTGACTGAATATTGTGGTCCAAGTCTAAGAGCTCTAATAATGGGTGATGACGAATCTGAGGATTCTATCTCTTTTTCTAATTTTTTAGCATCATCTAATAAAAAAATGCTATGGGAGTCGATATATAAGTTAGTAGAAGGGTTATATGCTCTTCATTATTCAGGATTAATTCACAGGAATATATCTTTAGATACGATATATTTTAACGGTGAAGCTTATCGACAAGGAGAGAAAGAGATTTTTAAAATTGGCGATTTTAATTGGAGTATCTATTTATGTTCATTATCTAATGTCTTTACTGATGATTTATCTTCAGAATTAATAAAAGACAATTATCACTTTTTTAGAGCTCCAGAATGTCTTCCTTCAACACATATAGAATTTGAGACCTCAGGAGAAACCTATCAATCAGACTTGTTTTCTTTAGGATTAGTAATTTCATTTCTTATCATTGAAATTGAAGATATTGAAAAATATATTAACTCCCAACTAAAGGATCGCCTCAGGTTATATGAGGAGATTTATTTTATGTTAGAGAACTTTCATGGTTATCCACTAGAAAAAGAAATACTTTTAAAATTAATATGTGTAGATGTGGAAGAAAGATTTCAAAATATTGATGATTTAATGAGTAGCATGCGTGAATTATTGAATATTTTTAAATATAATTTCATTCAAGAAGGTAGATTACCAATAAATTTCAACTTAGAAAGGAACTCACCATTATTAAGACAGATTTCCAATATACTACATATAAGTATTGATGCTTTTTTGGAAGAACCAGACGAATTCCTATCATTTGAATTTAAAAACTCTATTTTGTATCTTACTAATGATTTAAAATTTCCTTTATATACAAAAGGTTCGACTGGTACTTATTATAAATTTGGAAAAGCATTTAGGAGGAATAATCTTGCTCAAATTCGGTCATTTCTCCCAAACCAAGAACTCAACTTAGAATTAAAAACTATACAAATTTGTATTGTAAAAGAATTTTATTGGCTTGATCGTGAAGAATCTTGTCCTTATTCAAGGTGGGAGGAAATTTTTGCAAATGCATCATCTCAAATAAAAGAATTTCAAATCGTAAAAGATCCAGAAATTAAAAAAAGAGAAAGATGGTTAAAAACTATCAAAATAATAGGAAAGGCTGAAGAAGAAATTGAAAAAAAAAAAATATTAAATTACCAATTTATTTATGATTCTTTAAACGATGAAACTAAAAGTAAGAACAATAATAGAGAGGTTATTATACATGTCTTTAATGAAGAAGAGAAAGAATTATTTTCAAATATTATCAATGAAGCTGAAAGTGGTCTTTTTGAATTATTAAATACGGATAATTTATTTGAACCATTTAAAAGAAAAAGAGTATGGAAATTCATTGATATTTCTGAAGAAACAAGAGACTATACTCAAATAGTTCTTGAAGGGGATATAAGAAATGAAGAAGTTCCCGAAAATGGTTTTATACGATTATGGTATCTTAAAAATACTATATTTTTACTAAAAAGAAAACGTCAAATAATTCAAGATTTAGAGAATAATGAACATCTTTTAAATGCTATACTAAATCCTGCTTCAACTCATACTTATTTTGAAAATTATGATAAAAATAATTTAGTTTCATTTATTTATTATACCAATCCAATTTTTTTATTACAAGGTCCACCAGGGACAGGAAAAACCTATACTGCAACAAAACTTATTGAATATTCGCTACAAAATGATCCATTTTCACGAATATTGATTGCAAGTAAAGAACATTCAGCTTTAGATGATTTACTGATCAAATGTCAAGAAATTTTAAGTGAAACTAGTATTTATCCTAATCCAAAACTAGTAAGATTAATTTCTCCTGAAAGAGAATTATTATACTCCCCAAATTCTATTCCATATCAACATTTTATTACAAATATTACGAAGATGGATTTAAAACAATTGTATAACTGGATTCCCTTGAATAACATTCATGAAAAATTATCAGATGATATAAAATCCATAGTTAGCAATGAATTAGATTCTCCAAGTAGGGAATGGATAAATTTAATTACAGAGAGCTCAAATTTGATTTTTTGCACAACTACTACTTCTTATCTTAAAGAATTAGAATTTTCTTCACAGAATTTTGATCTTGTCATTATTGAAGAAGCTGGAAAGACATACCCATCTGAATTATTTAAGCCTATACAACTTGGGAATAAATGGGTACTTATAGGCGATCAGAACCAACTTCCTCCATTTAGAATTAAAGATGTTAATAGAATTATTGATCGAATATTAGATGACATTGAAGAGATAGAAAGAGAAAAAGAGTCGTTTGACCCAAAAGATTTCACTAAATTAAAAAAGGAAGTGAAAGAAAATTTAACAATCTTTAATTCTATCTTCAATATATTTAAGGAAGTTAAACAATCTTTTAAAGGGGAAGATAATAGAAAATCATGTGATACATTGTTTAATCAATGGAGATTACCTTCAAAAATTAGTAAAATGATATCAACAATCTTTTATGATCAAGAATTCAAACAAGAAATTGATGATCCTGTTGACTTCATTATAGAACCCACCAATTTTAGAGATAAACAATTGATATGGGTTAATATTCCATCAGATCGGGAATTTAGAGAACAACATAAGGGCTTTAAATTATACAATAATAGTGAAATAAAGGCAATTAGAACATTATTATCAAAATTAAAAATTGGATCATATCATTTTCCCTTTGAATTAGCGATATTGAGTCCTTATAAAGAGCAAGTTGAACGATTAAAGAATCAGTTACCTACATATTTACCTAACATGAAAGGAATAAATATAAAAGACTGTTGCTTTACTGTTGATGGATTTCAAGGTCAAGAAGCAGATTTAGTGATTATATCTTTAGTTAGAAATAATTTCAACCCAGATGCGAATAAGGCATGGGGTTTTGTTCCTGAATCTGAGCGTCTAAATGTAATGCTCTCTAGAGCAAAAAAGACAGAAATAATAATAGGCTGTCTTGATCTTTGCCTAGCATATAAAAATGACCCCTTTATGGAGAAATTTATAAAAATTGCAGAGTTTATTCAGGAATATGGCAAGATTATTAATTTAAGTGAGGTGATTAACTAAAAATGACTATAATAAAGGATTTTCCTAAGAAAGACTATTTGACAATTCCAATAGAAATGTACAGCTGTGAAATTATAATAAAAAAAAATCAAAAATTAACAGAAATGGAGAAATTTATATTAAAATATATTTACAATGAAGATTCAGTTAAACAATTACTTAATGATTTTAATTTCAACCATTTTATCATAAATAAAACTCTTGCAAAATTGTTATATCGGGGTTTATTACGTCTAAAATTAGATAACGCTCAATTTCAGATAAGCAATAAAATATTACCATTTATAAAAAATGATAAACTTGAAGATTATTTAGATAAGGGTGCAGTTTCTTATAGCAGAAGTATGTCTATTTTACAAGAAAAAATTAGTGGAGAGATATTTTTAGGAAATGCGGTAAAAGAATATTTAAAAAATCCAGGTAGGACTATAACTAATTATTTAGATTTAAGAATTGTTAGTATTGACTTATTTCCCGATATAAAAGATCTTTCATTAGTTAAATTTATAAAATGCATTCGAAGTCAAATTAAAGTAGAAATTGAAGATATTGAGAAAGTTAATATTTTGCACAATAT
>JABUBN010000674.1_pt1 | contig 10078 bp, 10 predicted proteins | sample 7240341 | NCBI WGS metagenome assembly JABUBN01 (sample SAMN07256345, study PRJNA390944) | subsurface metagenome | isolation source: Methane hydrate marine sediment | place: Pacific Ocean: Eastern North Pacific, ODP site | reverse complement strand
GTCAGAAAATATAAAGGAAATTGAACCCACATATAGTAAGATTTTTTTCAGTCTTAAACGTTTTTAATATTTTGGCTAAGATTAGAGTTATTGTTAGGATTACAAAACAAATTATCATTAATGTCATTGCAGTTCTACCAGCAGTTACCCAAGCATCAACTGGGCCAATACCTGATGTAGTAGTGCCACCGCTGCCCGCAAAATAGAAGCCCCAATACCAAAAGAACGATGCCCCAATGTCAGGAATCAGAATACCCCACGCAGGAATAAGTATATGCAAAAACCCTACAATCAAAAATATGATGCCCCCAAGTGTAGGTTTACCTTTTAAATCTGCCATATTTATCACTTACTTTTTTGACTTTATATGTAAATTTCTTTATTATTGATTCAACGTTTCTTTTTAAAAGTATTTGCATTATCAATGTAAAAAGCATAAAGAATTCCTGTGAAATTTGTTTATTTTTTGCCATATTTCCTTCTAGTTTTGCCGCTCCACTAGGTTTCTCACCTCGTTTTAAGAGCCTAACTTTATCTTCTGGATTAAATTTATTACAACCCGTACATTCTCCATGATATAATCCTAACCACATTCTCTGTTCATGATCTAATGGAATTTCAAGAATTTTTGATAAATTCATGGCCAGCAAAGCATTATTATTTTTTAAACGGATGGATTTTACGTTTTACTGAAGGTGTTACATCTCGAGCTAATTCTGTTTTTCCTATACAATATACGGGTACACAAAAAACTCTCGATAGCAATATAGAGTTAGTTGAAAAGTCATATAAAGCTCATAATTTAGAAGCGGTTTTTACTATACCTGATTTTCATGAACCTAAAAACCTTAAGGAAAAGTTACTGAAACGGGGGTATCAGACTTATGATCATACCATTGCCTTAGGAATGAGGATTGATGAAATCCAAACTAAAATAATAAATAATGATTTTGAATATCACATTTTTGATACCCGAGTTAAGCAAATCTCAGATTTTTTAGCTAGATTTTCAAAATGGAATGAAGTTGAACAAAATATCATTCTAGAAATCAATTGAAGAATAATTATTCCTAAGAAATGTTATATGCTTACAAAATACAATGATGAAGTTATTGGAACACTTTTAGCAGTTTTAGTTCCTCAGGGATACCTGTATATTGGAGATGTTTTTGTCCATCCGGATTATAGAAGGCAAAATATAGCCACTTCTATGTTAATTAGATTAAATGATGAATGGGCTGTAGCGAATGGGGTAAAATACATTTGGTTACAAGTAGAAAAGGTAAATACTAAAGCATTGGATCTATATCATAAACTTGGGATGACAAAATTATATGAATATTACTATATGAAACGATTTTAAGAAGAGATTATACCTCCTTTTTCCTTTTCAGTTTCCTATTAATTTCTTGATGTAATTTTTTAGGATCTCTATTCTCAAGATTGAATTTATTTTTATTGATAAAGGTTTCAAAATCAGATCGACTCATTCTGTTCAAATTCCTTTTCTCCGCCCATTCCATACTCTTTTCTATTACTTCTCCCCCATCTCCTCCTAAAAAGTGTGGTAAATAGAAGTCAGCGAGTTTATTATTAAAAAATATTGTACGTAAGTACAAACCCTTAGGATCAAAGTTTCGATACATGGTGGAAAGACGGCTAGGTGTTACAGTACTAACAATGTTTTTCCCTGCTGCTTGAATTTTCTTATATAGAGGGTACCATTTCTCATGGCCCATAGGTTCTCTGACACCCCCGGGTACCCATTGTATTCCTGTAAGTTCTGGTATAGAAAGTAAATCATCCAAATGTACTAGTGCATTAGGGCCATCTAGATGATATATCGAATAATCCATATGCGCCGCTTGAGCAATTATATCTGGTAGAGCGAATCGTTTAAACCATGTAGGACTGAGCATTGCACAAAAATCACATTGAATAGGATACCATCGTTTTCTACTCCAGACATTAAGCCAAGCATTGCATCCATCGTTATATTTATTAATAATGTTTTGAAGGTCATCATAAACCTTCAAAGTTTTCTCTAAAATTATTGCTCGACAGGTGTCAATAATATCAGGACGTCGTTTCATTGTTAGTATGACCTCTTTAGGACCAAGAAAAGAAGATAAAATGTCTAATATCCCGCCTAAATCTGTCATTGAGACTTGGTAATTATTCTGAGAGTGTTTTGCGGCATATGCAGTTATTCGTAATAATCTTGAGTACCATGGATTATTGGCATTTAGCTTAACGTCTTCAAGTAAAGCAACTATATCATTTGGAGAAGTAGGGCGACTGAACCACACAGTTTGAGTATGAAATTTTGGGATCACACCAAAAATTGCTGCCATAATTCCAGCACCATAATAAGGGACAAATGAAGGAATGCTCTCACTACCATAAGTTAAATTTTGTATCCGCCGTTCAAAATCAGTGATTACCTCTTCTATTCCATCAGGATTTTTAGCTAATTTCCAGCCAAAAAAAATAATATCAAGGAATCCCGCAATTGAACTACCATTACGAGGAAAATAATAAGAAATAACAGGACGATCAATTATCTCATGGTCCCACCAAGCTTCTAGTCTATTTTTTGCTTCATCAATATCTTCTTTCAGAGTATCCATTTAGAAATCCTTTTTATTAAAGTGTATTAATTTGTTGCAGTATAATCCATCTAATTAAATAATATTTTTTAATTCAGAATCTTAAGATTAATTGTTATGGAAAGATTTAATTCTGAAAAAATTTCGGCTGAAGATGTTGCTATAGCCGATAATAATGCTCAATGGTTAGGAATTCCCTTAATTCATTTAATGGAATGTGCTGGATACAGTATTGCTGATGAAATTGTAAAAAGATATAATCTTAGCGATAAGTCAACTGTTGCTATTTTTTGTGGTACCGGAAATAACGGAGGAGATGGGTTTGTAGTTGCAAGACACTTAAGTGCGCTTAATATCAAATCATTGGTAATTCTAGTTGGAACTCCTGAAAAAATTAGGACTCATGCATCACAGTTTAATTGGGAAGTAATTAGGAACAAGATTAATTATATGGTTAAGACGATAATAATAAGTGATTCTACAGAAATTGGGAATATTAGATTATTGAGAGAAGATAATAAGAAACTAAGCTTAATTGTTGATGGTTTACTAGGAACAGGAGTGTCTGGAAAAATTAGAGAACCTATATCAACAGTTATCGATGTTATAAATAAATTAAGAGAGGAAAACGAAATAGAAGTCGTATCAATCGATATACCTTCTGGGATGAACCCAAATACTGGAGAAGTGATTCATAAAGCTGTAAGAGCAGATTTAGTTGTAGCACTTCACCGAATTAAAAAAGGATTAGACATTAAAAGCGATTATATAAAAGAACTCGTAATCAGATCTATCGGAATCCCCTCTGAGGCGTCCCTATTTGTAGGAAAAGGTGATTTAATTCCAACTCTAAAAACTAGAAATGTTGATAATCATAAGGGGCAATTTGGAAGAATTCTTGTTATAGGAGGATCCAAAAATTATTCCGGAGCTCCTGCATATTCCTCACTAGCAGGGATTAATTTTGGAATAGATTTGGTCATAACTTATGTTCCAGAAGTTGTTGGAGATGTTATAAGGAATTTTTCTCCAAACATGATCGTAAGGACAAGCCCCGGTAAATGGTTAAATATGAATTCATTTGATGAGATCTCAGAGTTAATTGAATGGTCTAATGCAGTAGTTATAGGTCCAGGTTTAGGATTGCAAAAAGAAACTGAAGAATTATTACTCAAACTACTAGAAAAACTCAACCATGAGAAGAAGTCATGTGTACTTGATGCTGATTCTTTAAAATTAGTTAAAAATCATCTTGAATTATTAAAGGGTCAGAATGTTATTTTAACCCCACATGAAGGCGAATTAAAAATTATGACGGGCATAGAGTTACCCTCGTATGACCAGATTGAAGAAAGGAGTAAGGCAGTATTAAAGTTAGCTAAAAAATATGATTTCACACTTCTCGTAAAAGGACCATATGACTATATAAGTAATGGGAAAGAAATAAAAATTAATCGCACAGGATGTCCAGAAATGTCAATAGGGGGTACAGGGGATGTATTAGCCGGATTATGTGCTGCTTTTCTGGCTACAGATAATAATCTATTTAAATCCGCATGTTCTGGCGCGTTCCTTAACGGTATTATTGGTGAATATTGTAAACAGAATATAGGAACGCGTTTTACAGCAGTAGATATGATTAACAATATGAATAGTGTAACAAAGAAATTATTTAATCTTTAATACATCTAAAGATAAATATTTTGATAACAAATTAAGAGACGTTAGAACGTATTTTTGTTTTTTGATAAAAATTTATTAGTTTCTAATTTATTATATTATTAAACTAGTTATTATGATAACTAAGTTGAGGTTTTAGAATTAATATTTTGAGTAACAATTTGCAATTAATATAATTTATTTAACCATAAGCTAGTTTTCATAAAAGAATAGAGGAGATTGATTAAAATAACGCAAGTGTTTCTTATTAACCCAGATGGAACAACAACCGAACTGACAACAGAAGGTCCAATTAAAGATGTGTTAAGTACTGATGAATGTTATGTTCTCGTTGCTGATGAATCAAGACAAGTTTATCTCTGGAAGGGTATAAAAAGCAGTGTTAGATCTAAATTTATTGGGGCAAAGAGATCTCAAGAAATCCGTGGTCAAGTAGGAATGCATTACAGTGTAATACCTCTTGACGAAGGTGAAGAAGATTCTGAATTTATAAAACTTATTGGTGGAAGAACAGAAGGAGGAATTGCTAAAGAAATAAAAAATGAACCAGTTGCCCCACCATCCGTTCATCCATTGAGAGAAAGGAATGTTTTTGGAACTCCAGAACCCGCTGACGGAATGAATATTGCAGGGAGTAAAACACGAGCAGAACAAAATACAGGCCCTTTATATAGAGGAGAAGGATCGATGACAACATATATGCAAGAGGAAACTCAAATTAACTTTCAGGAAATTATGTCAAAATTAGAAGAAATAAAAATGCCAGCCGGCTTTGAAAGAGAATTAATAATAATTGGAAACCAAGCTTATTCTGTCGTTGAAAAGGTACAACAATTCTTAGGAAAAAAGCAGGTTACCAAAGGAATCTCGAAAGTGGGTGCGATCCCTGAGGGAATATTTTTCGCTGAGAATTACAGCCCAAGAATACTGTCAGAGCACGGAAAGATTTTAGCTATAGAGTTTCTTAAACGCTCTGACCAGTCATCTAAGCCTGTTGAAGGTAAATCCAAACGAGAATTATTAAAAGACCAAATTAAACACCAATTAGAAGGTAAGTAAGTGAATTTTTTCAATAACCTTTCTCTTATTTTATTTAGAAAAGTTAAAAATTTCAAATATTCTTAAAATATAATTTTTTAAGTTTAAGTTTTCTAATTATTATTAATTAAATAAAAAAAATTTAATACATTATGGCAGAATTAACTCCAGATGAAGCACAGTCCCTTAGCCAGTTTCTCGGATCAATTACTGAATATAGCGAATTGGACTCGCTGGCACTTATCACTCGAGAAGGACTCCGACTCGCTTTTAGTGCAGTTCCTGGTTATAGTGTGGACCCTGACCTTTTTGCTAGTTTAAGCGCAGTAGTTATGCAGTCTGGTAGTGATGCAATTGATTCTCTAGGATTTACAAATATGCTTGAAGTTATTTTACGTGGTGATAATGGCTTTATTATTCTTAGTTCTGCTGGCAGATTTTTCCTAATGGGGGCATCCAGACAAATGCCTGAACTAGGAAAGATCGTTAAGATATTCAGATATTATGCGGGAGAAATAAAAGCCCGTTACCCAATTCAATGACGTAGAAAGCTATTCCGAAGAGTAGCATGCTATATTTAATAATCTGGAGTGTTAAATTATCCTAATTTCTTGCAAAACCATTTTTGCATATCATTGTTATGGATAGAATTTTGCGTCTTCCGTGTATTTATAATATTCACGGTTTAACTCATAACAATGAACACAGAACCAGACTTTTGTAATAGGGTTAAAAATCATATCTCTGTCGGATTTCCTACATACAGGGCACTTACAGATGGAGCGATCAACAAGAGCTCTAATCCTCTGGATATCCTTCTCAGACTTTCTGAATTGATCCATCTCGTAAGAGTTCATTCTATCCTTAAGCAAAGCCTCTTGCTTACCTAGATTTTTATCATATATTCTTTGAGTAGCACTTATCCATAATAGCCTGAAATTATTCCTAATTTTTCGCAATCTGGGATCTCGTATTTCTATTACCTTCTTATGCTTCACAATAATCAACACGAATATAAGTACTTAAATTCACCTAGTTCTGCTAATCTATAAATATTTAGGTAAGAAAATAGAGTTGATATTTCTTTAGCCTTTTCATCTAATCTTTACTCTTCAATTGCATAAATAAATATATTTATGTGTATGATTTTATCAATTCTTGATAAATATCTTATACTGATATTAGTTTAATATTAATAAAGAAAGTAAACAATAATTGATAGACATTTTAATCTATATCACTTATATTATATTAAAGATTTGAGTAAAATTAACGAGTAAATATGACAGAACTTAAACTTTTTGTAGATGGCAATAATGAAATATCAGATAAAGTTATAATCTGTCAATCTAATGCCGATAAATTGGGTGTAAAAAATGGAGATTCGGTAGAGGTTATAAATTCTGATAATAACTTGAAAAAAGTAGCTATCATAGAGATATCAAATGATATGTTAGATTTTGCTGGACAATTCGCAAAAAACATCCTTGAAGATTTACAATTCTCAGGAGTAGAATTAGCCATTCGTCCTGCTAGTGCTGCAGCTTCCCTTACACCTAAATTACAAGTTCCTAAAGTTCCTACACAACAGCCCACTCCCGTACCAACGGAACCGTCTACATTGTCTCCATTACCTACACCTCCACCCTCTCCTGAATTAGCTCCTCCTCAACCTACAGCCACTCCGCAGCCATCTCCACAACCTGCACCACCTCCACAGATTCAACCGACTCCAGTCCCACAACCTACTACAATATCTCAACCATCCACACAACCTGCACCAATACCTCTACTCACGCCAGCACCACCTACTCCTGCACCTCAGCCTTCCTTATCACCATTACCTTCAGCACCACCTCAACCTACAACGACAGGATTTCCTCCATCTCCCACCACACAACCATTAACCCAACCAGCAGCTCCTGTTGAACCTTACCCGAATAAAATCGATATTAATATGTTAGCGAGTCAAAAACATGGTATAATTCTTAAACCTGTAATAGATAATAATATAGAAGGAGGGAGAGTTCAATTAAGCCCTAATGTTCTTCAACAATTAGATCTTGGGCAAGGAATGCTAATAGCTTGGGAAGATCCATTAACAAGATCTATGGGATCGGCTCGGATTGATGAAGCAAATATAGCTATGACTGATTTAAAGATGAGTTTTGACACTTTTGAGGATACCAATATTAAATTTGACCAAATAGTCATATATTCAACAGAACCTCCTATAGAGAGAGCGTCTGAATTAATGCTGCAGGTTGAATCTCAACCTAATTTAATGGGATATGCTTTAGTGAGCCCAAGAACTCAACATTCTCTCTCTATTCAGCAAAATGATATTCTAGCATTCGAGGATGAACTTACCGGGGCAATGGGTGCTGGAAAAGTAGATGTTTTGGAAACAACCCCAGATAATGTAATTATCATCGACAGTGAAATTTTAGAAGCTTCTGGGATTGGAAGCTTTGAAGTAAAAGTTTCTAAAAATCAAAGATCAATTATCCCTTTACAAAGCATATCACTAGGAATTTCCGCTATTTCGGGTGAGGGTTTGTGGGACATTATAAGCACGGCACGAGAAAATATATCCTCTATGAAGGGCTGGATATCAAATTATATTATATTTAAAGGCATTAAACTAAGATGGAACGCTGTAAACATAGCTTGCTCAATTCTTGATACAGTTCCTGATCTTGCTGGAGATATTTTTGCAAGTGTTACTGAAAATACTACATTATCTTTGAGCCCGGTAGGATTAATTCCTTTCAACGCTATTCTAATAATTGACATTAGCCGGAGCATGATGGCCAGAGATGTGCTTGTCACTAACATAGCACCCGCTATCGAAGGAATAAAAGCGGCTATGGAATCTCGAGAAATCCAAGAGTTTTTAAAAAATTTCAAAGATGGTATTTACATACCTCGTAGAATTTCGGCTGCTTTTGCTGCAGTTTTGTTCTTAAGTGAAAAGGTAGGAAGAGGTTTTGGAGAAAAAGTTTCAGTTATTAGGTTTGCTGATGAGGCCCAGACGCTTCCTTTTGGAAACAGCTATTACATGGATTCAGCAAGTGGTAAAAAGGGAGTGCTCGAAGATGCCGCAAGAATGATCGTGGATAGAATTGGCAACAGTTATGGTCAAGCTACTAATATGCATTTAGCGATGAATGCTGCGCACCAAGTGCTTGGAGAGTTTGAAAAAATGAACCCAGACCAGCCTACAATGATCTGTCTCTTGACAGACGGTGAACCAACTCAAAAAGAGGCATTTCTACAGTCCATCAAAAAGTTTAGTGATAATTTGAATGTCGTGATTTATATTATTGGTTTAGGAAACCCAGATCGAGAATTAATGACACGCGCAGCAGCATTGTGTGGTGGAGAATATTTCGAGCCAGAAGATGCGGGAGAATTGTTAATTTGGTATTCTAAACGAGCGCGGGATCTTACTGTAAAATTAAAAGCCCATAAAGTATAGGCTTTACATACTAATTCTTTATATTATTTCTATTTTAAACTTCTTCTATATAAAGTTTTCATTAAAATTATTAATTATAATTTCGTTAATATTTATAAGAAAATTATTTCCATATTGTAATTATTAAAAGAAATAGTAATATATTAAGAAATATGAAAGATGTTAAAATTATATCTATAGATAATCGAGGGAGAATAGTACTACCATTAGTAACTAGGAAAAATCTTGGCATTACAACCGATTCACAGTTAATGCTTGTAAGCGACTCAGAAACAAAGGAAATACGGATAACACCCGTAGGGATTTCAAAGGAGGATAGACCTATTAAGTTTAGAATTACAATGTTCGATGAACCTGGTTCTTTAGCAAAAATTGCAACAATATTCGGAGATTTTGGTATTTCTTTAATGTGGGGAGAGAGTATCATTTTAGAAAAATCGAAAACAGCAATTTGGACTGTACTTAGCCCAACTCCAAAAAATATTGATATGGAAGATTTAAGAGAAACCTTGGTAAAAAACGGAAAAGCAATTAATGTTGATATCCTACCTTTTGAATAAATTCATAAATGAGAATTTTATTAAATATATGGGCATATTTTATGGCGAAGAAAAAGAAGAAAGAAAAGAAAAAGAAAATAGTTGAAGAAGTTGAAGAGATAGGGGATATTCAAGGTTATTCCTTAGATGAAGCTTTGCATTCAACAAAAACTACAAAAACGACATTACAGAGCTTAATAGATGACGCTACTGAAGGAAGGGGATTTGAGCTTCCTAAAAAAGTGGGAGATGAAAAAATTACACCTCAGTTATCTCATGAAAGCAAAAGTGAAATGGCAGCAGCGTACACTTTGGAAGATGTCCCTTTGGCCCAAAGAAAATCTTCCCAGAAACGAGAGAAAATTTTAGTAGCCTCTGAGTCTAAGGAAAGGGCAAAACCATCAGTAAGCCATAAAAAACCTAAAACTGTAACTCGTCCGAAAATTCAAGTAGAAGCTTCAACGGTGCCAACTCCAGGTGAAAAAGAATCCTTAGAAGTTAAAGAAGAACTAGCTCCAACACCTCTAGAGAAAAAAAAACAACCATCGATTAAAAAAGATAATATTTATGCTAAATTAACGGTATTTTTTGAGAATTTATTAAAGAGTTATAATGAGAGATACGAGAGATGGGAGAATTCTATTTCTAATATATTAGCAATTTTAAGAAAAATGCGTAAAATAACCAAGAAAAATACAGATGATTTGGTTGTGTCTATAAACAATCAATAT
>JABUBN010000673.1_pt1 | contig 10098 bp, 13 predicted proteins | sample 7240341 | NCBI WGS metagenome assembly JABUBN01 (sample SAMN07256345, study PRJNA390944) | subsurface metagenome | isolation source: Methane hydrate marine sediment | place: Pacific Ocean: Eastern North Pacific, ODP site | reverse complement strand
CTTACCCTAACTATAGGTATCTCATCCCCAGGGAACTCATATTTATTAAGCAGCTCTCTCATTTCCATCTCTACCAGCTCCAGAAGCTCCTCGTCATCCATCATATCCACTTTGTTGAGACACACTACAATGGAAGGAACCTCCACTTGACGGGCTAGCAGGAGGTGCTCTCTAGTTTGGGGCATAGGGCCATCAGGGGCACTTACTACTAATATAGCTCCGTCCATCTGGGCAGCTCCAGTTATCATGTTCTTAATAAAGTCAGCGTGCCCCGGACAGTCTATATGGGCATAATGCCGTTTTTCTGTTTCATATTCAACATGAGTAATGGCGATGGTAAGCCCTCGTGCCTTCTCCTCGGGAGCATTATCAATGCTTTCAAATGAACGATACCCGGTAGGATTAACCGTTGATAATATCCTGGTCATCGCCGAGGTCAAAGTGGTTTTACCATGGTCGACATGACCGATAGTGCCCACATTTACATGTGGTTTAGTCCGCTCAAATTTCTTTTTAGCCATTTCAAACCCCCTTTATTTTAAGCCCACAACCAGATTCGAACTGGTGACCCCGTTCTTACCAAGAACGTGCTCTTCCGGCTGAGCTATGTGGGCACTGGTTCCATTATGTCGCTTTTTATAGGCTGGTGTCCAGTCCCCACTCCATCATATTTAAACTATGGTGGAGGAGGCAGGATTCGAACCTGCGTAGCCCTTCCGGGCGGCAGATTTACAGTCTGCTCCGATTAACCACTCCGGCACCCCTCCCAGCGCTACCATAACATATCCCAGCCTGAGAGGGGACTCGAACCCGCTGACCTGCCATTTACAAAACGGCTGCTCTTCCAACTGAGCTACTCAGGCACTACCTTTACAAACTTTAACAATAAATGTTAGCCAGATAGAATATTATAAAAATAAATGATATAAAAAGTCAAGCTTGGTAGCGCATACCGGATTCGAACCGGTGATCTCCTCCTTGAGAGGGAGGTGTCCTAAACCCCTAGACGAATGCGCCACTAAAAATCTGGCTGGCCACTCTGGACAGTTCCTGAACTTACATTTAAAAAGAAACAGCTTGTTCCGACGCTGCATGAGCTACTCGTATCTTATCCATAACCAGCAATATAAGTTTATTATAGCTAAGTGTATTCGTCAAACGAATGGAGCTTCGGAAGAATCGTTTGACTCGATGGTCTGAGGAAGGATTTGGAGTCCAACACGAGAGAAGAACTCTGGAACACCTCGAACGCCTGGTCTCAGTCGGAATAAAGCTCCAGCACCCTGGCCTTCCTCTGACTTGTTGTGCCCGCCAGCGGTAGTTACGTATAGGTCTGTATAGTCCTCGCCACCGAAGGTGACGCTAGATACTTTTCGTGCTGGAAACTGGATACGTGTTTGCTCAACTCCTTGCGGAGTGTATCTTACGAGAATTCCAGCACCCCATCGCGCTGACCAGACATATCCCTCTGCATCAACCGTCATGCCGTCAGGAGCTCCTTCATTAGCTGGTGTTTCCACAAATACATGCCTGTTTGTCAGGTTTCCATTATTCTGGTCATAGTCAAAAAGGTATATTTTCCGCACGGGGGAATCAGTATGGTACATGTGCTTACAGTTCGGGGAGAATCCCATACCGTTAGAAACCTTAACATCCTCCAATATGGTAGTTATGGAGCCGTCTGTATTAAGGCGGTACAGTCTCCCGAGCCGTTTCTCAGTGGATAAGGTGCCGCAGAATACTCGCCCCACCGGGTCGGCAATGACGTCATTAAAGCGACTTTCCCGCACCTCAGGGATTTCACTGATGACTTGCTCTAGCTGCCCATCCCGCCAGATAGCAATTGTCCCCTTTGCCATGAAGAGTAGCAGTGTGCCATCCTTCTGGATGGTCATTCCACCTACCGTCTCGCCCTCATAACATATGCGGTGTTCTTTAGTCGCAGGATCCAGCCAGAATATGAGCCCCCTGGATATGTCAAGCCAGTAGATTCGCTTTTCAAAGGGATGCCATATAGGTCCTTCGCCTAAGTGGCACTGGTAATCAACAATCAGTTCCGGTTTCATTTTTCTCTCGTGAATATTACTTACCTTTTCTGGCTGGGGAAGAAGGATTCGAACCTTCCCTGGCGGATCCAGAGTCCGCTGTCCTACCGCTAGACTATTCCCCAGCACACGTAAATAATATAGCACAGAGCTATGTCCATAGCAATCCCAATATGCTTATTTGACACGGCAGGCTTGACCGTTTATGCTGGATTGTTGGATTAAATAAGCTGGCTAGGATAAGGAAATTATAGCTTTGGCTGATTTAGCTGCTTTACAGCAAACTCTGGGCATCTCCTTTAACAACCCATCCCGGCTGGAACAGACTCTGGTTCACAGTTCCTATGTTAACGAGAACCCTGGCTTTGCCCCAGTCTCCAATGAAAGGCTCGAATTTTTAGGCGATGCTGTTTTAGGTCTTGTTGTTGCTGAAAAGCTATATCAAGACTTCCCTTATTCCGCTGAAGGCGAAATGACCAGACTCCGTGCTGCCCTGGTTCGCGGAAATACCCTAGCCCGCGTGGCAAGAACCATTAAACTTGGCGACTATCTCTATCTGGGAAAAGGCGAGGAGGCAAGTGGCGGTCGGCGTAAGCCAGCTAACCTGGCTGGAGGCTTAGAAGCAATGATAGCTGCTATTTTCCTTGACCAGGGCTCAATTGCCACCAGGGAGTTTATCCTGAGGTTATTTAATGAAGAGCTACAGAAAGTAGCTAGCCGGGGGGCAAGAGTTGATTATAAATCACAACTTCAGGAAATTATCCAGGCCAGGGAGCAGCAGACACCTGCCTACCAACTGGTAGAGGCAATGGGACCAGACCATGACCGGAGGTTTACGGTTGAGGTAAGAGTCGGTGATACCGTGCTGGGGAAGGGTTCGGGCAAAAGCAAGAAAGCAGCCGAGGCTGAAGCTGCCCGCACCGCTCTAGAACAACTTTCAACTAGCTTTACACAATAGCCTCCCTTTGCTAAACTTTAATTAACAATATCTGTAGTCCAATACTCAGATTGAGATATTACTATGGGAAGACGAGATTTCAGACACAGAGAACCCAAGAAACCCAAAAAGGATGCCAGGAAGGTATCGGCTACTACTATCTTACCACCTCCAGTGACTGTGGAAGTAGTTAAGAAGGAGAGGAAGCGAAAAGTAGAGGAGTAAGACAGATAGCAGCTTATCAACAGCTTCATAGCACTGGAGAGCTAAAGGCTCGGACTGAGAAAGCCAAATCAATACTGGAGGAGTGCTGCCTATGCCCTCGCCACTGTGGTGTTAACCGCCTGGCTGGTAAGAGCGGGAAGTGCCACATTACCAGTCAGGTGGTGATTTCCAGCTATGGTCCCCACTTCGGGGAAGAGGCGCCTCTTGTCGGTAAGCATGGCTCAGGAACTATCTTTTTCACCTATTGTAATCTAAAATGTGTCTTCTGCCAGAATTATACTATAAGCCAGTTAGGTGAAGGTAGGGCGGTTGACAGTGAAGAACTGGCCGGGATGATGCTTTCTCTCCAGGCAAAGGGCTGCCACAATATAAATCTGGTAAGCCCAACCCACGTGGTGCCCTATATTGTGGACGCTCTGGAGCTAGCGGTAGGTGAGGGTCTCTATCTACCCCTGGTATATAACTCCGGTGGCTACGATTCTGTGGAAATTTTGGGGTTACTAGATGGGATTATTGACATCTATATGCCTGATATGAAGTATTCCAATGAAAAGACCGCTGAGCAATTATCTGGGATAAAAGACTACCCCAAAGTAAATAAAGCCGCCGTCAAGGAGATGCACCGTCAGGTGGGTGACCTTCAGATGGATAAGCAGGGCATAGCCCATCGTGGTCTTCTGGAGCTGGTAGAGATGGAAATGAGAGAGCTGCTTAATAAATATGAGTTCCCTGGGGATGAGATACCTATAGTTAGGGTAAGTGCACTAAAAGCTGGCGAATGCGGCTGTGGCAAGAGAGAGTGCCAGTGGTGCGGTACCATCTGGAAGCTGATGGATGCAGTAGATAGCTATATTCCTGTCCCGAAGCGGGCTAAAGACCAACCGTTCTTGATGCCGGTGGAGGATGTCTTTAGCATCAAAGGACGAGGCACAGTGCCTACAGGAAGAGTCGAAAGAGGAGTAATTAAGCCTGGGGACGAGGTTGAGCTAGTTGGTTTACACCATGAGCCCTATAAAACAGTGGCTACCAGCCTGGAGATGTTTCACAAAACCTTAGATGAAGCTGAACTGGGGGATGCGGTGGGCATCTTGCTTAGGGGAGTAGACCGTGATGAGATAGAGCGGGGTCAGGTAATAGCTGCTCCTGGCTCTATTAAACCGCATACCTATGCCGAGACTGAGGTGTATGTTTTGAGCAAAGAGGAGGGAGGCAGGCATACTCCCTTCTTTAACGGATATAAGCCCCAATTTTATATCAGGACTACAGATGTCACCGGAACTGCTGAGCTACCAGAAGGGGTAGAGATGGTTATGCCTGGTGATAATATAAAGATGAAGATAAAACTTATTTATCCTGTAGCTCTGGAGAGGGGTTTGCGTTTTGCTATTCGGGAGGGGGGTAAAACGGTAGGTGCTGGAACCTTTACCCGCATCATTGAGTAGATATGGCTAGAAAAACTGAAGCTAGGGTTATCATTCATCTCGCCTGCACCGAGTGTAAGGAGAGAACATATACTACTACTAAGAACAGAAGGAATGACCCCCAGCGATTAGAGCTTAGAAAATATTGCCCCCGTTGCCGCGCTTATAGGCTCCATAGGGAGATAAAGTAGTACTACACAGCTGAAAGATATGTGAGATTCCTTCTATGACACATCCTACTACCAAGCGAAGCGGTTCAAGATTTAGATTCATCAGCGAGACTATAGCCGAGTTAAAGAAGGTAGTCTGGCTTACCAGACGAGAGGCTGCTTATTTGACAGTTCTAGTGTTGATTGTTGCTATTGCTGTAGGTCTAGTTCTGGGAGCTATTGATTATGGTTTTACCAACCTCGTTGATAAACTTTTTATAGGTAGATAGAAGCTTGTTGGTTTCCAGATTGAACTGAAGCATTACAATTCAAGGAAGTTTTACCTTTTCGAAAATCTTTCGGTGAGTGAGGTTATTTGTGGAGGAGAACCAAAAACAGTGGTTTGTAGTTCATACCTACTCGGGGTATGAAGAGCGAGTTAAGAAGAATTTAGAGCAACGCATCAAGTCCATGGATTCTGGAGATGTCTTTCAAGTAGTTATACCTACTGAGGAGGAGACTGAAGTTAAAAATGGACAGAGACGAGAGGTAACCAAGAAGATATTGCCCGGTTATGTCCTTGTTCAGATGAGGATGAGCGACCAGAGCTGGAACATAGTGCGTAATACCCCCGGCGTTACTGGTTTTGTTGGTAGTGGCAACAAGCCGGCTTCGTTACCAGAGGAGGAAGTTAACCGAATTTTGAAACAGATGACGACTGAAGCACCAAGGGTTAAGGTTGGCTTTCGGCAGGGACAGAGCATAAGAGTGATTGACGGGCCTTTTATTGATTTTATGGGGGTAGTGGATGATATAAATGAGAAAAGGGGTAAAGTGAAGGTACTCCTGTCTCTTTTTGGGCGTGAAACACCTGTGGAACTTGACTTCCTACAAGTGGAGAAGCTTTGAACACTTTTATTTTTTAAGATTAGGGGAACAAATGGCAAAAAAGATTAGAACGGTGATTAAACTCCAGATTCCAGCCGGACAGGCAAATCCAGCGCCTCCGGTAGGTCCAGCTCTGGGTCAGCATGGGATTAATATTATGGCCTTTTGTAAGGAGTATAACGAGCGTACTTCCGACCAGGCTGGGTCTATTATTCCCGCTGAAATAACTGTCTTTGATGATAGGTCATTTACTTTTATCACCAAAACACCACCAACCACTGATTTACTGAAAAAGGCGTTAGGTGTGGAAAAGGGGGCTAATGCTTCCGGCCACGAAAAAATAGGCAAGTTATCCCGAGATAAACTCCGTGAAATAGCTCAGCTTAAGGCTAACGACTTAAATGCTATTAGTATTGAAGGGGCGGAGCGAATTATTGAAGGCACAGCCCGAAGTATGGGGGTTGAGATAGAGTAGAAAAATGGCAAGACGCGGTAAAAACTATCAAGAGGCAGTTAAACTATTAGACAGGACAAAGGCTTATCCTCCTCAGGAGGCTATTATACTGGCTAAGAAGATGGCTCACGCCCAATTTGATGAGACTGTTGAACTGCACCTGCGGATGGGTGTTGACTCTCGAAATGCTACTCAGCAAGTACGTGGCGTTGCCCTTCTGCCGCATGGTCTGGGGAAGAAGGTGCGTGTTTTAGTTTTTGCCCAGGGTGAAGCCGAGAGAATTGCTGAAACGGCGGGGGCAGACTTTGCTGGTGGTGATGAATTAGTTAAGAAGATTGAGGATGGTTGGTTAGAATTTGATACAGCTGTGGCGACTCCTGATATGATGGGCAAGGTAGGTAAGCTGGGGAAAATACTGGGGAGGAGGGGATTAATGCCCAACTCTAAATCAGGAACCGTTGTTGCCGCAACTGACCTACCCAGGGTAATTAGTGATGCCCGTAAAGGTCGAGTGGAATTTAAGCTGGATAGGACGGCTATCATTCATGTATCTTTGGGTAAGGTTGGTTTTGAAGATGATAAGCTGATGGGTAACCTAACGGCGGTGATTGAGGCGGTGATGAAAGCTAAACCTAGCGGTGCTAAGGGTCAGTATATTAGGTCTGCCTCTTTAACTACTACTATGGGGCCTGGCATAAGGCTTGACCTCAAACCAACCCTCTCTTTAAGTTCCGCCTGATACTTTAGGGGAAATAATGAATATTATTAGGCTGCCTCAACTGGCCTGGTATGAGACCAAGGAACTGGAACTGCCTCTACCTGATAACTGGCAAGTTGAGGTATACAATATGGCTGGTTACAACCGTCCAGCTATGAAGCCTGATGAAATTAAAGCCTCTATAAGTAATCCAATCGGCATACCGCCTATCAGGGAACTGGCTAAAGGCAAGAAAGAAGTTGTTATTATATTTGATGATATGACCCGTGTTACCAAAGTGGCTGAGATAGTGCCGTCTGTTCTTGAGGAATTGGCAGAAGCCGGCATTCCCGATAACAGAATAAGGTTCATAGTAGCGCTGGGTTTGCATGCAACAATGTGGAGGCAACATTTTGTCAAGAAGCTAGGTGAAGAAGTAGTAGCCAGGTTCCCTGTTTATAACCACAACCCCTTTGCTTGTTGCACCTATGTGGGTACTACTGCTACTTACAAAACCAGGGTTTATGCCAACGAAGAGGTAATGAAGTGCGACCTTAAAATTGCTATTGGCTCAGTAGTCCCCCACCCCATGAGCGGGTTTGGTGGTGGCGGGAAAATTATCTTGCCTGGTATAGCCTCTTTCGAAACTATCGACTATAACCATCAGATGGAAGCTAAAGGCAGGCAGGAACACCAAGGCAAGCCAATTGCTGGAATGGGAATTTTCGACAATAACCCCATGCACTATGATATTGACGAGGCGGCTAATCTAGTCGGTCTGGATGTGTTAATAAACTGTATAGTTAATATGTGGGGGGAAACAGTGTCTGTGTATGCCGGGGCAATAGAACCAGCCTACGCTGCCGCTGTTAAAGAAGCCAAGACCCACTACCTAACGCCTAGGGTAAAGGGTAAAGATATCGTCATTGCTAATACCTTTGCCAAGGCCAACGAAGTAATTATCGGACTGGGCATCGCTTACCCGGCAGTAAATACTAAGGGTGGGGATGTTGTCCTTATCGGTAATGCTCCCGAGGGTCAGGTTACCCACTATCTAATAGGTCCTTTTGGCAAAACAACCTGGGCTAAACAACCCTGGCGGTCAAAAGTACCCCAGCACGTTAATCATTTGATTGTCTACAATGAATATCCCCATCCGGGAAGCAGTTGGCTTGACGAAGACAACAAGATTCTATATCTAGATAGATGGGATGATGTTCTAAAGCTCCTTCAAAAATCGCATGGAGCAGATACCAAAGTCGCCGTATATCCCAACGCTGAGATTCAATATTGTATCTGACGGTTGCCAATAAACAGGGGGGAGGGATATAATTACTAGTTACCAGAGCGTGCATTCTGTCTCTTATGACTTTCGTAGACAGAGCTGATAGAATCTAGGCAGCGTTAGATAGATACTTGGCCGGATACTGAAGAAAGTTTAAAATATCCTGAGACAGCGGGTGCCGATTAAGGCGTAAGTTAATGTGCCTGCCGAGGAAAAGATTCCAAGCTAATGATGCTTGGTGAAGTCCTTGTGTAGCACAAGGACTTATTTTTTAAAAAGAGGCTTGGCGGCAGTTAGGAGGTGATAAAGAGTGTCTAGAGAAAAGAAGGCGCAAACTATTGATAGACTACGAGATACCTTTTCTAAATGCAGTATTGGTATTTTAACTGACTATCGGGGGCTGTCAACCCCTGAAATAACTGTTTTGCGCCGTAAACTGAGGGAGTCAAGCGTTGAGTATAAGGTGGTGAAGAATACTCTGGCGCGATTTGCCGGAGAAAGGGCAGGCAAGGGTGATTTGGTCAGCCTCTTTGAGGGTCCGATAGCTATCGCTTTTGGCTATGGCGATATAACCGAGCCAGCTAAAGTTTTAACCGACTACATCCGCATCTCAAAAGCAAGTCTAAATATCAAGGGGGGCTTTTTGGGTGATAGACTGCTTACCTCCGAGGATGTGGCAACCCTTTCTACATTACCATCGAGGGAGATATTACTAGCTAAGGTTCTAGGTGGGATGCAAGGTCCCATCATTACTTTGGTTGGTTGCCTTACCACCCCAATAAAGGGGATTATAGGAGTGCTACAAGCTAGAATTAAACAATTGGAGGGAGAATAAAATGGCGGAAAAAGAAGCCAAAATTGAGCAAAGTACAGCGGGGGAAGCTGCCAAGGTTGAGAAGAAGTCGCCACCAAAGCAAGCTGTAAAAAAACCTAAGGCAGTTAAAGCAGCTACTAATGAGGAGCCTCGTGCCAAAGTAGCCAAGAAAGCAACAAAGATTGACGAGCTAATGGCTAGTGTAAAAAATATGACAGTGCTTGAACTCTCAGAGTTAATAAAAGCCTTAGAGGCCGAGTTTGGAGTCAGTGCTGCTGCCCCGGTGGCAACTGTTGCGGCACCGACCCAAGCTGCGGCTCCAGCTGCTGAAGAGAAGACGGAGTTTAATGTGATTCTTAAGGATATGGGGGGCTAATAAGATTAATGTGATTAAAGCGGTGCGGGAATTAACCAGTTTAGGGCTGAAGGAGTCTAAAGACTTGGTGGAGAGTGCCCCCAAGGTAGTGAGGGAGGGAGTCAACAAGGACGAGGCAACTACTATAAAACAGAAACTGGAAGCCGCTGGGGCTACCGTAGAGATTGAATAATCTTCCCCAACCTTGTTGAAAATGGCGTCTAGAACGCATATAGTTATTACCAGATAGTCTCCTGTAGGTGGGTTGAGTATGTCTCACGGGGATTGCTTTATACTAATGGGCATGGGTGGTCTGTTCATCCTCCTTGGTCTAGCCGCATTTATCTGGGGCAAGAGGGAGGAGAAGAGCTACTATAATTCCATTTCTACTCGCCACGATGTGAGGGAGTTCTTAGAGCATGAGCCGGAGCGTCCCGAGCCCGGGGCGTTAAAGATAGGCGGCTGGATAGCCATGGCTATTGGCTTACTTATGCTGGTGATGGGTGGTGCCTTTCTACTCTGGACATACTGAGTTGAGTCTATCAGATAGCGAGGTAGAATCATGGGACTAGAGATACGGCCCGCCAGAGAAGAGGAAGGGGATGAATTTAAGCACGTCGCTGGCATGGCTCTGGCAACGTCACCTGAGGGTTCTGGGATTCCCCCCGAATTCACACTCTGTGTTTTTGAGGATGGCAAGCTGGCTACCGCATACGGAGTGTTGCCGCTGACGATGCGATTTAACGGCGAGGGCGTGCCCGTTGCTGGCGTTGCCGCAGTGGGTACACTGCCTATTTATCGGCGCCGTGGTTACCTGCGCAAGGTAAT
>JABUBN010000672.1_pt1 | contig 10098 bp, 9 predicted proteins | sample 7240341 | NCBI WGS metagenome assembly JABUBN01 (sample SAMN07256345, study PRJNA390944) | subsurface metagenome | isolation source: Methane hydrate marine sediment | place: Pacific Ocean: Eastern North Pacific, ODP site | reverse complement strand
CAGAGATTGTTTATTAACCTCACCCCCTTAATCCCCCTCTCCTTAAAAGGGAAGGGGGTCAGGGGGATAGGTTACTACATAGTCTTAAACTGCCTGTTATGGAAAAAGGGCGGGAGTGAAAAGTAACATTAAACTCGCAACTGATACTTCTCCAGTACAGAGTTGGGAAAGTCGGCATTGCTGGATACATGCTGGACTTCATCCAGTTCTTCTAACTTATCCAGCAGCCTCAGCGTTTGCAGGGCTGTCTTTTCTTCAAGCTCAACCGTAGTCTTGGGTATCATAGATAGCTCAGCCGAGGTTACAGGTAGGTTTTTCTGCTCCAGTGCTGTCCTGACCGCCTCAAGCTCCTCAGGCTTGGTATAAATCTCCACATAATTATTCTCTACCTTGACATCCTCGGCGCCGGCATCAATAGCCTGCAGAGCTAATTCCTCAGCATCCAAATCATTGGTCTCTAATGAAATCAATCCTCTTAAGTCAAAGAGCCAGGCTACGCAGCCACTCTCCCCCAGACTACCGCCGTTGCGCAAAAATATATTCCGAACATCCTGCAAGGTTCGATTGCGATTGTCACTTAGAGCTTGCACCAAGATAGCCGCCCCACCGGGTCCATAACCCTCAAGGGTCAGCTCTACCAGGTTAGCTCCTTCCATTGTACCACTACCCCGCTTAATAGCCCGCTCTATATTATCCATGGGCATGTTGTTATCACGGGCTTTCTGCACGGCTAAGCGGAGGCGGAAATTTGTCTCGGGGTTGCTACCTCCCTGACGCACCACCACTATAATCTCCCGGGTCAATTTGGTAAAAAGTTGACCCCGCCTGGCATCAGCCACCCCCTTCTGATGCTTAATTGAAGACCACTTAGAATGCCCTGACATCTTTAGCTCTCCCTAGCCACCTAATCAATCTTATTTAATTTTATCACCTCACCTGTCTAAGGTCAAAACTGCGGAAGCGCAAAGCACCCAGAAAGGCGATTCCCTAATAAAGGTAGCGATGGCGGTAGTCGCGGCTTCAAACTGAAGGTTGGCGTGGCTTATATACAAAAGAGACTATGAGCAAGACTACCCCGGCAGCTAAAAGACCAACGCTAAACATTTGCAGAGGAGCTAAGAAGTCATTAAGTAGCTGCGGTATCCATGTCTGGAGTGGAGAGGGGATGCCAAGTTGTGCTATCTGTGGCCAGGCGAAACGATTAGCCAGGAAAATTTCAATCAAACCGAAGGCTCCGATAACCAAGAAGGTTGTGCCTATCCCGCGGGTAATGCTTCTCACCTGGCGATTTATGAGAATAATCCCCAAGATTATAAGCACGATGAAGCCAATCAGAGCCTTGTAGCCGAGTTGGAAATAGCCAACATACTGCCTTGCCTGTTCAAGCGCCTCCTCAGCCTCTGCCAGTGCTTCAGCTATCCATGCTGGTATCTCAGTGCCCAATAAGCTTTCGTTAATCTCAAAGGTTGGCGGTATCTGTTTGGAGAATTCCGGATAAAATTCGTTAAAAATCAGCTCTAATGCGGCTGGGGATAGTGCGGCAAGCTCTGGTGGTGGTGATTCTAAAAAGGCTTCCCGCAGAGTATCTTTTAGGCTTTCCTTTACTGGTTCCAGGGAGATTACTACGTTCAAACTTTGGCTTTCCCCCAGCAGGTAATCAACGACGGGGTTAATGGCGATACTTATCTGGTCTTTTATCCAGGGCTCAAGTTCAATAATGACATCATCCAAGTACTCCTCCAGATACTCTACCTCTTCAGGGATTTCACCAATAACCTGCTCACTGAGAAATTCTTTTGCCAAGGGGAATATATCGAGCTCATCCACTATGGAGACGACGAAATCTGAATTAAGGATAGTATTTCTTAGCGTAAGCGCCAAGTCTAGGCTCTGGCTTTCTCCTAGTAGGTAATCAAAGATGGAGTAGGTAGCAGCACTTACTTGTTCTTTTACCAAGGGTTCAAGTTTGGTGATGGTATTAACTAGGGCAGTCCCAAACTCTTCCGGGAACTCTTCTTTAGGGATTTGCTCACTAAGAAGTTCTCCTGCCAATGAGGACACATCGAGCTTGTCTAGTTCAGCGGTAATGAAGTCTGGGTTGAGAATGGTATAATTTAGCGTAAGCACCAGACCGAAAGTAGATAGGGAGAGAAACAGGAGGAAGTTTAAAAGGCTGAGAGCTAAACTCTTAAGGACCTTCATGAACAGTATCCTCTAGCCAACAGCTTAAATCAGGATTTTCCCTCTTCGTTTCACCGACTACGAAGGCGATAGCATATTCCTTTGAATGGGAAAGGCTGATAGCGAGCTTATCTAAGCCCAAGCTATCAACTTGATTTTGCGCTTTACCATAGAGATGAACTAAAGGCTTGCCACTAGGGTCAGCCAGTATCTCAATCTCGCTCCAGGCGATACCCTTGCCAATGGCTTTTATTACTGCTTCCTTACCGGCAAAACGGGCAGCAAGAGACGCAGGCTTTTTATGGCATAGCTTGAGCTCTGGCTTAGTATATATTCGGTGAAGGAAACCTTCTCCCCAGCGGGTTATAGCCTTCTCAATGCGAGCTATTTCTATCATATCTATACCAATATAGTGCATGCTTAGTCACCACTCAGTTCTTCAGCTATCATACTCACTGCCAGCGGGATGGCTTTCTCCACTTCAGGAGTACACTTTTCGCTAAAGTTAGTTACATCTACCACTTCAATAGCAAAAATGATTATTTGCTGGGGCAAGGCTATTCCCAATTTTTTGCCCAACTCAAGAGCGGTAGCCAAATTTATATCATGGGGAGAAGCAAGATGACGAGTACTACTAAGATTTTCAGTATTTAATCTATATATCTTTCCCGCTTGCCCACCCCCGGTCTTAACGGCATCAATAATAATGAGCTTATCATAGCCAGTAATCAAGTCAAGCAGACCCAAACCTGAGGCACTACTTTCCATAAAGGTTAAGCCAGAACGGCTAAACTTGTCTTTAAGCCCCTGAACAACACGAAAGCCCACGCTATCATCACTGAGAATCGGGTTTCCTAATCCTAAAACCAGAGTCTTCAACCCAACCTCCGATGAAAAACTGGGCTTTTAAGCACTATCTAGGAGATATATTGACTGAGCCGGTCTAGCTCCTTACCTTCCTTATCGTAGATAACGACCTCCAGTGGCATCTGACCCGGTAGTGAATGGGTGGCACAGGCCATGCATGGGTCATAAGCCCGATATGCCATCTCAATCATATTTAATATCCCCTCATTTACTACCTTGCCTGCCTTAATCAGTCCCTGGGCTGCTTTCTTGATTGATATGCACATAGCCGCATTATTATTTCCGGTAGCTACGATAAGGTTGACCTTCTCCACCATCCCGTTAGCATCAGTCTGATAGTGATGAAACAGCGTCCCCCGAGGGGCTTCTACCACGCCTACCCCTTCAGTAGGGGTAGCTGTTGGTATGGTGCGGACATTGGGGTCAGTAATCTCTTTATCCTGACACAGCTCCAGCAATCGCTCAGCAGCATATTGTAGCTCAATTAACCTTGCCCAGTGGTTAGCCAGAGTATAGTGGGCTGGCTTACCACCCAGGGTTGAATACATCTTCTCATACTCTGCCTGAGCTAGTGGGGTAGCCATACCATCGGCAGCATTAAGTCGAGCCAGCGGAGCTACCCGATATACTCCGCTGTCCATACCATCTACCAAACCCTTCCAGCCAATCTTCTTCAGGAAGGGGAACTTGAGATAGGTCCACGGCTCAGTATGCTCAGCAATAATATCCAGATAGTCAGCCACCTTAAACTTAACCAATTCCTTGCCCTCAGGGTCGACTACCCGAATATCACCATCGTAAAAATTCACTTTATTATTGGTATCAACCATACCCATATAGTAGCTGGTCATAAAATAGGTATCGCCCAGAATAAGGTCTACATACTCTTTATTAGACAAGACCACATCATTAAATAGCTTCAGGGAAAACTTACCAAACTCCACCATAGCCTTAGCCTTGTCTTCAAAATCAGCCCGCTCTTCCTCGGTAATTGCCTTGCTTACCCCTCCAGGCAAACCACATACTGAGTGAGTAGCCTTACCACCTATAACCTCCTGAATATACTGAGCATCAGCGCGGGCTTTGATTACCTGCAGACCAGTATCAACCCCAACCTTAGCAATCAGCCCCAGAATATTTCGCTGCGCCGGGTCACTGGTAGGTCCCAGCACGAAATCAGGGGCTGCCAGAACGTAGAAGTGAGCAATATGAGAGTGGCACATATGAGCGCAGTAGTATAGTTCTCTGATCTTCTTGGCGACTGGAGGAGGGTCAACATGAAAAACGGCATCCACTGCCTTGGTAGATGCCATATGATGAGCCGAGGGGCAGACACCACAGATTCTAGGTGTTATTCGAGGCAATTCTTCAACCGGCCTACCCTCACAAAACTTCTCAAATCCCCTAAGCTCTGGTACCCGAAGGTAGGCATTAGCTACATCACCGGCATCATCCAGAAATATGTCTATCCTGCCGTGTCCCTCCAACCTAGTAAAAGGGTCAATAACAATTCTCTTCATAAACCTCCTTCAGAACTACATTCTTTTTCTCTTAAGCATAGAACTGGACATGCCAAATCTATAGAAGGTGCCTGCCGGGTCAACTACCTCTTCCACCATCCGTTTAATCTCGTCTTCATCTTTGACATCATAGATAGAGGCAATAGCAGTTAGCATCTTCGCCCCCTGGTCTATCACCCCGGGTGGTGGACCAAAGCAACCCCGGCAGGGCATATTTGCATTTATACACCTCTGACCGCAGCCACCTCTGGTGGCTGGACCCATACATATTATCCCCTGCTCCAGGAGACATTTCTCAGGGTCAGGGATAATCTCATGGGGACGGTAAATCTTGGTAATCGTCTTCTCCTCTTTTTTCCGGTCACACTCATCGCACAGCGCTTTATCTGAGGCAAATACTGTGCCTGCGGGTGGCAGCTCGCCACTAGCCAGGGCATCTACTATCTTATTAATAATGTCTACCGGCGGTGGACAACCGGGAACAAAATACTCGACATCCACTACCTGTGCCAGGGTTAATACTGTGTCGTAAAATTCAGGTAACTCTAGCTCTCCTTCCTCAACCTTGGTCAAGGTCTGGGGGAGGATATGATTAGGGTTATCATTGCTGGGAGCCTCAATATATGCTCGCTCAAAGATTTCAGCCCGATTACTAAAATTGGCTAAGGCTGGTATGCCGCCAAAACAGGCACAGGCGCCAAAGGCTACCATCGCCTTTGATTTAGCCCGAAGTAGTTTAGCTATATGCTCCTGCTCCGAATTCCTTACTGCACCATTAAACAGGCAAATATCAATACTCTTATCCTCCATTGCCTCCACATCACTATATTTGAAGTCTATAGCTATAGGCCAGAATACAATATCGGCTAGATCAGCTATGTCCAGTATCCGTTCGTTAGTATCTAAAATAGCTACATCGCAGCCGCCACAACTAGCCGCCCAGTAGACTGCCAACTTTAATTTAGACATCTGTTTCTCCTTTATGTTGTACCAGCTTGTTTTGAAAAGGGGCCGAGTTCCCTTACCTTGGCAGTTATATCATTAACAATTGATACAAAACTTCCCCCCTCAGAAGCAGAAACCCAGTCCAAGCGCACCCGCTCATCCTCAATACCAAACTGCTCCAGCATCCTCTTAAGTAGTGGTACACGCCGTGCTGCTTTATAGTTCCCCTCAACATAATGGCAATCACCAGGGTGGCAACCGAGTACCAATACCCCATCGGCACCTGCTTCAAACGCCTTCAGGATGAAAGTAGGCTCCACTCGACCACTACACATAACCCTTATTGGTCTAACGTTGGGAGCAGACTTCATTCTTGAAGTCCCGGCCAAGTCAGCACCACGATAGGAGCACCAGTTACACAAAAAGGCAACAATCTTTGGTTCAAAGTTCATACTAATACCCCCTCAATCTCAGCCATAATTTGCCCGGTAGTAAAGTGCTTACCGATTATAGCACCGCTGGGGCAAGCGGCTACACACACTCCACAGCCCTTACACAGGGCTTCATTGACTTGCGAGACCTCCTTTTCTTCATCAAAGGAAATAGCGCTAAAGGGGCAAAGAGGATTGCAAATCTTGCAGCCAGAGCAAAGCTCCTCATCAATAACTGCGGTGGCAGCTTCAATCTCTACCTCACCCTTGCTAATCATAGCCAGAGTTCGAGCTGCGGCTGCCGAAGCCTGAGCTACAGTATCGGGTATATCCTTGGGGCCCTGCGCGCAACCAACTACGAATGTTCCGTCAGTAGTAGTAGCCACCGGGTCCAGCTTGGGATGCCTCTCCAAGAAGAAACCATCGGCACTGCGGCTGATATTAAATAGCCGGGCAACATCCTCGGCATCAGAGCGAGCCTCTAAAGCTGTAGACAGGATAACCATGTCTACTGACACCCTTATCATGGCACTCATCAAGGAGTCCTCAGCTACGACCACCAGTTTCCCTTGCTCCTCCTCAGTTATGGCACGGTCGGTAACTTCAGTTGGCTTGCCTCGTATAAAAATAACCCCTTCGTTGGAGAGACGCTCATAAAATTCCTCAAAACCCTTGCCAAAGCAACGCATATCCATATAGAACTGGTATACATCAGCCTCCTCAATCTTTTCCTTTATTAGGTGAGAATACTTGAGGGAATACATACAACACACCCGAGAGCAATACTTATGATAGTTTGTATCGCGGCTGCCCACGCAGTGAATAATGGCTACGCTCTTGGGCTCTGAGCCATCCTTGAGCAGGATTTTGCCCTCTGTGGGACCAGACGCATTACACATCCGCTCAAACTGAAGGGCAGTAAGAACATTATTATAGCGCCCGTAACCATAAGGAGTGATAACCGAGGGGTCAAAGGCATTGTAGCCCGTAGCTATAATGATTGCGCCAACTTCAACTTCAGCTTCTTTATCTTGCTGCTCAAAATCGATAGCCTCTGCTTCACAGAACTTCTCACAGGCCCGACAGGTACCCTTTAAAAAGTAAGCGCAATGCTCAGTGTCTATCACCGGGACATTGGGCACGGCTTGGGCGAAGGGGATATAGATAGCCTTCCTCTGGGTCAAGCCTTCATCAAACTCACTAACTGCCTTCCACGGGCACTTCTCCATGCAAACACCACAACCAGTGCACTTATCTTCATCAACATACCTTGCCCTCTTTCTGATTTTAGCCTTGAAATTGCCGATATAGCCAGAAACTTCCTCCACTTCGCTATAGGTCATTAGCTCAATATTGGGATGCTGCCCTACCGCGCTCAACAGAGGGGTAAAGATACAGCTAGCACAGTCCAGAGTAGGGAAGGTCTTATCAAACTGTGCCATATGCCCACCAATACTGGGCGCTCTCTCCACCAGGTAAACCTTGTGTCCAGAATTAGCTATCTCCAAAGCCGCCTGAATCCCGGCAACGCCCCCTCCCACAACTAGAACACTGGGGGTAAACGGAACCTCCCTAACCTCCAGTGGCTCTTGATAAAAGACTCGCCTTACGGCGGCACTGACTAATGCTTTAGCCTTCTCGTTAGCTAACTTTGGGTCTTCAGTCACCCAAGAGCAGTGCTCACGAATGTTTGCCATCCCAAAGAGATACGGGTTTAGTCCGGCATCCTGGCAAGCCTGCCGGAAGGTGTGCTCATGCAGCGTCGGCGAGCAGGAGGCAACAACTACACGATTAAGCCCGAGCTGCTCAATATCCTCCTTAATCATATTTTGCCCCGGGTCTGAGCACATGTATATGTAGTCCTTAGCCATTACCACCGAAGGCAATCCCCGGGCGAACTCAGCTACCTCCTTAGTATTCACTGTCCCGGCGATATTGCTCCCACAGTGGCAGACATATACCCCGATTCTAGCTTTATCTTCCAATTTAACCCTTCCTTAAGTGTGTTAAATCGCCTCTTGAACCAATTCGGCGATGTCCCTAATCTCAATGACATCGCCTTTATCTGAGGTCAACACGCTATCCTCAAAATTAACCATGCAATAAGGACAGGCAACAGCCAATATACTGGCTCCAATGTCAAGAGCCTGCTCTATCCTTAGGTCAGAAAATCTTTCTCCCTTCTTGGTTTCCATCCAGAGCTTCCCGGCACAACCACCACAACATAAGGCATATTCACGATAATCACGCATATCAGCCAACTCTAAACCGGGGATACTCTCTAGAACTTGCCGAGGCTCATCATATATACCCGCATAGCGTCCTAGACAACAGGAATCATGATAGGTAACCCTTTTATTCAATTCCTTGGTGAGCTTTAACCTCCCCTCTTTAATGAGTCCGGCTAAATATTGAGAAAGATGAATTACCTCAAAATTGCCCCCTAACTCGGGGTATTCCCCTGTGAAAGAATGATAGCAGTGGGGAGAGGTGACGAGGATTTTGGAGACACCAGCTTCAGTAAAAACATTAATATTATTTTGGGCTAGGCGTTGGAACAGGCTCTCATTACCTGCCTTGCGAATACTCTCACCACAGCAGGTTTGCTCGGCACCCAAGATACCAAAATCTACATCGGCTTTTTTCAGGATGTTAACTGTAGCCCGAGCAACTCTTTGAATAGATGGGTCGTATACTTGATAACAGCAGGGGAAGTATAATATCTCAGTTCCTTTGGTATAGGTCTTTACGCCAAGGTCTTTTGCCCAATCTGTTCGCTTCTCCTGTGGCTCTCCCAGGGGATTACCCACGGCAGAGATATTTTTAACTGCAAGCCGCAATGGGTCGGGAACCTTGCCTGCACCTACTTCCACGATGACCCTACGCAAAGCTCTCATAATGTCTGTGACCTCTACACCACGGGGACATCGCTGAACACACAGCCTACAGCCAACACACAACCATACCTCTTCATCTTCAAAGTCAGTTAAACCCAGTTGTGCCTGATGTATCAGTCGGCGAACGATGAAACTTCTTACCAGGTTCCAAGGGCAAGTAGCGCTGCAAACACCACATTGATAACACAATTTGAGAACGTCACCGCCCTCCTCTTTTACAATATCTATCACTTCTCTAGATGGGGTTACTGATTGCATAGTCAACCTTCTCTTCCTGTTTAATTTGCGCTTCTATAATTAATTTCTGGCCAACCCGCTTCAAGGCAAAAAATAAGGGTAGCTGTAACTCCTGAAAGCTACTTAGCTACCCCTGATAACTTTTTTCCCTCTATTTTCATACCATACTAGAGATTACCACAAACCTTCTTGCTTGGCAAGTATGGGAGCTAGCATATCCTTGGTAATAGTTCTCCTACCGGCATATCTACAATACGAGACGAACCCAAGCTGGTTTTCATTACTACCTGCCCTGGGTGCTCATTTACTACCTCACCAATAATGGTAGCCTCAGCCCCATATTGGTTCTGTCTCATCTTAGCCAGGACTTTATCAGCGTCAGACGGAGCGACTACTGCTACCAGTTTACCCTCGTTAGCCACATAGAGTGGGTCAAAGCCAAGGAGTTCACAGGCAGCCAGCACTGCCTTATTTATCGGTATGTTTTCCTCTTCTATTCTAATCCCTATCTGAGACTGCTTAGCAAACTCATTGAGGGTGGTGGCTAGCCCTCCCCGGGTTGGGTCACGCAGACAGTGAATGTTAGCCGATGTTTCCAGTACCTCAGCTACCAGTTTATTAAGTGGGGCACAATCACTCTCAATAGGCACCTGGAATTTCAATCCTTCGCGCTGGCTTAATACGGCTATGCCATGGTCACCCAGGCTACCACTGACGATAACCTTGTCTCCAGGTATGGCATTAGCCCCTGAGATATCTACCCCCGGAGCCACAATACCAACGCCGGAGGTATTGATGAACAGTTTATCAGCACTGCCCTGATTTACTACCTTGGTATCACCGGCAACTATCTTCACCCCAGCTTCATCAGCTGCCTGGTTGATAGAACTTACTATCTTTTCCAGTTCGGCAATAAGAAAGCCCTCTTCAATAATGAAGGACAGGCTCAGGTATAAGGGGATAGCACCAATCATCGCCAGGTCATTTACTGTGCCATTCACTGCCAGCTTACCTATATCC
>JABUBN010000671.1_pt1 | contig 10112 bp, 11 predicted proteins | sample 7240341 | NCBI WGS metagenome assembly JABUBN01 (sample SAMN07256345, study PRJNA390944) | subsurface metagenome | isolation source: Methane hydrate marine sediment | place: Pacific Ocean: Eastern North Pacific, ODP site | reverse complement strand
TGGGAAGACCGAAAGGGAATCTGGTTATGGCAATTAGAGTTAGAACCTGAACAAAAGCAGGAAATATTTTATACTTTCACCGTTGAACACCCCCGCGACATGTTGATAGAAGGATTGTAAAGAATTTTTATTTTAATGAAAGAAAGTTCCTCCTCTTGGCGTATAGATAAGTGAATGACAAAAAAATTGTCAACAAACAAAAATTTTAAGGAGGAACGAATAGAATGGAAAGTTCAAGAAATTTAAAAGTCGGAGTAATTCTGCTGGTAATAGCACTGGCAGTCGGAGTTTTTGCCCTCGTTGTTTGGGCAGATGGTAATGGGATAAATGGAATGGGAATGGGAAGAGGGCTAAGCGTGAAGAATGAAAGCCCCAGATATGGTATGCAAGATAAAGAGTTTTCTAACCAGATGTTAAACCAGGATTGTGAAGGGTGTGAAGACTACATAGAAGGCCAGGGGAATGGAATGGAACGAAGAGCAAATGCACCGGATGATGATGGAGATGGTATCCCCAACGGACAAGATGCAAATTATGTACTACATGATTGTGATGACGAATGTGACGGCACCTGTGATAGTGAACCTAAAGGTAACGGCATGGGAAGAAATTCTTCAGATAATATTTCTGGATTACAGTCTCATGTAAGCGGAATGGAAATGAAGACTATGACTATTGCAGATATTGCTACCCTTTGGGGGATAGATGCTAGCAAATTGTTAGATGGAATTCAGAATGAATTTAAACTTACTAAAGAGTATAATATCAATAATACCATAGATGATTTAAGAGGAGAATATAGATTTTCGCCTTATCAGATAATGGAGATTGCAGAAAGAATTAAAGCAGCACCAACCGAATAAATTTTTAACCATCAAAATAAAATAACTAATTTTAATTAACATGAAATAACTCCCTTTCTGATAAGAGTAAGGGAGTTATTTTTTTGAGTAGAAAATAGTTAAAATAAGTTGACAAAATGATACAATTATAGTATCATAATAAAAAGAAAAAAAACAATGCCTTTGAAACAAAGAAATTGTTGTTGATATTAAAAGATTAAAGGAAAATTGATAAGTGAAATTAATCAAGAGGAACACCGATTATGCGATAAGGGCACTTTGCTATATTGTCGAACAAAAACAAGAGGTAATCTCAGCTGAACAATTAGTTAGATCCTTAGAGATGCCTCGACCCTTTTTAAGAAAAATACTACAAACTTTAAATAAAGAAGGGTTACTTAATTCATCTAAGGGTAAGGGTGGCGGTTTTACTTTAGCTATATCTCCGGAGAAAATAAGTCTAATCGATGTAATGAAAATATTTCAGGGACCGATAAGATTAAACGAATGTAAATTTAAAAAAAGCGATTGTCCTCATATAAAAGATTGTCTTTTAAAAAAAAAGATAGATGAAATAGAAAAAGAGGTTATTGCAAAATTAAAAGCCATAACCATAGCGTCTATAATAAAAAAGGAGGTAAAGGTAAATGACCAAGAAGTTAGAAGTTTATAAATGCGAGATTTGCGGAAATATTGTTGAGGTATTGCACGAAGGGGAGGGAGCTTTGGTCTGCTGTGGGCAAGAAATGAAGCTGATGAAAGAACAGACTGCTGATCAGACTACCGAAAAACATGTACCGGTGATGGAGAAGGTTCCTTCCGGGATTAAGGCGGTGGTCGGTTCAACCCTGCATCCCATGGAAGAGAAACACTATATCGAATGGATTGAAGTTGTTACCGAAAGGGGAGCTTCCCGAAAATTTTTGAAGCCGGGTGATAAGCCGGAATCTTTCTTTAAAGATGTAGAAGGATTGGAAAAGATTAGAGAATATTGTAATGTCCATGGTTTATGGGAACATAAAGAAGGCAAATAATACCGGAATTGTAGGGGCGTATTGCTATACGCCCCTACTTCTAGACCTTTTTACGTTTAAGCTTTTAATTTTATGAAAAGGAGATAAGTAAATGGATTTAAAAGCACTTTACAATATCAGTTATGGTATTTATATAGTCAGTTCAAAAAAAGAAGACCGTATAAACGGGCAGATTGCCAATACAGTTTTTCAGACAACTTCCGAGCCGACTACCATTGCAGTTTGTATTAATAAAAAAAATTTAACTCATGAGTTTATTACCGAAAGTAAAGTCTTTGCCGTTTCGGTATTAGAACAGGAAACCGATATGAAATTTATCGGAAGATTTGGTTTTAAATCGGGAAGAGATGAAGACAAATTTAAGGGAGTAAATTATAAGATCGGAGTAACCGGTTCTCCCATAATTATGGAAAATACCTTAGCTTATATGGAGGCAGAAGTAGTTATGGAAATGGATGCAGGCACTCATACTCTATTTGTGGGGAAAGTTGTCGAGGCAGAGAATATTAAAAAGGCAATACCGTTGACTTATGATTATTATCATCAAGTGAATAGAGGTGTCTCTCCAAAGAACGCCCCTACTTATATTCCGAAAGAGGAAAAATCGGAAAAAGAAATAAATAAAGAAGGAAAGGAGTTAGAAAAAATGGCTAAATTTAAATGTACGGTTTGTGGATATATTTATGAACCTGAAAAAGGTGATCCTGAATCAGGGGTAAATCCAGGAACTCCCTTTGAAGACCTGCCCGATGATTGGGTGTGCCCGGTATGTGGTGCTGGCAAAGATGATTTTGAAGAGGTGAGTTAGAGATGACTGTAAAAAAAATAAAAAAAGATATCTACTGGGTAGGAGCGATTGACTGGGATAGAAGGCTATTTGATGAACTTATCCCCCTTCCCGAGGGCACCAGCTATAATGCTTATCTGATAAAAGGTCAGAAAAAGACGGCTTTAATTGATACAGTTGACCCGACCAAAGAAGATGATTTATTGGACAATTTAGATGATTTAGAGATAGAACATCTGGATTATATAGTAGTAAATCATGCCGAACAGGACCATTCCGGGGCCATTCCTCTCATGTTAGAATTATATCCGAAAGCAAAAATAGTTACGAATGAGAAATGTAAAAATATACTGATAGAACATCTTCTTGTTAAAGAAGACAGAATTATAACCGTAAGTGATAATGATACTCTTTCTTTAGGGGGAAAAACTCTAAGATTTATATTTGCCCCCTGGGTACATTGGCCGGAAACTATGTTAACTTACTTAGAAGAGGATAAGATTTTATTCAGTTGCGACCTGTTCGGGGCACATCTTGCCGAGAGCAATTTATGGGTGGATGATGAGTCTAAAGTTTATTTTGCCGCCAAACGTTATTATGCAGAAATTATGATGCCTTTCCGCAGCAATATTAAAAAACATTTAGAGAGATTAAAAGAATTAGAGATTAAAACCATTGCCCCCAGCCACGGTCAGATTTATTCTCATCCGGAATTTATTTTATCGGCCTACAGCGAATGGATTTCCGATGAGGTGGAAAATGAAGTAATCATCCCCTATGTTTCCATGCACGGCAGTGTCGAGGAGATGGTATATATCTTAAGCGAAGAATTAATGAGAAAGGGGATAACCGTAAAACTCTTTAATCTTTCCAGGACCGATATAGGCGCATTGGCTATAGCTTTAGTGGATGCCGCGACAATTGTTATTGCCTCACCCACGGTTTTAACCGGCGCACACCCTCTGGTAGTCTCGGCGGTCTACCTAGCAAATGCCTTGAGGCCGAAATTAAGATATGCTTCAATTATCGGTTCATATGGATGGGGAGGAAAGATGCCGGAAGATATCGGGGCAATGATAGGTAACTTAAAAGTGGAAATTCTTTCTCCGGTAATAGTAAAGGGTTATCCCAAAGAGGAAGATTATAATTCTTTGATAAAATTAGCCGGTGAAATAGCAGAAAAACATAAGAATCTATAAGTGATTGTAACCCAAAAAGTAAACAAAATAGTAATGTATGCTACATTATAATTTTCTGATAAATGGAATAGTATGCTATGTTCATAGGTGCAAGATACAATAAAGAAAATAGTGTGAAGTGAGGATTTACATCCCCCTCTGTCATTCCCACGAAAGTGGGAATCCAGGAGTGAAGGATAAGATGGATTCTTGCTCTCACGGGAAAGATAAAAAACATTTTAGGAGGATATGAAAAATGAAAGATTTAAAAGGAACAAAAACTGAAAAAAATTTAATGGAAGCTTTTGCTGGGGAATCCCAGGCCAGGAATAAATATACTTACTTTGCTTCCAAGGCCAAAAAAGAAGGATATGAACAGATCGCTTCTATTTTTTTAGAAACAGCTGAAAACGAAAAGGAACATGCCAAGCTCCATTTTAAAGAATTAGCAGGAATCGGAAGCACTATTGATAATTTAAAAGCAGCAGCAGCCGGTGAAAATTTCGAATGGACAGAAATGTATCTCCGTATGGCTAAAGAGGCAAAAGAAGAAGAGTTTGATAAGATTGCTAAGATGTTCGAGGGGATTGCCGTAATTGAAAAAGGACATGAGGAGCGTTATAAGAAGCTTCTTAAAAATATAGAAGATTGTCAAGTTTTTAAAAAAGAAGGAAAAACTTTCTGGAAATGCCGAAATTGCGGAAATATCTATGAAGGAGTTGAGGCACCCGAAATCTGCCCGGTATGCAAGCATCCCCGGGCTTATTATGAATTAAAGGATAAAAATTATTAAATATATTTAAAGAATATTTATTAATTTTCTGTAAAAGATAAAGGATACAAATATTATAAAATTTAGGAGAGGATATATATGACCAAAGAGAAAGGCACACTAAAAGAGAGGGTAGAGGCTGCTTTAGAAAAGATAAAGCCAGCTCTACAGGCCGACGGAGGAAATGTGGAATTAGTAGAAGTTACTCCGGATGGAATAGTAAAAGTAAAATTAACCGGTGCATGCTACGGCTGTCCGATGAGTCAGATGACTTTAAAGATGGGTATCGGCAGGACTTTAAAAAAGGAAGTTCCCGAAGTTAAGGATGTTGTAGAAGTATAATCACTTAAAAATTAATAGTGTAAACTTTAAATTACATCTATTATATATAAAACAGGAGAGTAAGGTAGATGACTGAGAAAGTAAATGTAAGAGTTCAATTAGGAAAATTAGGGAAGGAAATGCCAGAAATTATGAACAGTTTTAATCAACTTACTGCGGAAACCTTTAAAGATGGTGCGCTTAGTGTCAAAACAAAAACACTGATAGCAGTTGCTCTTGCAGTAGGATTAAGGTGTGAATTTTGTACGCGTTTGCATCTTCCAGAAGCAGTTAAAGCAGGAGCAAACCGGGCAGAAATTTTGGAAGCAGCTGGAGTTTCAACAATGATGGCAGGTGGTCCGGGATTAACTTTTGCAGGAGTAGTTCTTCTTGAAGAATTAGATAAATTAGGAATTAAATAAAAAGCACTAGTGGACGGTTCTCTGGTGCTTTTTAATCTTCTTTTTGAATGTAACAGCGTGTCAAAGAACCGTCCTCTGTCACATTTTTTATTTTTTTCTTTCTTTTTCTTCTAAAAGATAATATAATAAATTAATATAATTAAAAAGGGAGTAGATTTTTGTATCAATTCTCAAAAATATATTTAGGAGGAGATATTATGAAAAGATATTTGTTGCTTATTTTTGTTTGTACATTATTTGTTGTTTTTTCTTTTACATCATTAGCTAATGATACCATCGCACAGGCTGATGCACTTTTTGACAAAGGGGATATAGCCAGTATATTGGAATCAATACCTCTCTATATCAAAGCAGTGGAAGCCAATCCGGACAGTTATGAAGCCAATTGGAAATGTGCCCGTGCCCATCGGGAGTATGCTGACCATGCTCTTGAAGGGGAGTATGAAGGATGGAAAGACATTTGTAAAGAATATGGGAAAAAAGGGATGGAGTATGCAGAAAAAGCCATAGAACTTGAACCTGAGAAAATTGAGGGACACTATTATTTTGGATTGAGTGCAGGAACTTACTCTGATGGAGTTAGTATCCTTAAAGCCCTAGCAGAAGGACTAAAAGGAAGCACCGAGGATGCTTTTTATAAAGCTTATGATATAGACAAAATGTATGATATAGGAGGTCCGATGTTGGCTATAGGACGATTCTGGCATCAACTTCCTTTTCCCATGAAAAATAAGAAAAGAGCAGAGAAATATTTTGCGGAACGTCACGAATATTTTCCTGATGACCCAGAAGGGTTGGTTTATTATGCAGAATTGCTGATAGATAGAAGAAAAAAGAAAGAAGCAATACCTTTACTTGAGAAGGCTATTGCCGGTGATGAGCCCTACTACAGCAAATGGGCAAAAAGATTATTAGAGGATTTATAAAAGAATAAAAAAGTGAAGGGGGGATTACTCCCCCCTTTTTTTTATTCTCTCTCTTCCCCTTATTCCACCATCGTTTTTAATTGACAAGGACATTAGCCGAAGTATATTATAATAAAACCATGTTAATTAAATTTATTATTTCTTACTATAAAAAAGCCCCTCTTAAGATGTTATTTGGATTTATTATGCTGGTGGCAGTGGATATTGCCCAGCTTATTTCTCCCCTTATAGTCCAACGAGCCATAGATTATATTATCACCACTTACACCGCCTCCGGGACCAATTATTCTTATCTCGGAAAACTTACTCTCTTAATCTTTGCCCTGGCGATAGCCATCGGAATTTTTAGATTTTTCTGGCGAATGATAATTATCGGGATGTCCCATTTTATCGAAATGGACTTTAAGAATAGATTGTTTAAACATCTACTTTTGCTCTCCAATTCTTTTTTCACCAGAACAAAGGTTGGAGATATTATGGCTCATATGACCAATGATATGACTGCAGTAAGAAGGGCCTGTGCCTTCGGAGTTATTGCCGGCTTTGACGCCGTCTTTCTTTTTTCAGCCACCCTTATATTTATGTTAACTCTTAATGTGAAACTTACCCTTTATGCCCTGATTCCTCTCCCTATAATTGCCCTTATATCCTTATTTTTTGTAAGGATATTGTTCAAAAAATTTAAAAGCGTCCAGGAGTCATTTTCTCTATTAACCGAAAAAGTGCGGGAAATGATATCCGGGATAAAGATTATTCAGGCATTTCAGCAGGAAGAGCTGGAGTCTAAAAACTTTGATAAATTAAGCCAGGAATATCTGGAGAAAAATATTTCTCTTATAAAAATTTGGGGGACCATGTTTCCCTTGATATTCTTATTTGCCGAGATTGGTATGGCGATAATCCTCTGGGTAGGAGGCCAGCAAGTTATCCTTAATGAGCTTACCACCGGTGAATTAGTTGCCTTCCTTTCCTATATGGGGATTATTGTCTGGCCTATGATGGCAGTAGGAATGGTAACTAATGTATACCAGCGGGGCAATGCTTCTTATAAACGTATACTGGAACTTCTCGAAGAGAAACCGGATATTCACGATGCCCCTCGTGCAGAGTATCATACTTTAAAAGGCAGCATTAAACTGAAGAATATTTACTTTTCTTATGGGGAACAGGTTGTCCTGGATGACATAAATATTGATATAAAAGAGGGACAGTATATAGGAATATGTGGCAGGATAGGTTCCGGGAAAAGCATAATAGCCAAATTAATTTTAAGAATTATCGAACCCCGGAAAGGGAGAATATTTTATGATTCTTTAGATTATAAAAAGATAAAGATAGCAGCAGTAAGGGATAGTATAGGATATATCCCTCAGGATTCTTTTCTTTTCTCAGATACCATAGAAGATAATGTCAGGTTTGGTAAACCTGATGCCACTTTGGAGGAGATAATGGAGGCCTGCAGGGTTGCCTCAATAGATAAGAATATAATGGAATTAAAATATCAGTATAAAACAGTGGTGGGAGAAAAGGGGGTAACCCTATCCGGGGGCCAAAAACAGAGGTTGTGTATTGCCCGGGCGATTATCAGAAGACCCCAAATTCTTATCCTTGATGATGCCTTAAGTTCGGTGGATACCAATACCGAAAAGGAGATTATCCGGAATTTAGGAAGTTACTCTAAAGGCATTACTACCATTGTAATATCACACCGCATATCTTCCTTTATAAAAGCAGATAATATATTTGTTCTGGATAAAGGAAGAATTGAGAGCAGCGGCACCCATCGAGAGCTGATTAAAAAATCTGATATCTATAAAAGTATTTACAAAATACAAAAATTGGAAGAATAAAGATGAAAGAAGAAAAATTATATTCCGGTCTGGACAGGAAAATATTTTCTAAATTATGGCAATATGGAAGGCCTTACGGCGGGAAGATTCTTATCATATTCATTCTTATTCTGGCCATAAGCGGTATACAGATTGTCCTTCCCTTGATCACTAAAAATGTGGTGGATAATTATATTGAAAGAAGTTATCTAAGGTTAATCCTTAATGACAGGACGGTTGAGATTACCGACAAATATAAAGCCTACCGGATTAGGTCTGATAATATTATTTTTCTCCCCTCAAATCTGTTAAATAAGGAAGAATACCTGGGATTACAGAGAGATTCACTTATCTTACCGGAAAAGTATTTAATGATTAAAGATGAAGAAGGGCTGGATAAGTTAAAAAAATATCAACTTAATATCGTCAAAACAGATAAAGGCAGCTTCATCCCTTATTCAGAAATGCAGAAAATTCCTTCGGATAACCTTAAAACCTTAAGATATGATGATTTGAAAATGGTAAAACTGTTTGCCCTGTTATATGTGGGGCTTCTTCTGATATCTTTTGTTTTCAATTATCTCCAGGTAGTTATGATGGCTGTGGTCAGTGAAAGGGTGATGTATGACCTAAGAAGCAACCTGGTAAGACATTTAATGTCTCTTTCTCTAAACTTTTTTAATCATAATCCTATAGGGAGACTGGTAACCAGGCTAACTAATGATGTTGATGCTTTAAGAGAAATGTTTACCGATGTCTTTGTTTATTCCGCCAAAGATTTTATCATGATAATAGGTATACTTATTGTTATATTTAGACTATCAAGTCACTTAAGCCTGATGATATTTATTCTTGTTCCCGTAATTGTTATTATGCTCTACTTTTTCCAGAAATATGCCCGGGAGGCCTACGGAAAAGTAAGAATTGCCCTGGCCAAAGTGAATAGCTTTTTATCAGAAGCAATATCAGGGGTTTTATTGATTCAGACTTTCAATCAAGAGGGCAGATCTGAGGATGAATTTAATAAAATTGGTACAAATTATTATAATGCTAATATGCACCAACTGTTAATATTCGCCATATTCAGACCATTAATTGATGTTTTATCTTATTTTACCCTGGGCACAATAATATATTTTGGAGGGAAAGGAGTACTGGGGGGAGAAATTTCCCTGGGGGTGCTTGTTGCCTTTATATCTTATATCCATATGCTTTTTAGGCCTATATTCGATTTTTCTGAAAGATATAATATATTACAATCAGCTATGGCTTCATCGGAACGAATATTTCTGCTTTTTGAGGAGGATGAAAAAATACATTCTCCCGGGAGTCCAAAATATCCCGGCGAAATAGAAGGAAGGGTAGAGTTCAGAAATGTATCTTTTGAGTATAAAAAGGATGAGAAAGTTATTGATAATGTATCTTTTGTAGTTGAACCGAATGAGGCAGTAGCTTTTGTAGGGGCGACCGGGGCGGGGAAGACAACTTTAATAAATCTTCTTTTGAGATTCTATGACCCTACCGAGGGGGAGATTTTAATTGACGGAGTTAACATAAAAGAGATGGATTTAAAAATTTTAAGAAACTATTTCGGATTAGTTCTACAGGACGTTTTTATGTTTGCCGGAGATATTAAATATAATATTATCCTTAACAACGAGGTAGAGGATAATAGAATGATGGAATATGCAAAATATGTTAATGCCCACAATATTATCAATTTTGAGTTTTCTAAATCAGAAATTTTATTATGTTTTACTTCTCCATAAGTTAAAGTGATTGCTTCCTGAGCTGCAGAATCACACAAACCGCCGTAAGTAGAAGTAAAACCACCAAACTGATGCCAGAAACCATAAGCACAGTTTTTCACCACACCCAAATTAGCGAATCTATTATAATATAAAACCGATTCCGGTCCATACTGCTCTTTTAAATTTTTTAGCTTTTTATAAATTATATCTAAAGCCTGCTCCCAGCTAATTCTTTTAAATTCACCTTCTC
>JABUBN010000669.1_pt1 | contig 10131 bp, 9 predicted proteins | sample 7240341 | NCBI WGS metagenome assembly JABUBN01 (sample SAMN07256345, study PRJNA390944) | subsurface metagenome | isolation source: Methane hydrate marine sediment | place: Pacific Ocean: Eastern North Pacific, ODP site | reverse complement strand
TTAACCGTTTTTTGAATCAAAAATTGATTAAAATATGTATTTATGTAAGTTTATTAACTTTTTTACCTGGACTTCTTATTGGGGTGCTAATCGCGTATTTTTTTGGTCCAGAAAGTTATAACATAATTGACAATTACATTAGTGATTTAGGGTCAATTCGTTATACACCCGCTCCTTTCGTTTTAGATGCTATAACAATGACAACTGCTTGCTTTCTCGTACCGGTTTTTTTCTATATAACAAAAATAATAGTTTCAGATACAAAAAATATTATTATTAATTCAAATAAGTCTATTTTTAAAAGAATTCTTTGTATATACATCGATTTACACGCGTTCTTTGGTTTGCTTTCGCTTCTCTCAGGAGTAGTCGGATTGTTTGGGATAGGGTTATTTAGCGAGGATAGAACTACCGAGTTGGGATTACATTATACTTTTTCAATTATAGTATTCGCAGGATTAGCTTTTGGAGCGTTATTTAATGGCATAGCTATCCTAGTAAAATTAAAAAAAACAATGTTTCCAAGACTTCTAGGGCTCTATATGATGGTAGGTCCATTTATAGCAAGTATTTTGTTTTTATTTCCACCTAATTCAGTGACAAGACCCTTTCTTGAATGGATGATGCTTCTTGCAGCTTTTCTTTGGTTAATCCCCGAATCGCTTCTTATATTAAAAAATTTTAAGTCAGATTAGGCTTATACTGGGTTAATCTAAAAAAAATAATCGTAATTCTAAATTACGCTAAAACACTCTAAATTATCTAAAATTCTCTAAAAAAATAGGATTTACGGTAAATATTAATAAAAATTAAAAAAAAAAAAGAAATTGATTTATACTTTATATTTTTGTATTTTAAATATTTTGTACATATCTTCTGCTAAAAATAGTACGGAACCAACAATTATGAGAACGATAATATTCCTGTAAAGGTCATAGAATGCGGGCGCAATTCCTATATTGACAAATGTTTCAGTGACTTCATCCCAATTAAAGAATGGGAAGATTTCAGGTTGATTCATCAAGATTAACATTAATGGTATTGGTGCCAACTTAACGACGATCGTGATGATGTGAATAAGTTGGTGGGTACTAGGTTGTCGATTGCCAATAATTCCTCTCGTAATGTCTAACGCACCCTCAGCAGCTATGAAAGCTCCAAAAAAGCGAAGCAATATAAGAAATTGTACATCCAGTAAATCTGTAGGAAATGGCTGAAATAGGAATAAGCATCCAATTAGTATTACAATACCACCACCAATAATTTCACCGATTGGTTTTACGAATGGTTTTAACGGTTTACCCGTTTTCTGGGAAATTGGCCAACCTTCCTCCTCAGCGGTTTCAGCTAAAAGTTTCTCCTTCGCTAAGTCTTTTTTAGATTTAAAATCCTCAGGAAAATAGCCTTCCATCGACAGTACTACGAAAATAATGGATATAATAACAAAAGATATTACTAACCCCCCTTGAATTCCCGTAATTATTGAAAGAAGAACATTTATGAAAAGTTCGCCTCCAAGGATTAAGTCAAAAACTATCTGAGTAACTATGTTTATAGCGACTATTACTGAGAACACTATCATCAAAACTTTCGTGTATAATGGCCACATTTCTTCGGTTATATATACTTTTGGCGTTCCACGACGCTTATATTCTTTAGCAATGCTCTCTGGAGCTCCCATATGGGTAATTGCTAACTTCACTGAACTCTCTGTAGGATGTCCAGTTTCTGACAATTCTTCTGCTTTACTCCAAATATGTTCTTCAAGTTCAGCTAGAATGTCTTTATGCTCCTTCTTGTCTTTTAGCCAATCAGGTAATTTTACTTTCACTTCTTTTAAATATTCCTTAATTGTTTTTTCCATAATTTTTTCACTCATTTTTTAAACCTCTTGTATTTAATTCTTTTTCTATATTATGACCGCAAACGTCACAAAATCGGAGTTCTTCGTTACTAAGATCTATTTTATTAGCACACATTGGACAATAAAGGTATTTATCTTGTTTTAAATTTACTTTTACGTCGAATAAAGGTGCTATTGCTTCAGTAAGTTTGGAAAAAAATCCTGATAGATAATAGTATATTTTTTCACCATATTCGGTTATGTAATAAAATTTTCTTTTTCTACCAGTTTCTTCTTTTTTAGATTCGATTATCCCATCAGATTCTAACTTTCTAAGAATTGGATATAAAGTACCTTCTACAATGACTAACATGTCATTCGTTTGGTCAGTCAAATCTTTTAAGATTTGATAACCATGTGAACCGTCCTCACCGGCTTGTATAATTATGGATAGTATACAAAGTGAACTTATTCCACGATTAATCTCAGTTTCTTGTTTTTCAACGTAATCTCGAAATTTACTTGAAGCGATTAAAGCCTTTGAGTCTAATTCTCTCACGCGTTTTATCATGTTTTTCAACTCCATTTATTTTATTTTTTATTGATTTTTCAGTATAGTATTTTATCAATACTGTTTCATATATAGTATAAACAAAATACTATATTTAAATGTTTTCATTTTTTATTATTTATAAAATAAAAACTTTTTATGCTTCACTTATTCATATTTATCAGAATAACAATGGATTTATCTAATAATTTAAAAAACAAACTTGAAAGCCTTATATCTTTTTTAAAAACAAAAAAGATATTAGTTGCATTTTCTGGTGGAGTTGATAGTAGTTTACTTGCTTTTCTTTCAAATAAATACGCAAAAGAAACGCTACTTGTAACTGAGAAGTCAATCCTTTATCCTGACGATGAAATTAAATTAACTAGCGAATATGCAAAAAAATACTGCATAACGCACTTGATAATCGAGCGTAATCCTTTAAAAGATGAAAATTTTAGGGTTAATCCTAAAAATCGGTGTTATATTTGTAAAACAGGGTTATATAAGGATATAATAAAAATCAAGGAAGAAAGGAATTTCGATTTAATATTAGATGGATCAAACATCGACGATCTTTCAGATTATAGGCCAGGAATGCAAGCTTTGAAAGAATTAAATATTACTACTCCTTATATAGATTTCAAGATTAACAAACAAGAGATTAGAGAGATATGCAAATACTTTAACTTAGATGTACAATCGAAACCTTCAATGGCGTGTTTTTCATCGCGTATACCCTACGATCAAGATATCAACGAGGAAAAATTATATATGATTAGAGAGGCTGAAACTTTCTTAAGAAACACATATAATTTAAACCAATTACGAGTTAGACTACACAAAGGAAAACTAGCACGAATTGAGCTGATGCCCGAAGACATTATGAAAGTTATGACCAATGAAAACATTAAAAAAATTAAAACTAAATTCAAACAATTAGGATTTTGCTACATTACGATTGATTTAGAAGGATTTAGGTCTGGATCACTAAACGAAGTTCTTACTTTTAATGAAGAAGACTAAATTATGTGGTATAAAGAAGCTTTAAACATTCATAATGCTTGTTTTTCAATGTAATCAATAATTTTTTGTCTTTTTTTCAAAGCCTTTGTTGCTGCTTTTTCAATTTTCTTTTCCATTTCTAACTTCAATTCAGGAGTTTCTTCCCCTATTTCTTGTTTAATTTTAGTGTAAGCAGATTCTCGAAATTGGGGGAGGATTGATCTTTTTTCTTCTCCTTCGTAAATCATAGTTACTTGATTAGAATTGTCAACATAACCGATTTCAGCACATTTAATATTTATTTCTGCCAAATCAGAGATTATCTGTTCCGATATATTTCCAGAGCAGTAAATTAAAAGCGCATCTAGTGATACACCTAAGTAATCAACTCCCACCTTTTCTAACAACTCTAACACGATGGGGTTAACGAGTTCTCGTACGCGATGCTCATAAATCGTTACGCCTGATTTCGCTTCGTAGTTTATTTCGTATAAATCTCCTCTAAGACCACCGTTTGTAACATCACACATCGCCCTTATGCCTTTAAGATATTCTTTTTTTAGCAAGACATTGCAAGCCTCTAAGAATTTAATATTCATCGTTTCATTTACAACCTTATGGTTTCCCGAGTATATTGCGGTTGTCGTAATGGTCCCACCTCCTGCTCCTTCTGTCATTAATATTTTGTCTCCAACTTGGATATTTCGTCTCGCTAACAAATTATTTCTAACAAGACCGATAGCACTTATTCCTCCTACTAAGCGATCTCCAATAACCATATCTCCCCCTATTCTTAATGTAGAACCGGCAGTAATTGGTACATGTGAAAGCTCTGCTATTACCGAAATCCCCGCCATAAAGTCAAATAATTTTCCTACATCGGCGTCGTCTCCTAAATGGACATCAATCATTATAGAGATTGGTTCTGCTCCTTTTACGTATAGATCGCGCAAGCACGCTCGTGTAACGTGAAATCCACATATAAATGGAAAATCACTGAGCCGACTATGGATTCCCTCCATTTTAGAGACAATTATTAAATCCTCCTTTCCTTCAAAACCTTTAATATCCGATAGTTTAACAGCTCCAGCATCGTCTAAAGAAATAGGAGATAAATATGGTTGTCGATTCGTTTCCGATAGTTCAGCTATCAATTTATGAACAAAAAAATCCCCAGCACCTCTACACCCTACTCCTTGCTTTCCCACTGTCACATTGGCTTTATTAACGGCTAATAAATCTTTAATGAAAGGTTCTGAAATTTTTGAAATATCGCTCTTCTTACATTCTATTAGAACAGCATTCGCAAGCGTATAAGCTGACTCTATATCAATATCCTTAAAATCAACATATTCTTGAACTAACCTCTTAAGAATTTCTTCGTCAGATTTTTTTTGTCTTAATAATCTTCTTGTTAACCCTTCTAAGTCGCTCAAAACTCTACACCTATTAGATACTTTTAAAATTAGATTGATATTAGATTTGAAATTTTATTTTTAAGATTGATAGCAATAATTAGCAAAAAAATCTTTGCTCTTAAAACCGTCTACTTAGAAAAAAACATTTGACAAAATTATTTTAACTCTAAAATACTATATGTGAATTTCAACTTTTTCTATAGAGGCGGCTTTTTCAATGTTATTAAATAACCTTTCGAGCGAAAAAGGTTTGTCTTTAAAACTTGTAACCCCTATCGAAAGTGCTGTCTCTTTAATTGAGCGATCAGCACTTATAAAAATAATTTTTGGCTTTATATCGCTTGAGTTTTGGAAAATTTCTTTTGTTGCTTCTATTCCATTTTTAATAGGCATCCTGTGGTCCATTAAAATAATATCTGGTTTAGTAGAAAAACGGTTGTACATATTTATGGCCTCTTCGCCATCTTTAGCAGAGCCAACGACATTATAACCGTTTAATTTTAAAGCTTTTTCATAAAGTAACCTTAGGGAGTGATCATCCTCAACGATAAAAATGCTTATTATAGGAGTACACCTCAAGCGCTAAAATTTAATTAATTTCAATTTTTCTCAATAATTTATTCTAACTAAAACTAAATGATTTAGTAAACCCTATAAAAAAATATATAAAGTATCTTTATAAAAACTTATTCAATATTTCTACATTATTGTCTAAGAGATGCAAAACCACGATTATAAATAACAATATAAGATAACTTTTTTTATAATTGTTTGTTAAAACAAATAAAATTAATCGTTTGCAATAATACAAATTTAGATCCTTTATTTTTTGTCTTTTAAGAAATTAAGTTAAAAGCATAACGACATATAAATAAGAATAAATTAAATTATTAAAATTCAAGGTTTTGGTTTTAAATTTCTTTAAATCAAAAACAAGTATCGTTTATTTGAGAGAAATTTTTTGTTTAATTAACTGAAACTAAAAGGTTTAAATAAGTAGAATCTTTATTTTTATTTGATAATAAAAATTTTAATAAAAAAAAAAATGCCATTCCAATCACATCACCCCAGACACCCCAGACATCCCAGACATCATATGCATCGTAGAATAAGTCAAAAAATAGGAACTCGACTCACAACATATCTATCTGAGTGCGAAAGCGGAGAAGAAGTTATCGTATTAAGCGTAAATGCTGGATATAGGGCAAAGACACGCCTTGCTAATTTAGGGATTGTACCAGGAGTAAAAGTAAGAAAAATGAAAAATGCTCCTTTTCGAGGACCAATAGAAATAAAAGTTAGAGGCTCATCGTTAGTCCTAGGGAGAGGTTTAGCATCCCGCATTATAGTAAGTCGTAACAATTCTTGTACTTAATAATAGCGTTATAAGATTAAATTGGATTGTTTTCTAAATAAATTTCTTAAGAGTAATTCATTAAAAAAAGATGGGAAGTTTTAAAAAATGAGTGGTCACATTCCAAATAATAAACTAAAAAACAAAGGAACATATAAGGATACAATAAATATCGCCTTAGCAGGAAATCCAAACGTAGGAAAATCAGTTATTTTTAACCAACTTACTGGGTTAAGCCAAACCATAGGAAATTGGCCCGGTAAAACAGTTGAAAGAATGGAAGGTTATCTTGATTTTTTAGGATATCGTTTTAATATCGTTGATTTACCTGGTATTTATTCACTTTCTACATACTCCTTAGAGGAAATAGTAAGTAGAGAATATATTGTTTCTGATGATGTTGATGTTATTATTAATGTTGTTGATGCCACGAATTTAGAACGAAATTTATTTTTTACATTTCAGTTATTAGAATTAAAAGTTCCATTAATTATTGCAATTAACCAAATGGATATTTTAAGAAGAAGGAATATAGAAATTGATTTTAAAGCGTTGGAGAACATTTTTAAATTGCCCGTACTCCCTGTAGTTGCTGTACATGGTACAGGCGTCCATCAACTCTTAGAAGAAGCGATTGAAATGGTCGTTTTTCAGCATCCCCATACTCATTACAACGGAAAAACCCGAGATGAGCACAACCATCATTCTCATAACTATTATCGAACAGAACATATTCACGACAAAGTAAAAGTAAATAGTAAAGTGAGAAATAATTTTAAATTTCCTGAGTTATCTAAAGTGCTCTCCTTTGGGAAAGAAGTTGAGTCTTATATTAGCAAATTGATTATGGAGATTAATAATGTTCAACTATCTTCTGCCCTAATTAAATACCCACCAAGGTTTTTAGCAATAAAGTTATTGGAAAATGATGAAGAAATTAAAAGGAGTTTTAATAATAATGAAATTATAAAAGTTGCTGATGAGTTTCGAAATCAATTAGAAGATATTCATGGAGAAGATGTTCAGACGATAATATCGTCAGAAATTTACAATAGAATTCATGACATAACCGATAAAGTTTTAATAATAAAACCACATAAAGGAAAAAGGAAAGTCAGACTCGCTGATGTATTAGATCATCTTACTACACATTCAATCTTAGGTTATCTTATTTTAGTTGCTGTATTATTTGGTATTTATTTCTTTACTTTTTCTTTTGGAGATTTTTTTGGTGGATTAATAGATGAGCTATATACGATATGGAGTGAATTTATTTACAATTCTTTTGGAGAAGAAAATTTAATAGTTAAGATATTTTGGGATGGCGGGTTGGGAGGATTTTTAGGCGGTATAGGCGGCGTTTTAGTATATGTCATACCTTTCTTTTTAGTAATTGAAATTTTACAAGATTCTGGTTACTTGCCTCGAGCAGCATTTTTAATGGATAAAGCTATGCATACAATCGGAGTCCATGGAAAAACAATTATTCCAATGATTTTAGGATTTGGTTGTAATGTCCCTGCATGTGCTGGATGCAGAATAATGGAAACAGAACGAGAAAAAAAATTATCTGTCGTATTATCTTCTCTTGTACCATGCGCAGCAGTAATGACTGTTGTGTTAGGATTGGTAGGGAGATATGTGGGGTTTTTCTGGGTAACTATTTTGTTTTTAATTAATTTTGGTGTTATTTTTTTAATAGGTCGAATTCTAAATAAAGTAATGCCTGGTCAATGCACAGAACTCATAATGGAAATGCACGAATACAGGATGCCAAATTCTAAAGTTATCCTTAAACAAACATGGGTTAGAACAAGAGAGTTTGTATATAAGGCTTTGCCAGTTATAATTGTTCTTGGAATTCTTTTAGAAATTTTATTAATCTTTAATGCTTTAGAGCCAATAAATGTCATTTTGTCTCCTGTAACCGTGTTCTGGCTAGGCCTTCCGGCAATAACGGGAGTATTTCTAATATACGGAATCTTAAGGAAGGAGTTAACTTTAGTTTTGTTAGCTGTTTTAGCTAACAGTATTGGTGTTCCTTTAATAGAATTATTATCGCCCTTCCAAATGATTAATTTTAGCTTAGTCACAATGCTATACATCCCCTGCTTCGCGACCGTTATTATTATTGCTAAACAAACTAACTGGAAATACGCGATCCAAATTTCATTATTAGAGATAGGTGTGGCCTTATTGATTGGGGGTGCTTTAAATTTTGGATTTATAATATTTTCAAGTTTTTAAATCTTATTTCTACCATATTAACCCAATTTTTATTTATATTATATTTATATTATTTTGAAAATTCATATTCTTAGTTTTGAATTTATTTTAAAGCTTAACTAAAAATGGTAAAAATAAGAATTACGACCCCATGTCGAATCCACCTTTCCTTAATAGACGAAAATGGATACACTGGTAGAGTTGATGGTGGAATTGGTCTCATGTTAGACCGTCCTAATGTAGTTTTTGAAGCGACAAATCACGCAGAAGAATTTAAAATTGAAGCTCACAAGTATTATCGAGAATCAATAGAAGTAATCAATGAACAAGCATCAAAAATTTTCAAGGCATATAGTATAAATAATAAAAACTTTCATTTTAATCTTAAAAGGTATTATCCCAGTCATGTAGGGTTGGGTTCTAAAACTCAATTATCTTTAGCAATCGCAATTGCTATTACTAAGCTGAAAAATAAGAGTGTCTCCATACAAGAATTAACAAAATTGGTTCAAAGAGGCGGAACATCAGGAATAGGGTGGAGAGGTTTTGAAAAAGGTGGCTTTATAGTTGATGCAGGACACAATTTTGGTAAAGGAAAAGAGAAAGAATCGTTCTTACCTTCTTCAGCTTCATTAACAGCGGATCCAGCTCTTACGATTATGAGATATGCCATACCTGAACACTGGAGGTTTGTGTTAGTTATACCTAATGTTAAAAAAGGAGCTTATGGAGACGAAGAAATAAGCATTTTTCAAAGCCATGCTCCAATCCCAAAGGAAGAAGTTAATGAAGTTTCGCACCAAATTTTGATGAAAGTTATTCCCGGAATTATTAACGAAGATTTAGAATGTTTTGGTGAAGGTTTAAAAAGAATACAACATATCGGGTTCAAGAAAATAGAGATATCTTTACAACATGATATTGTCAAAAATGTTCTATATCTTTTTGAAGAATATGGAGTTAAAGCGTTTGGAATGTCTTCTTTCGGACCAAGTTTAGTCGGAATTGTTGAATCTGATGAAGAAGCGAATAAACTTTTAAAAAGTGTTCAAATACGCCTGAAAAACATTATTGGTCATATTTACATATGCAAACCTAATAATTGTGGAGCAAAAATTGAATTTTTAGATGATAATTAATGCCAAATGATAATGAAAAAGTCTATTTTTCTTCTAATGTAAGTTTAAGAGAAAGAGCTAGTTTCGAAATAGGTATAAAATTAGGAGCTCTTTATCATATTTTATGTGGGATACCTATATCTACAAATACTAAGGTTGTTGATTCTATCGAAAATGGCATAGAAGCAGCAATCTCGTGTCAACCATATGTAAAATCTGTTAAAATTAATATTGACCGCGAAAAAATCAAAGGGGATAAATCAACTGAATTTGAGTACGATGAGATTACTGGAAAAGTCATAAACGCGACAGTCGTGCTTGAGTATAAATCAGTTGAAATCACAGCAAAAGTAGAGTGGGTTGAGGATCTCAGATATCCATTGATGTTTATTGAAAAAATAACAACTAAAAACTAGTCCTTTAAATTTTTAATATAGTCCTTAACATGTTCTACTACTTTTAAAGCACTTAAATTTTTTCCAAATCTTCGTATTTCGGCAAAGTAATCTTCAATTTTTTGCTCTATTTTTTGGACTAAAGCTTTGTCTTCTTTTTCTTCAGCAACTTTTAATTTAGTTGCTAATATAATAGCTTCCAAGGCTAAATTTTCTGCTACT
>JABUBN010000668.1_pt1 | contig 10144 bp, 6 predicted proteins | sample 7240341 | NCBI WGS metagenome assembly JABUBN01 (sample SAMN07256345, study PRJNA390944) | subsurface metagenome | isolation source: Methane hydrate marine sediment | place: Pacific Ocean: Eastern North Pacific, ODP site | reverse complement strand
GTGTTATAATTGTTTGATTGTTATTTACTTTTTTGTAGACTGCCGACTGTGGACTGCCGACTATTAACTAATTATTTATGAAACCTGAAAATTACGTTTTTTTTAATTCCCCCTGTGAAGCTATGTTCTAAAACTATGTTTTAGTTATTCGAGACGAACGTTAGAAACCGATTCGCCGACAGGTATCATCGGGAATACATTATCCTCCTTTCCAACAACTACTTCAAGCAGGAAAGCTTCTTTAGAAGCAAGCATTTCATTCACTGCATCCTCAAGCACTTCACGATTTGTCACTTTTCTGCCCGGAATTCCAAATGCCCCGGCCAGAGCAATAAAATCAGGATTATCCATTTCGGTAAATGAATACCGTTTTTCAAAGAACATTTCCTGCCATTGCCTAACCATTCCGAGAAAACTATTATTAAGAAGAACTATTTTTACCACTATTTTTGATTGTGCTATGGTACCCAACTCCTGCATGGTCATCTGGAAGCCGCCGTCTCCAATGAAAGCGATAACCTCCCTGTCGGGCATTGCTATTTTGGCACCATTGGCAGCGGGGAGACCGAAACCCATTGTTCCCAGGCCTCCTGAAGTTACCCAGCTATTTGGCTCTGCGAACTTATAGTTTCGGGCAGCTACCATTTGGTTTTGCCCAACATCGGTTACCACAATTGCACCACCTTTTGTTTTTTCAGAAATCATATGAACTACCTCATCCATTTTAATTTGACCCGAAGCAGGATTTATGTTTTTCTTTATAACTTTTTTATATTCTTCTTGTTCATATTTTTTAAAACTCTCAAGCCATTCCGTATGTTTATTATTCTTAATCAGGGGTAAAAGGGCATCAAGAGCATCTTTGGCATCTGCATTAATTGCAACATCAACTTCAACGTTTTTATTGATTTCTGCCGTATCTATTTCGATATGGATGATGGTTGCCTGTTTTGCATATGTATTCAAATTACCGGTAATCCTGTCATCAAAACGCATTCCGACAGCAATAAGCACATCGCATTCATTGGTTTTAACATTTGGACCATAATTACCATGCATACCCAGCAATCCAACATACAAGGGGTGCCTGGAAGGAAAAGCCGATAAACCAAGAAGTGTAGATGCAACCGGTATTTCTGCCTTTGTCACTAATTTTTCCAATTCATTTTGTGCATCTGAAATCAAAATACCGTGTCCCGCCAATAATAACGGTTTTTTAGAATTATTGATTAATATGGCTGCAGCTTTAATGTCTTCTTTTTTAACTTTTGGATAAGGAAAATAGCTTCTTAGTTTTGTGCATTTTTCATACTTAAAATCCAAAGTGCCAAACTGGGCATCTTTCGTAATATCGATCATTACAGGACCAGGTCTTCCCGTAGTAGCGATATAAAATGCTTTCGCCATTACTTCAGGAATTTCTCCGGCTGATGTGATCTGGTAATTCCATTTTGTGACCGGCATGGATATACCCATCACATCTGTTTCTTGGAAAGCATCTGAACCAAGCAAGGGAGAACCGACTTGCCCCGAAATGCAAACCATTGGCATTGAATCGATCATGGCATCTGCCAATCCGGTAATCATGTTTGTGGATCCGGGACCGGAAGTTACCAGGCAGACACCTACCCGGCCCGATACTTTTGCGAATCCTTCGGCCGCATGAGCAGCACCTTGTTCGTGCCTTACCAGGATATGTCTTATTTTATCCCTATAGTCGTACAATGCATCATACACCGGCATAATTGCGCCCCCCGGATAGCCAAAAATAATATCCACCCCTTCTTCTATAAGGGATAACATCATGGCTTCAGCTCCACTCACATGAACCGGTGATGTTACTTTGTTAAAAACCCGTTTTTGCGTTATTGTTCCCATAAAATATTTAATTATTTAGTGTCTGTCAATAATTGCATCGGAATTTATTCTCCGCCTCCCGATAGTTATCGGGTATCGGTATTGTTATTTGGCGCTTATGTATGACTTTATGGACAAACCCTATTAGGTTCAACTCTTACTTAAAAGTCGTATTGCTCCTTTGTCTGCAGAGCTAACCAGCATGGAGTAAGCTTTCAATGCCGTTGATACCTCTCTTTCTCTTGAATCCGGATGATAAGCATCCGTACCTTTTAATAATTCCTCCTGTTTTCTCTTATCCAACTCATCATCAGAGATAAGCAGGTTTATTTCCCTCGCGGGAATATTGATCTCAATTGGATCCCCGTCCTTAATCAATGCAATATTCCCTTTTCCGGCAGCTTCAGGCGAGATATGTCCAACAGACAAACCTGAAGTGCCACCGGAAAATCTACCATCGGTAATGAGTGCACATTTTAAGTCCAGTTTCATCGATTTTATATAGGAAGTCGGGTATAACATTTCCTGCATTCCCGGTCCGCCTTTTGGGCCTTCATATCGTATCACCACAACATCCCCTTCCTTAATCTTTCCTCCCAAAATAGCGCTGCATGCATTCTCTTGAGAATCATAAACTTTTGCAGATCCATTAAAAATAAAAATCGAAGGATCAACGCCTGCTGTTTTTACAACACTCCCTTTTTCCGCAATATTACCATACAGAATCGTTAATCCACCATCAGGATGGTAGCAAAAATCCGAATTCCTGATACAACCATTTTCACGGTCACGATCAAGCTCGTCATAAACGTTTTCCTGGGAAGCAAGTTCAAGATTTCTGCCTGATAATCCAGGAGCACTTTTCGCATTATCAATTGCTTCATCACTCACACTGTTTAGCATTATATCATTTTCCTCAATGCTTTCCTTTAAGGTCTTACAATCTATTCTTCGTGCAGAGGTATCCAGCAACCCTGCCCTGTCCAATTCCCCCATAATAGAAAGGATTCCACCTGCCTTGTTTACATCCTCGACATGATAATCAGAACTTGGTGCAACTTTGCACAGAATAGGTGTTTTCTTCGATAATTCATCAATGTCTTTCATGGTAAAATCCACTTGTGCTTCATGTGCAATAGCCAACAGATGTAATACTGTGTTAGTGGACCCACCCATAGCAATATCGAGTGTCATAGCATTTTTAAAAGCAGATTTATTGGCGATTGATCCGGGTAAAACACTTTCGTCCCCATCTCTGTAATATTTATATGTGAGTTCGACGATCAATCCGGCTGCCTTCTGAAATAATGTTAAACGATTTTTATGTGTTGCAAGTATAGTTCCGTTCCCTGGTAAAGCCAAACCGATGGCTTCACTTAAACAATTCATGGAATTTGCAGTAAACATCCCGGAACACGATCCACAAGTTGGACAGGCCGATTTTTCCACCTGGGAAAGATAATTGTCTGAAACATCCGGATCCCCGGCTAATATCATTGCATCAACCAGATCATATTTTTTCCCATCCAGGCTCCCTGCTTCCATTGGACCTCCTGAAACAAAAATGGCAGGGATATTCAACCGCATGGCTGCCATAAGCATCCCGGGAGTTATTTTATCGCAATTGCTTATGCATATCATGGCATCGACCATATGAGCATTGCATACATACTCAACACTATCGGCAATAATTTCACGAGAAGGCAAGGAATAGAGCATCCCGTTATGCCCCATAGCAATACCGTCGTCAATGGCAATGGTGTTAAATTCAGCCGCAAAACAACCTTGCTCTTCGATCAATCTTTTAACATACTGTCCTATTTCATGCAAGTGCACATGTCCGGGAACAAACTGTGAAAAAGAGTTAACAATAGCTATTACAGGTTTCCCGAAATGTTCTTCCTTCATACCGTTGGCCCTCCATAAACTTCTTGCCCCGGCCATTTTCCTGCCACCGGTTGTAACTGAACTTCTTAATTGAAATTTCATTAAACCGCTTATTTTTTTAAATAAAATAACTCTATAATAAAAAAGGCCGCTCTTTTTGGTGAGAACGGCCCTTTATTTAAGTTCCTCGAGTATTTTATATACCATTCTCACCTGCGGATATCCACAAAATTAAATCAATGAGCCAGATAAGATTGGTATACATATTTATCATCAGTCCTTTATTTAAGTTCACAAATGTATGGATAATTTTAAAACGACAAAACTTTCAGTATTTTTTTTTATTACAACAAAGTAAACGCGACGGTTACACCGGCCATAACAATTGTAATCATACTCATTAATTTGATAAGAATATTCAGGCTTGGTCCGGATGTATCTTTAAAAGGATCACCTACGGTATCACCAATAACTGCAGCTTTATGGGCATCCGACCCTTTTCCTCCCATTTTCCCAGACTCAATATACTTTTTAGCGTTATCCCAGGCTCCACCAGAATTTGCCATAAACACAGCCAACACAAAACCCGCTCCTAATCCTCCAACCAACAATCCGATGGCGCCTGGCACACCAAATATCAAACCTACAAGTACCGGAACGATAATCGCCAATGTTGAGGGCAATATCATTTCCAATTGGGCCCCTTTCGTAGAAATGGCAACGCACCGGGCATATTCCGGTTCTGCTTTTCCCTCCAGAATACCAGGAATTTCCTTAAACTGCCTTCTTACTTCAGCAACCATTTTACCCGCGGCCCTTCCGACAGCATTCATGGTTAATCCGCAGAAAAGAAATGCCATCATTGCACCTATAAAAATACCAACCAACACTATCGGATTCATTAAATGGACCTGAAAATAACTCATGAACTCGTTAATATCAATGTTCAATAATTGTGATTTGTCAGTTATTTCAAGGCCATTTGGAAACATGTAAGATGATGCAGTTTGCAACAACCGGACTATACCGATTTTTAATTCTTCAATATAGGAAGCCAACAGAGCCAGGGCAGTCAATGCTGCAGAACCAATGGCAAATCCTTTTCCGGTTGCAGCAGTTGTATTTCCCAAGGAGTCTAAAGCATCGGTTCTTTTTCTTACTTCCGGGCCCAATCCACTCATTTCAGCATTACCACCTGCATTATCTGCAATCGGGCCATAAGCATCTGTGGCTAAGGTTATTCCCAAGGTAGAAAGCATTCCTACCGCAGCTATACCAATTCCGTACAACCCCATTTTCATATTTGCCATATCACCTCCCGCACCAGCCAGGTAAGCCAGCATAATACCAACAACAACGGCAATTACAGGAACGAAAGTGGAAATCATACCAGTACCCAAACCTGAGATAATAACGGTTGCCGCCCCTGTATCGGAACTTTCCGCAATTCTTCGAGTTGGTCTGTATTCTGCAGAAGTAAAATATTCGGTGGCTTTACCAATTACTATTCCTACTAATAAACCCGTGACGATTGCTCCTAAAATTCCCAACCAATTATCAATGCCTAACAATTTTAATATTCCAAAGGATGCAAAAACAATCAGTACAGAACTGGTATTAACTCCTCTGGATAAAGATTTCAGTAAATCCCGTTGTGTTGCATTTTCTTTTGTTCTTACTAAGTATATACCCAAAATTGAAAGGATAATACCGACAGCAGCTATCAACATTGGGGTCAGAACGGCTTTAAACTGAACGGTTGTATTATCGATATAAGCTGCAGCGCCAATAGCTGCAGTTGCCAAAATTGATCCACAATAGGATTCATACAGGTCTGCTCCCATTCCAGCTACATCGCCCACATTATCACCAACATTATCAGCTATGGTAGCAGGGTTCCGGGGATCATCTTCCGGAATACCGGCTTCAACCTTTCCTACAAGGTCAGCGCCCACATCGGCTGCTTTGGTAAAAATGCCTCCACCAACCCTTGCAAATAATGCCTGAGCCGAGGCTCCCATACCAAATGTCAACATAGTAGTGGTGATAATCATGAGATTATGGGTATCTTCAGCAGCCGGATACACGAAGTTTAGAACATAAAACCATGCTGAAATATCCAGAAGTCCAAGCCCAACAACCACCAATCCCATTACTGCACCACTTCTGAAAGCAACCCTTAATGCATGACTTAAAGAATTACGTGCTGCATTTGCCGTTCTTGCTGAAGCATAGGTGGCTGTCTTCATTCCAAAAAAACCTGCAAGGGCAGAAAAAAAACCGCCTGTTAGAAAAGCAAAAGGAACCCATGGATTTTGCAAATGGAACCAATAAGCCAGGATGCAAAAAACACCCGTTAATATAAGGAAAAACAATCCTACAACCTTATATTGCTGTTTCAAATATGCCATTGCGCCATTTCGGACATGCTGAGCTATCTTTTTCATTAATTCCGTACCTTCATCTTCCTTCATGATCTGCCTGAAAAAGAAAAAAGCAAAAGACAAAGCCAAAACAGCAGAAACAGGTACAAGCCAAAATAAATTGTTAATCATACTTACAGAATTTTAAAATCAGATTTTTGCAGTCCCAATACTTTACCATCATCGGTAACAAGATAAAGATCAAGCAAAGCATTCAATGGTAGATTTTCCAAAACTCTGTAAATAGATAAGAAAACAGACCGTTTTGGCTCTCCATCTTCGTATGGCACTAATTTTTTATCAATATAATCCCCGGGAAGCCAATCCACTTTATCAGGATCAATTTCAAAGAAAATAGCCTGGCCTTTTGTCCTTTTTTTTGTTCCCACAGCCAGGTAATTTCCAAATTTAAAAGGCGACAAATGAGAGGCAATTAAGGACTCCGGAGTGGCTGAGAAATAAAAATATTTTTTCATTTTTTAAATTTATTTTATTGGACAGATACCCAATAAATCATGAGCTAAATCTAAAACATGAACATATGAAAATCAAGTAGCGTAGTTAGTTTATACTCATTCTAAATTAATTCAGGGTTATTTCTTATGCTTTACAAATTCGTCCAGCCATTGGGTGATTTCCCAATGCATATGAAGCAGTGATTCCCTGGTTCTGTAACTATGACTCTCATGAGGTAATAATACTAACCGTACAATGGCTCCATGGCTCTTCAGGGCGCTATAAAAACGTTCACTCTGAATAGGAAAAGTGCCGGAATTGTTGTCAGCTATCCCATGAATCAAAAGGATGGGGTCTTTAACCTTATCGGCATGCATAAAAGGAGACATTTGATAGTAAATTTCAGGGGCCTCCCAATAGGTTCTTGGTTCTGCCTGAAATCCGAAAGGTGTTAGTGTCCGGTTATATGCACCGCTTCGGGCAATACCTGCAGCAAACAAGTCAGAATGAGCCAGAAGATTTGCTGTCATAAAGGCACCATAGGAATGTCCTCCAACTGCAACCCTGTCTCTGTCAGTGACCCCCATTTCCACAGCTTTGTCGATAGCTGCCTCAGCATTAGCAACCAACTGTTCAATGAAAGTATTATTGGGTTCCTGATCGCCCTCACCAATAATTGGGAAACTGGTATTATTCAACAAAGCATACCCCTGTGTGACCAAAACAAGAGCTGAAGAGGAACTGACCCGAATAAACGAGTAGGGTGAGCCGCTAATTTGACTTGCTGCATCAACACTTTTATATTCCCTGGGATAAGCCCATAACATTGTCGGTAAAGGACCATCTTTTTCTTTATTATATCCGGGAGGCAAATACAATTCAAAAGATAATTTTACACCATCTTTCCTTTCATATTTAATGATTTGCTTTTCAATTCCTTTTAATTGTGGATACGGATGAGGGAAAAAGGTAATTTGTGAGATTGTCTGATTTTTAATATTTCTCAGGTAATAATTTGGCGGATTGGTTTTCGACTGGCGACGGGTCAATACGATACCTTTTTTCTCATCAATAATTTCAACGGGAGTCTCATAATAAGGAGCTTCGGACCTCCATAAACGATTTGTTTTTCCTGTGTTTAGAAAATATTTATCAATAAATGGTCTGTTTCCATCCGGAGATGCACCCTGACCCATCAAATAAAGAGATTTTCCTTTGTCAGCAGTTAATAATACATATCTGCCATAATCATTATATGTTAATACAAAATAGCCCGGATTATTATACCTGTCTTCGGAAGAATAATCAAAAATTACTTTCATGGAATTTACAGGGTCAGCCGGGTTAAATAAACTAATCTTTATTTGTCGTGATTTTCTCCAATATTCACGGATAATAGCCATGTTTTTATTCCCCCAGGTTAAACCTGAAAATCGTAAATTGGTTGTAATGCTTTTAACAGGTTTACCCAAGAATGGAGCCATTAAATAATAGACCTGGTCTCTTGTCTCAGTCTTTTTTTTCGGATCGCCCTCATCCATAGCTTCGACCCAATAAATAGTGGCCGGTGAATCAGAGCGCCAGGTAAACGACCTTGGTCCTTTCCTGACAGCATCAAAGCCTTTGGGAATATCTTCCGCCAAAGGTATATTGGCAAGTTGATGAATTTTGTTTCCATCCATATCCCAAATTTCAACCGAAACCGGAAACCTGTAATACGGTACCAGGTATGAAAAAGGTTTTTCCAATTTTTGAATCAATATATATTTGCCGTCAGGAGACGGAGTAAGACGAATATAAATTCCAGGTTGACTGAAATTAAAAGAACCCCCTTCCAACACCAGTTTCATTATTTGCGAGGAAGAATAGAATGTAAATAGTGCCTCATCGAAAGAATTTTTTAATAAATCCTGGTAGGTTCTTAATGCAGCTTTACCTTTAATATTTTCCTGAATGACAGGACCTGTAGGGACATTGGTGTCCTCCGGAGGATTACCCCTGCTTTCAATAACCGATTTATAAAGTATTGTTTTGCTATCGGGCAGCCAGATATATGGCATACCCCTAAGTGTATTATTTAATATTCCTTCTGTTAATTTTACTGCCTGAAGTTTTTTCATATCAGCCATCCAAAGTTCAATTCCATCACCCATAGTATGTGTAAAACAGAACTTTTCTCCATCGGGAGACCATCGAAAGTTCGTTATTTTTGAATTCTCCGGCAGGTTTGTTACCTGAAACTCATCTCCTCCTTCAATATTCTTTATCTTTATATTTGTATAATAGCTAAACCTGCTGGGGCCGTTCGACTTTGGATCAATCCTTATCCCTCCAAGTCTTAACTCCTGACGGGCCAGATCCTCGATTAAAGGTATATTGGGCCGTTCCAGAATTGCGATATGTTTGTTCCCTGGACTTATGTTTACGTTAGGTGTCGGTTTGGCATCTACAATCTCGATAATTTCCTTTGGTGGAACCTGATACGTGGGTTTGATCTGTGAAAAGGAAATCCATGGAAGACTTAAAAGAATGAAAAGGATAAGCTTAAGAGAAATTTTTCTTGTTTTCATGGTATGGGTATTTTAGTTTTCTTAATTTCGTTTTCAAATATACAAAAAGAAACAATGGAAGATTACAAAAAGACGATTGAGCAAGCCTGGGAAAACAAAAAATCATTAAAGGATAAAAATGTCCAAACTTGTATCAGGGAGGTTATTGATCTCCTGGATAAGGGTAAAATCAGGGTTGCTTCGCCAGCCAATAATGAATGGGTTGTAAACGAATGGGTTAAGAAGGCTGTTATTTTATATTTCCCAATTCAAAAAATGGAACTCACTGAATTACCTCCTTTTGAATTCCATGATAAAATCAAACTTAAGAAAGGATATGACCGGCTTGGTGTACGTGTTGTTCCACATGCTATTGCCCGTTATGGATCGTTTCTTGGGAAAGGTGTAATATTGATGCCTTCTTACGTGAATATCGGGGCATATGTAGATGAAGGAACAATGATCGATACATGGGCTACTGTTGGTTCATGTGCTCAGATTGGCAAAAACGTTCATTTAAGCGGAGGAGTAGGGATAGGTGGAGTACTTGAGCCTGTTCAGGCTTTGCCGGTAATTATTGAGGATAATTGCTTTATCGGATCCCGTTGTATCATCGTAGAAGGGGTAAGGGTTGGAAAGGAGGCTGTCCTGGGAACAAACGTGGTTATTACAAAATCAACAAAGATCATGGATGTTACCGGAAACATCCCAAAAGTTCATACCGGCTATGTACCTCCTCGCTCGGTTGTTATCCCCGGATCCTTTACAAAAAAATTCCCGGCGGGTAATTACAGTGTTCCATGCTCTCTTATTATCGGAAGGAGAAAAGAATCTACCGATCTGAAAACATCGCTCAACGATGCTTTAAGGGAACATAATATTCCGGTATGATTATCGGGAAATTAAAGAACATTAATTGACCTAATTAACCTAATTGCTTTAATTAATCTAAAAAATGACCAAGCCACAATT
>JABUBN010000667.1_pt1 | contig 10150 bp, 11 predicted proteins | sample 7240341 | NCBI WGS metagenome assembly JABUBN01 (sample SAMN07256345, study PRJNA390944) | subsurface metagenome | isolation source: Methane hydrate marine sediment | place: Pacific Ocean: Eastern North Pacific, ODP site | reverse complement strand
TGAGGGTTCAACAGTTATGACTAAATATGGAGCAGTAAAGACCGACCATGTTTTATTTATAGCTGCCGGTGCTTTTACCACTTCAAAGCCTTCTGATTTAATACCTGAATTACAAGGACGTTTTCCTATTAGGGTTGAATTAAATATTTTAAATAAAGAAGATTTAAAAAAAATATTAACTGAACCCTGTAATTCACTAATAAAACAATACACAGCCTTACTTGCTACCGAAGGTTTGAAGATTGAAATTACAGATGACGCTATTGACGAGATTGCTGAAGCTTCTTTTTTGGTAAATGAGCAGACGGAAAATATTGGGGCAAGAAGATTGTATACTGTTTTAGAAAAATTATTGGAAGATATTTCCTTTAACGCCCCTAGTTTAAAAAAGAAGCAAGTTACTATTGATAAAAAATATGTCAAGAAAAAATTGCAAACCATTGTAAAAAGCGAAGATTTAAGCAGATACATCTTGTAATTGACCAATTCACCGATTTGCCAATTGACCGATTAGATTAGTCGTTAGTGAATATAACTAGCGTACAGCGTACAGCGTGGAGCGTATAGTTAGGAAAGAGGGAGTCAAAATTCAGGAGACAAAAGCAAGAATAGGAGATTGTGTATAAGCGGGTAGCGTATACACTTGGTTATCTAGTTAAAAATACAGGTTGCAAGTTACAAGAGTGGGGTATTTAGAAAGAGGAATACTATTTTTTTCTGTCTGCTGTCTTTTTTCTTCTTTCCTAACTATACGCTCCACGCTGTACGCTGTACGCTATATTAATTTTCTTGATTTAGAAAATAAACTATGTTATACTATTTTTGATTTTATGCACTTATTATTCATAAGTTACAACGACTTATGACAATTTTGGAATCATAAGAAAAAATAAAAAAATATAAATAAAAAAATTAAATTGGAGGATAGCAGATGAGTGTAATTTCAATGAAACAATTACTAGAAGCAGGTGTACATTTTGGCCATCAAATGCGCCGATGGGATCCTAGAATGAAACCTTATATTTTTACAGATAGAAATAATATATATATTATAGACCTTCAACAGACTGTAAAATTAGTCCAGGTGGCCTATGATTTTGTAAGAGAAATATCTAGTAATGGCGGTAATATACTTTTTGTAGGAACTAAAAAACAAGCCCAGGAATCGATTAAAAATGAGGCTGAGAGATGCGGTATGTTTTATATAAATTATAGATGGTTGGGCGGAACATTAACTAATTTCAGTACTATTAGAAAAAGGGTAAAAAGGCTTTGTGAATTGGAGGAAATGGAAAATACTAAAATGTTTGAAGTTCTTCCCAAAAAAGAAGTAATAAGCTTAAAGAGAGAAAAAGAGAAACTTCAAAAAGTGTTAACCGGAATAAAAAATATGCAGAATATTCCAGATGTTGTATTCATAGCTGACCCAAAAAAAGAGAAGATTGCAGTTGCTGAAGCCAATAAACTTTCTATTCCTATTGTAGCCATTGTGGATACAAATTGTAACCCGGAAGAAATTGATTTTGTGATTCCCGGGAATGATGATGCAATAAGAGCAGTAAAATTACTTTCTTCAGTTATAGCTGATGCAGTTATTGAAGGAAAAAAGTCAGTCATTGAAAAAGAGGTCAAACTGGTTAGTTAGGACACAAAATATCAATTTAAACGAAGCAAGGAGATAAGAATGAACATTAGTGCCCAGATGGTTAAAGAATTACGAACAAAGACAAGTGCCGGAATGATGGATTGCAAGAAAGCTTTAAAAGCTGCCGATGGAGACACAGAAAAAGCAATTGAATATTTACGTAAAAAGGGAATGGACACAGCTTCATCTAAGCTTAACAGGAAAGCGTTAAACGGAGCGGTAGGATCCTACATTCATTTATATGGCAAAATTGGGGTTTTAGTCGAGATAAATTGTGAAACAGATTTTGTAGCTAATACTGAGGAGTTTAAACAATTTGTAAAAGATATCGCCATGCAAATCGCAGCTTCAAATCCTAAATTTATTACCAGGGAAGAAGTCCCCAACGATATAATTGAAAAGGAAAAAGAAATATTTTATGCGCAAGTTGAAAAATCAGGAAAACCCGCCCCGGTTATTGAAAAAATTGTAGAAGGTAAATTGTTAAAATATTTTAAGGAAAACTGTTTAAAGGAACAAATATTTATTAAGGATAACAGCAAGAATATTAATCAGTTAGTATTAGAGTTAATTGCTAAATTGGGTGAAAATATTGTAATTAAAAGATTTGCCAGATTTCAACTTGGCGAGGAAATATAATTCGTATCTCGTTAAGATAAGATATTTGCCCAGTAACTAACCAGCTAACTAATTCTATACGCTAAACGCTGTACGCTATACGCTAGTTAATATACCGAAAGATGAAAAAATGAAAAAACCTGTATATAAAAGAATTCTCTTAAAACTTGGTGGTGAATCATTATGTGGGAAAAAAGGCTATGGCATTGATACCCAAAAGATTAATTTTATTGCTAAAGAAATTACCGAGATAAAAGAATTGGGAGTGCAAATAGCGGTAGTGATTGGAGGAGGCAATATCTTTAGAGGTCAAGAGGGAAGCGAAAAAGGTATAGATCGGGTTTCGGCTGATTATATGGGTATGTTGGCAACTGTAATAAATGCTCTAGCACTTCAAGATTCTTTAGAAAAATTAAATGTTGAAACAAGGGTACAAACTGCAATTGAGATGAAAGCAATTGCCGAACCATATATCAGAAGAAGGGCTATTAGACATTTAGAAAGAGACAGAATAGTAATTTTAGCTGCTGGAACGGGAAATCCCTACTTTACTACAGATACCGCTGCCGCCCTAAGAGCAATTGAGCTAAATACAGAAGCAATTCTTAAAGCTACAAAAGTTGATGGCATATATGAATCCGATCCTTTAAAAAATTCAAAAGCAGTGAAATTTAAAAATCTAGGTTTTCTCGAGTTTTTAAATAAAGGTTTAAAGGTTATGGACGCAACCTCTATTTCTTTGTGTATGGAAAATAATATTCCGGTAATCGTTTTTAATCTTAATACTGTTGGAAATATTAGAAGGGTTGTATTTGGTGAAAAAATTGGAACAATAGTGAAGGGAGAATAAATATGCTGCCAGATTTATTAAATGAAACAAGGGTTAAAATGGAAAAAACAATTACAGCATTAAGAGATGAATTTGCTCACATACGAACAGGAAGGGCTTCTTCAAACTTAGTAGACCGGATAAAAATATCCTATTATGGTACATTAACTCCCCTTAAACAATTAGCAAATATATCTATTCCAGAAGCGAATTTAATAGTTATTCAGCCCTGGGATAAAAATTGTATTTCTGAAATTGAAAAAGCTATATGGAAATCTGATTTAGGATTAGCCCCATCGATCGATGGTAATATTATTCGACTTACAGTGCCACCACTAAACGAGGAAAGACGAAAAGAGTTGGTAAAACTGGTAAAGAAAGAAGCCGAAAATGGGAAAATAGGCATAAGAAACATAAGAAGAGAATCAAATGATTTAGTAAAAAAAGATGAGAAAGAAGGTAATACTTCAGAAGACGAATGTAAAAAGTATCAAAATAAAATTCAAGAGCTAACAGATGAGTATGTAGAAAATATTGATAAGTTATTGGAGCTTAAAGAAAAAGAAATTATGGAAGTATAGAAATTGTTTTGTAATAAATAAAAATAAAGGAGATTTTAAATGGCTCATAAAATTACTGATGAATGCATTAAGTGCGGTATCTGTGTTGACGAATGCCCCGTAGAAGCAATTTCTGAAGGAGATGAAACTTATATAATTGATAAAGATAAGTGCACAGATTGTGGAGCTTGTGCTGATGTTTGTCCGAGTGAAGCAATAATAAAGGAATAATAAATAATAAAACCCCCTTCTCATTTTAATCTATATTAAACTATTTTGTATTAATATAATTTAAGGGGGTTTTTTTATAGGTGATGATTATTAGAAATTTTAAGATTAATAGAAATGAATTATTTGATAAAGATAAATTACCTCAACACCTTGCAATAATAATGGATGGAAATGGGCGATGGGCAGAGAGAAGGGGATTACCTCGAAGTGCAGGGCACAGGGAAGGCGCAAAAGCAGTTAGAAGAGTAATAACTAACTGCTTAGATTTTAATATTCCTATATTAACCATTTTTGCGTTTTCTACGGAAAATTGGAAACGTCCAAAGAAGGAAATAATCTATCTAATAAAATTATTCGAAAGAGTTTTGAGCAGAGAAAAAGCGAACTTAGTTAAAAATAATATAAAGATAAATTTTATAGGAAGATTAGATAATCTGCCTAACTCGCTTACTGAAAAAATGAAAGAATTGCATGAATCTACCAAGAGGAATAATAAACTTATTTTAAATATTGCTATTAACTATAGCGGAAGAACTGAAATTGTTGATGCACTAAAATCTATATTACTAAAAATAGATAATAAAAAATTAAGTATTGAAGAAATTAATGAAAATATTATTAGAGATAACTTGTATACCTACAATCTTCCTGATCCCGATCTACTAATTAGAACAGCGGGCGAAATGAGAATTAGCAATTTTATGCTCTGGCAGATTGCTTACACGGAACTTTGGGTAACTCCTGTTTTTTGGCCTGACTTCGACGAAAATAATTTAGTAGAAGCAATAAGAAATTTCCAAAAAAGAGTGAGAAAATATGGAGGAAAAATATAATAATTTTATAAAGAGAACTGCAACAACTATTATAGGGGTTTTTTTAGCTTTTTTAACAATATTTTGGGAAGGATTCCCTTTTTTTATCGTTGTTATAATAATAGCTTTATTGGGGTTAAGGGAATTATATAGCATAGCTGGCAAACAAGGATATAAACCATCATACATATTAGGCGCCATACTAATATTATACTTCATTTTTATATCAGTATATGATGTTTATAGTTTGAATTGCTATATTGAAAATACAATTATTACTTTTTTTATTATATTATCTTTTATTATACAATTATTTAGAAAAGATTTTTCCAAGGTATTAGCCGAGATATCCATTACAATTTTTGGAAGCATTTATTTAGGATATTTGTTATCCTTTATGATAAAAATAAAAGACCTACCCAATGGAAATTATTATCTCATTTCCCTGTTAATTGTTACTTGGGTCAATGATATTGGAGCTTATCTTATAGGTAGTTATCTTGGTAGAAATAAAATATTTCCTAAAATAAGCCCCAAAAAAACTATTGAAGGATCAATCGGTGGGATTATATTTAGTATTGCTGCTACATTTGCCTTAAATAATTGGTTAAATTTAACATTTAATGAATTAATTTCCCTCGGTTTGATTATAGCAGTAATAGGGCAAATTGGTGATCTGTTTGAATCAGTATTGAAAAGAGGTTCGGGAGTTAAAGATTCAGGGACTTTAATCCCTGGTCAAGGGGGAATGTTGGACTGTCTTGATAGTTTAATATTTACAGCCCCCGTATTCTATTATTATATAATTTTGTTAATTTTACACTAATAAATACATTTGAAAGTAAGGGATTTAATAGTGAAGAAAAAAATAGTTATATTAGGTTCAACGGGTTCAGTAGGGCAACAAACTCTGGAAGTTACAAAACAACATCTAAATGAATTTGAAGTAGTGGGTCTAAGCGGCTGGGAAAATATAAAATTGCTTCAGGAGCAGATAAGTTTTTATAAACCTAAAATAGCAGTAGTTAAAAATGAAATTATTGCCAGGGATTTGAAAAAGAATATAAACAAACAAAATAATATTGAAATATTATGGGGAACTAACGGATTAATAGATATGGCAACCTTAGAAGAGGCCGATATTATTGTAGTTGCCATCACCGGGATAGCATCTCTTATACCTACTTTTGAAGCAGTGAAAAAAGGGAAAAGAATTGCTTTGTCCAGCAAAGAAGCAATGGTAGTAGGCGGCGAATTATTAGTGAGGGAAGCAATATCTAAAAATGCAAAAATTATACCGATAGATAGTGAACATAGTGCAATTTTACAGTGTTTAAAGAATGAGAAAAAAGATTGTGTTGAAAAAATTATACTAACGGCATCCGGGGGTGCTCTCTATAATTTTACCGAAGCTGCTCTAAAAAATGTAATAGCTGAGGACGCGCTGAATCACCCCACCTGGAAAATGGGGAAAAAGGTTACTATTGATTCGGCTACTTTGATGAATAAGGGATTAGAAGTAATTGAGGCAAAGTGGTTTTTTAATATACCGGCTAATAAGATAGAAATAGTAATTCACCCCCAAAGTTATGTACACTCAATGGTTCAATTTACAGATGGTACTATTTTAGCTCAAATAGGTGAACACGATATGAAGATTCCCATCCAGTACGCTTTATTTTATCCTAATAGAATTATTAATAACTTTCCACGCTTAGAATTAACCAAAATAGGACAATTAACTTTTAAGAAACCAAATTTTAACAAATTCCCCTGTATTAAACTTGCCTACAAGGCATTAGAGATTGGGGGAACAATGCCTGCAGTATTAAATGGCGCAAATGAAATTGTGGTTGATGCTTTTTTAAATAATCAAATAGGTTTTTTAGCAATTCCTCAAATTATTCAAGAAACAATGAAAGAGCATAAAGCAAAGTATAATCCTAATATTAACGATATTTTAGATGCTGACTACTGGGCCAGGGAAAGAGCTTTAAATTTTTGTAAAAATATAAAGCCCAGTAATAAGTAATGAGTAATGAGCTTAAATTTCTTAAATTATAAAAATGATTACTTATTACAAGTTACACATAATACAGTAATGAGTGATGAGTAACTGGTTTGTACTGATTTATTAACTAGCTAACCAGGCAACTAACTAACTATATAACTAAGTGTATACGCTAAACGCTGTACGCTCTACGCTAGTTTTATTCACTAACGACTAATTTAAATTGGAGTAAAAATGATAACTATAATTGCCTTTATATTCGTTTTTAGTATTTTAATATTTTTTCATGAATTGGGTCATTTTATTGCCGCAAAAGCATCCGGAGTAAGAGTATATAAATTTTCCTTTGGTTTCGGACCAAGAATATTAGGGTTTACAAAAAACCAAACAGAATACCTAATCTGCTTAATTCCTCTCGGTGGTTATGTAAAAATGGTTGGGGAAATGGGGCAGAAAGATGTTAAAGAAACATCAGAAGAAGAAGTGCCCGAAGAACAAAGATTTGACAAGAAAACATTGGGAATTAGAGCTTTGATAGTGGCCTTAGGACCTTTTATGAATATTACAACTGCAGTGGTTATATTTAGTCTTATATTTTTTGTAAATGGGATTCCGGTGGTTACCAATTATGTATCGACTGTTAATGAAAATGGCCCTGCCGAACAAGCGGGCATACTTCCCGAAGATAAAATTATCGCGATTGATTCGATAGAAATGGAAGATCCTAATAAAATTGCAAATACTATAAATAAAAGTTCAGGAGAAGAATTACAGATAACCATAGATAGGGAAGGGGAAATTATTGATGTTTTTGTAATTCCGAAATACGACGATGATTATAAAAAAAGGCTAATCGGAATTACCTTTGAAGTATATGTTGAAAAGATTAATATATTTTTAGCATTTTCCAAGGGCTTAATTGCAACTGGCAATATTATAAAACTAATATTTACCAATATAATAGAAATGATTACTGGAAAAGTTCCTCTTGAAATAGCAGGACCTTTAGGTATAGCACAAATGACCGGAGAAGCAGCAAAATTAGGTTTCGTAAACTTGCTATATTTTACCGCAATTTTAAGTATATTTATAGGAATATTTAATCTTCTTCCTATACCCATTTTAGATGGCGGCCAAATAATAATTTTAGTTATAGAAAAATTAAGGGGCAAACCCTTAGAAGCTGAAAAAATAAACTTTATGTATTTATTCGGAATATCTCTTATGATAATTATTTTTGTAATTGCCACTTATAAGGATATTTTAAGGCTGTTTGCCAAGTGAAAAATAAGGAAATTGTAAGTTATGTATAAGAGAAGAAAGACCAGAAGTATTAGAGTGGGTAACTTGGAAATTGGAGGAAATGCTCCAATTTCAGTTCAATCAATGACTAATACTGACACGAAAAATATCTCAGATACAGTATCCCAAATAAAAAGAATGGAAAAAGAAGGTTGTGAACTTGTAAGAGTAGCTGTTCCGGATTTAGAATCATGTCACTCGCTGCCGCTGATAAAAAAAGAAATTAATATACCTCTGGTTGCCGATATTCATTATGATTATAAATTAGCCTTAAAAGCAATCGAACTTGGAGTAGATGGATTAAGAATAAACCCCGGGAATATAAAAAATGTAGAAAAGCTTAAATTAATTATAAAATCAGCAAAAGAAAGAAATCTACCTATCAGGTTTGGTATAAACTCAGGTTCGTTAGATAAAAATATACTAAAGATACATAAAAGAATAACTCCCGAAGCTCTAATAGAAAGTGCTAAAAATATTATCAAGATATTGGAAGAAGTTGACTATCATAATGTAAAATTCTCCATTAAATCTACGGATGTAATTAGCACCATCGAAGCGAATAATATATTTTCCTCAAAATATGATTATCCTTTACATTTGGGGATTACTGAAGCAGGCCCGCCTTTTTCAGGCATTATTAAATCATCTGTGGGAATCGGTTCTTTATTATTTCAAGGAATCGGTGATACCATTAGAGTATCTCTGACCGGAGATCCCGTAAAAGAAATAAAAGTGGGGTACGAGATGTTAAAAGCCCTGCATCTTAGACAAAGGGGCCCAAATTTAATTTCCTGCCCAACCTGTGGAAGATGTAAAGTAGATTTAGATAAAATTGTGAAAAAAGTAGAAAAAAAGATTTGTCATATCGCTAAACCATTAACTATTGCAGTTATGGGTTGTATGGTAAATGGGCCGGGCGAAGCAAGAGAAGCTGATATAGGTGTTGCCTTCGATAAAGAAAAGGGAGTACTGTTTAAAAAAGGTAAGATAATCGCTAAAGATAGTGGTAAAATAATAATAAGAAGATTATTGGAAGAAATTAAAAATGAGTAAAAAATTGAAAACAATTATCTGATATGTTATAATTCCTGTTATATGTAAATTTATGAACAACATATTTAGAAATTATTCTATGTTATTTTATAAAAGTTTTACAAATTATTTTATAATTACTGAGGGGTGAATTATTTGTTAAATAAGATCATCGAAGAAGTTAAAAAAACTGAGACTGCTGCAGATAAAATTATTAAAGAAGCCGGTGATAAAGCTGAAAAAATCATTAATGATGCTCACGAAGAAGCTGATAAGTTAATAGAAAGAATCAAAGAAGAAACTAAAAAAGAAGGAAAAGTAATAATTGAAAGAGAGGAAGAATCGGCCAGAATAGAAGCAGATAATATTAGAAAAAGTTGCGAAAGAGAAAAAGAAGAATTAGGTAGAAAATCTTTAAAAAATATCGATGAAGCCGCAAAAATAGTAATTAAAAAAGTGATGGAAGGAAAATAATGGCTGTTTGCAAAGTAAAAAAGGTAAGCATTTTTACTCATCTTGAGTTAAAAGACAATATTATTGAGGAACTCCAAAAAGCAGGCTGTATCCAGATAATAGATATTACATCTAAATTAAAGATATCCGGTTTGTTAGGCTTTAACGAAATAAATATTACCGAAAGCGACTCCGCATTGGCAGAAGTGAAATATTGCGTAGATTACCTGTCAAATTTTCAAAGCAAATCCAAAAAATCAGATAAGTCTGTATCAACTTTGGACAACGTTTATGATTATAAAAAATTGTCTTCTTTATTTTTACAACATGATTATAAAAAAATATATGAAAAGTGCGTAGAATCAGATGGAAACCTTAAAAAACTAAAAACTAGAGAAAATCATCTGAAAAATACTCAAGAACAGTTGGAAGAATGGAGAGAATTAGACGTAAAAATAGAAGATTTAGAAGAAACAAAAAATACTAGAACTATTACCGGAACTTTCTCTTCAAAAGATTTTATTTCTTGCCTGGAAGAAATAAAAAAAATAGGCAAAGAAATAGAAATAAAAAAAATTAGTGAAGACAAAAAGCAAAGTAAGGTAGTCATTCTTTCAATATCTGAATACCATTCTTCTATTAAAAAAATATTGA